>Ga0100393_10003268_pt1 | contig 15354 bp, 11 predicted proteins | sample CryGeymeta201517_FD_81546 | JGI IMG/M metagenome (GOLD analysis project Ga0100393, IMG submission 81546) | Groundwater microbial communities from Crystal Geyser aquifers in Utah, USA - Crystal Geyser metaG 2015-17 | ecosystem: Environmental > Aquatic > Deep subsurface > Groundwater | place... | reverse complement strand
CACCGCGTGCAGACTTCACCAAAATCGGTTTGCCACCCACTCTTTTAAAGCTTCTAACAGGAGAGTTAACACCCCCAACTAATGATTTTAGAGCGCGTTGATGTAGTTTCTCAGATTTTTCTAAGTTCATGGTGTGTTCCTTTGACTTTATAAACGTCTTTCTTTCTTTCTTTTTTGAAGGCGCTCTATCTTAACTTCTACAACTCTTGGATTGGGGTACTTGGCCAAGCTTTCTCGATAAGCCTCAAGGGCTTTCGATAAGTCGTCTTTTGCCTCAAATGCCATTCCCAATCCATAATATGATTCGGCGACGAACCCTTCCTGACCCTCAATACTTCGGTAACTTCTGATCAACTCCCTAAAACTCTCAATCGCGACATCGTACTTTTGATCAGCCAGATACGCTTGCGCCTCCAGAAATAAAACCCTCGCTCCATGAATGTTTCCTGGATACGACGATCGAAATTGATTGTATCTTAATGCCGCATCAGCAAATTTGCCGGTCTCCATTAAAGCATCTGCCCATTCGAGCATTCTCTCTGGCGATCCTGCAAACATGTTTCCAAATTCTTCGAAAACTCGTTCATATTCATCTGCTGCTGCGGAAAAATCTCCGAGTTTGTTTGAATAAATATCTGCAATTTTAAGTCGAGCCGCACGCTTGGCATGAGGGTCGTCTGTTCGTCGGTAAACTTCTCTCTCCGAACGGATCGCCCGAGGATAGTCACTAAGATACCTCTCATAAATCAACGTGATTTGTTGTTGAGCCTTTGTGGCTAAATCACCTTTTTGCTCAAAGTTAACAATGCGGGTGTATTCTTCGACGGCTCTTAAGTATTGCTTTTGCTCAATATAGGAGCTAGCCAATCTCCACTGCTGGTCACTGCTTCCTAAATTGCACGCACTCAACAAGAGTGCGCACGCTAGCACTAGAAAACTTTTAGGACCAAGAAAGCGCATCACAGAGTGCAAACTAGTATAAAGACTAGTGAACAGTCGCTTTCTCTTCATCCACATCAGAAACAACTGCGACCCCGCGAACGCTTTCCTCTGCATCTACCCTCATGACCCTGACCCCTTGCGTGGCCCTACCCATTTCAGAGATGGAGTTGACGTTAGTACGAATCAACTGTCCTTTGTTGCTGATCACAATAACGTCATCGTCTTGCTTAACAATACGAACACTCACGAGATCACCAATCTTATCTGTTGTTTTTAGGTTAATGATTCCAGAACCACCGCGACCTTGAACTCGGTATTCGTCAAGAGGAGTACGTTTTCCGTAACCCTTTGATGAAACACTCAAAATACGTAGAAGCTTCGCCTCATTTTCGTCGCTGGGTAGAACTTCCATTCCAACAACTTCATCATCTGGCTTGGATAGAGATATTCCCTTCACGCCGCGAGCCGTCCGGCCCATGGCACGAACGTCCTCTTCACTAAAGCGAATACTTTGTCCGCTCTTGGTGGCCATGAAGATGTCGTCTTTACCACTCGAGATTCTTGCGCGAATCAACTCATCGCCTTCATCAAATCCAATGGCTTTAATGCCTGATGCTCTGATTCTAGAAAACGCCATAAGTTCAGTTTTCTTCACAATTCCCTTGCGGGTTGCCATGACGACAAACTGATTTTCGCTAAATTCTTGAAGCGGAAGAATCGACTGAACGAATTCGTCCTTCGCCATGGTGATAAGCTGCACAAGAGGACGACCCCTTGCCGTTCTCGCCATTTCAGGAATTTGATAAACTTTGAGCCAGAACAATCTGCCAAGGTTTGTGAAGCAAAGTAGCTGATCGTGGGTATTCGCCACAAAAAGTGTCGAAACATGATCATCACTATCCGCAGATCCAGTAGCCGCGCCTTTAACGCCTTTGCCTCCTCGACCTTGAGCTCTGTAAACATCAACGGCTGTTCGCTTTGCGTATCCAAGGTTAGATACCGTCACAACAACATCTTCAGGTTGAACAAAATCTTCAACCGCAAAGTCTTTGTCTTCCGCATGGGAAATTTCAGAACGACGTTCGTCGCCAAACTTCTCGAGAATCTCTACAAGCTCATCTTTGATCACTCCAAATAGTACAGAGTCATTAGCCAAGATGTTTTTCAATCTTTCGATCTCTTGTTTGATCGCTTCAAGCTCATCATAAAGTTTTTTAGTTTCTAGAGTTGTGAGCTTTGAAAGTCTCATGTCTAGAATCGCCTGAGCTTGAATATCGCTCAATTTGAAAGACTCTATCAAGCCAAGCTTCGCTTCAGCTGCACTTGGGGCTTTTTTGATGATTTCTACCACTTCATCAATCGCCTGTAGCGCTATCGCCAATCCTTCCAAAATATGGGCTCGTGCTTCTGCTTTTCCTAATTCATAAACCGTACGTTTTGTAACAACATCACGTCTGTGCTCAACGAAGGCCTCAAGCATATCTTTAAGCGTAAACAGTCGAGGACGACCATTATCAAGAGCGAGGTTGATGATACCAAAGTTGCATTGAAGCTGAGTTCTTGCATAAAGAGTGTTCAAGATGACTTGAGTATTTTCGCCCTTTTTGATGTCGATCACAACTCGCATACCGACTCGTGATGATTCATCGCGAATGTCGGAAATGCCTTCAATTTCTTTTTCACGTACTTGCTTGGCAATATTTGTGATCCAATCAGCTTTATTCACTTGATATGGAAGTTCCGTCACAACAATGCGCTCACGTTCTTTGCCATGAGTTTCAATGTCAGCCTTACCCTTCATTGTGAAACTACCGCGGCCCGTGTGATAGGCACGGCGAATGCCTGTGACATTCGTAATAATACCTGCTGTAGGCAAGTCCGGCCCCGGGATGATCTCCATCAATTGTTCGATGTTAATTTCAGGATTCTCAATAAGCGCAATACAACCCTTCACCACTTCAGATAAACAATGTGGAGGCATGTTTGTGCTCATTCCAACGGCAATACCGCTGGAGCCATTGATCAAAAGGTTCGGAACCCGTGAAGGTAGAACTTGAGGTTCAATCATTGAGCCGTCGTAGTTTGGAACAAAGTTAACAGTCTCTTTTTCGATATCGGAGAGCAAAAGCCCACCAATTTTAGACATGCGAGATTCTGTGTAACGCATGGCTGCCGCGCTATCGCCATCGACAGAGCCAAAGTTACCTTGTCCATCTACGAGTTGGTAGCGCATTGAGAAATCTTGGGCCATTCGAACCATGGCATTATAAACAGCTGAGTCACCATGAGGGTGATACTTACCAATCACGTCACCGACAATACGAGCTGACTTGAAGTACTTCTTGTCGTGCGTCGCATGAAGGTTGTGCATGGCATAGAAAATTCTTCTGTGAACGGGCTTCAATCCGTCACGAACATCTGGCAATGCGCGGCCTGCGATAACAGACATGGAGTACTCAAGGTACGATCCCTGCATTTCCTCTTCGATGTTAATCGTGGGGAATACTTCTTTTTTAATCTCTTCACTCATACGTCAAGATTCCTAACTCTAAGGGCATTTTTCTCAATGAAATTTCTACGAGGCTCAACAGAGTCACCCATCAAAATTGAGAAAATTTCATCGGCAGATGCCGCGTCTTCAACGGTAACTTGCAACAAAGTTCTTTCCGTTGGATCCATCGTTGTTTCCCAAAGCTGCTCAGGGTTCATCTCACCGAGACCCTTATAACGCTGAATAGCCAAGCCATCTTTCCCTTTTGAAATCACACTTTCAACAAGCGTTCTTGGATCGGTGAACACTTTCGTTTCATCAGCCGTTCGAAGGTTGAAGGGTCTGCCAGAAAGTTCAGCCACAAATGTAGCTAGTTTCCTGGCTTCAGCGGTATCTGGTTTGTCCAAAAACTCTTTAGAAAGCTCAGCCTCATACCTAGCTCCCTTTTCTGAAGTTTTGATAAGAGCTTTAAACAATCCAGAATGTTCTGTGTCTTCTTCAATGCTAAATTCGAAGTTTGATGCTCCATTAGAGAAATGTTCATTGAAATGTACTTCTACTTTTTTCAACAAGTTCTCTAAAGCTGGTTGAGACCTCAAAGCTTCTTCTAGGTTCTCTTCAACAAGAAGTAATTCGTGGAAGACTCTAGGATCTCCCTTTCGAGCAAGGGCATCGAAAACTTTGTTGAATTTCTGCATCTGCAAAATCAATCGTTTCGTGTCCGTTGAGGAATAGGTGGTTCCTTTTGAATCGACCAAATGTGTTTCAGTGAGAACTTCTTCGATCAAATAGTTCTGAAGAGACTTTTCATCTTTCACATAAAATTCTGTTTTACCCTTTTTCACTTTATAGAGTGGAGGTTGAGCATTGAACAAATGTCCACGTTCAATAATCTCCGGCATTTTTCTAAAGAAGAAAGTCAAAAGCAATGTTCGAATATGAGCTCCGTCGACGTCCGCATCCGTCATGATCACAATTTTGTGATAGCGAAGTTTTTCCATGTCCAGGGCATCTTCACCTGTGCCAAGACCAGTTCCAATCGCTGTTATCAAAGCTCTGATCTCTTCATGATGAAGCATTTTATCCAGGCGAGCTTTTTCAACGTTTAAAATCTTACCTCGTAGTGGCAAGATAGCCTGAGTTTTACGATCGCGTCCTTGCTTAGCAGAACCTCCCGCAGAGTCCCCTTCCACAATAAAAAGTTCACTAAATGCAGGATCTTTTTCTTGGCAGTCAGCCATTTTTCCAGGAAGACCTGAGAAATCCATGGCGCTTTTACGGCGGGTTAATTCCCTCGCACGCTTAGCTGCCAAACGAGCTCTGGCTCCATCAAGAGCCTTGTTAATAATACGTTTTGCTTCCGCCGGATTTTGTTCAAAAAATTGCGTAAGGCATTCGCTAGTAATGCTATCCACAATTCCTTTGATTTCTGAGTTTCCTAGTTTAGTTTTTGTTTGTCCCTCGAACTGAGGTTCATGAAGTTTGACTGAAATAACAGCGCTCAGACCTTCGCGGCAGTCATCACCTTGAATCTCTGAATCTTTTTCCTTGCTCAGGTTATAATGTTGGGCAAACTTATTGACACATCTTGTAAGCGCCGTTCTAAAGCCTTGATAGTGAGTTCCACCTTCAAAAGTGTTGATGTTATTGGCAAAAGAAAAAACGTTTTCTTTGTAGCCATCATTCCACTGCATAGCGATTTCGACTTCGCTCGTATCACGTTCTGCACAGTGATAAATTACATCATTATGAACTTTTGTTCTTGATGCATTCAAATGCTCGACAAAAGAAGCGATACCATTCGGGTACAAAAATTCTTGCTCTTTGTCGTCACGCTCATCACGGATGGCAATACGAATATTTTTATTTAGGAAGGCTAATTCTCTGAGCCGCTTAGAAAGCGTATCAAAGCTATATTCAGTGACTTCAAAAATTTCTGGATCTGGCTTGAATGAAACGGTTGTTCCATTGCTTTTGGCTTCACCGACAACTTCTAAACTTTTCGTCGTGACTCCGCGAGCGAATGCAATTTCGTGAAGCTTTCCGTTTTTCTTGATTTTAACTCTGAGCCATTCTGAAAGGGCGTTAACACAACTCGCACCAACACCATGCAGACCACCCGAAACTTTATAGGCAGAACCTTCAAACTTTCCACCAGCATGTAGTTTTGTGTAAACAACTTCCGCTGCTGAAATTCCAGAATCATGCATGTCCACAGGAATACCGCGTCCATCATCTTCAACAGTTATAGAATTATCGACATGAATTGTGATGGCAATATTCTTACAATATCCAGCCAAAGCCTCATCGACCGAATTGTCTACGATCTCTTGAACGAGATGGTGCAAACCACGGACTCCGGTATCTCCGATGTACATCCCTGGTCTTTTGCGGACAGCATCTAGTCCTTCAAGAACCTTGATCTTCGATGCACCATATTCTTCCTCAACCTTGTTTTCTCTCGGGCCGCTGGAGCCAAGTTGAGGTTTAGCAGTGTTAGGTTGAACATCGACGGACTCAAGTCCGGACTTGTTTTCTGGTTTATTAGTTTCTTCAGACATTAAATTTTCAGAATCTTTCCACGCGCGACCTCGAAGGCTGAATAGTCACCAAAATCGGCACGTTTTGCAGCTTCAGAGATAGTCGAAGAATCGGTTCCTGTAACCAAAATTTGACCCGAAATTTGACCCAATAAATCAAGTAGCTTTTTGCGTCGTAAAATATCCAATTCATTAGAGAAATCATCGATCAAAAAGAGGGGAATTTCCTGCCTTTCTTCGGCCACCCAAAGGGCATGAGTCCACCTCAAACTAAGGGCCAAAAGTCGGGCCTGACCTTGCGAAGATTTACTCCTCGCGTCAAGACCAGAAATCTCAACTTTAAAATCGTCACGATGAGGTCCTTTGTGGGTCCAGCCTGTGGCGAGATCCACGCGAAAGTTATCTTTAAGTATATGATAATATTTGTTTTTAAACTCCGTTTCATCTACGACTTTTTCTAAGGATTCATCAAATTCGTAATAAATTTGGATACTTGGATTCAGGCCCTCAAAGAGAGGAATCACAACTGATTGAAAATATTGGCTAAATTTCGGCCAAAGTTCTCGACGAAGACTCCAAAGCCCCCAGGCTTCTTGAGCAAGAGAACGGGTCCAGGTGTCCAGTTCGGTCGTGTATTCAAATCTCTCCGATTTTTGAAGAGCCTTTAAGAGCTTATTTCGGCTTTTAAGCGACTTTTCAAATCTTGAGAGTATTTCCGCGTATCCTGGACAAACGTCCGTTAACAGCGAATCTAGGTACTCTCGGCGGTAGTCTGGTGAGCCCCGAACCAACGAATGGTCATCTGGAGAGAAAACAACCAAAGGCACTTTCTCGGAAAGTTCAGAAAGCTTGCAGGTCTTTCCATTCATGCTCCACTGAATCCTTCCAGATTCACGTTTGTGCATTCGAAGGTCATATTCCAAATTAAAAGAATCTCGAAAGCGAGCCTCGACAAAAAGATCTTTGCCGCTTTCTGGGATCCAATCATTTCGAGAACTGTATGGCCTAAAGCTTTTACCTTTGGCTAAAACAAAAAGAGCTTCGAGCAAATTGCTTTTGCCCATTCCATTCTCGCCCCAAAATCCATTAAAGCCAGAGCCCATTTCTAGGACTTGATCTTCGAGGTTCTTAAATCCAGAAATGTGTATTCTTTCGATTTTCACAATAAGCTCTTATTGAAATCACCCTATCCGTTAAACGGGAGACTTACTATTGTCTTTAAAGAGCAGTTTTACGAGCCAGCCAATAGCCGTTAAAAATACAGCTCCTAGAACCGCAGGGAGAAATCCTTCAATTGAAAATCCTGGAACTAAAGCAGCTCCAAACTTCAAAACCACCGCATTAACGACAAAAAGAAAGAGTCCAAAAGTCACGATTGTGAACGGAAGAGTCACGATCATCAAAACTGGCCAAACCAATATGTTTAGAATTCCAAGGATCACTGAGGCAACAAGTGCCGCAGCAAAACTCTCTACAGTAAATCCAGGAATAAAGTATGCGGTCAGCAAAATCCCGATAGCACTAAGAATCCAATGTACAAAAAGTTTCATGTTTTTCTCCTTCAATTTTCTTCACGTTCTTCATGATTGCTGTGGATAACTAACAAAACATGAAGAACATGAATAACTTTCTAGAAAAGTTATTCATGTTTTATGTGGATTAAGGGTTTAAAAGGCCAATATTGGGCCTAATTTTAAAAAGTTCTTCACGATCTGCTGATCTTTGGTGATTTCTTCATGACTACCCTAAAACGTGAAGAAAATGGCTCACGCGTTTCTTCACGCTTTTTGTGCACAACTTGCATGGTCCTTCGAGAAAAATATCTCACGAACTAATGGGACGAATCAGACTAGGATCATCAAAAGTAGATTTGAAATCAGATCTAACTAGATACGCATCGGCATGATTACAATTTTGTATCCTGGGTTTTCAGGACTTGTCAGCAATGCCGGTTGAAGCTTTTCACCTAACTGGATGGTGATGTCATCTCCGTCTAGGTTCGCGATCGCATCTGTGAAGAATTTCACGTTAAACCCTGTTTTAAATTCATTGCCATCAAAAGTTGCTGGCACTTCATCATTGGCTTCTCCGATATCTGGGTTCACTGTCGTGAAATAAACTTTATCTTTTTGAAATTCAAACGATACCACTCGAGACCTATCAGATACGAGAAGAGCCATACGCCTCAGACTCATCGCGAGTGCCTTCCGGGATATCTCTAATTTGGCTGGAAGATTGTCAGGCAACACTCTCCGGTAGTCAGGAAATTCTCCATCAATAGGACGGATCCACAAATTGTTTTCAGCAACTTGAACTTTGATCAAATTTTCATCAGCAGTTAATTCAAAAAATTCTTCCGTTGTTCCTTCAAGAAGACGACGTAATTCAAGTGCACCTTTTCTAGGAATAATTAATCCTTTAGTTAAAGAAAATTCTCCAACTTCAGATTGAGGCAAGTCCATCAACGCCAAACGAGTTCCATCAGTAGAAACAGCACGAATGTATTTTTCGCCATCTTTTTCAAAAGTTTCTAAATATATCCCTGTTAAAAAATAACGAATTTCTTCAAGGCAAATGGCATGTTCAGTTTTCTGCAACAATCTAATGAAGTCTTGGCATTTCAATTTTGCAGTTGAAAGCTGTCCCTTTGGACTAGTTTTAAAGTGAGGAAAAGAATCACTTCCTAAACCAAGAATTTTAAACTTACTTTTTCCAGCAGTGATTTCGATTTTATTTCCATCACCTGATTTCAATTTGATCGCATCAGAATCATCACATTCTTTCACGATCTCATAAACCTGCTTTGCTGGTATCGCCATTCTTCCAGTCTCACCGGTTTGGCAAGGCACCTCACAGCTCGTGAAGATCTCGAGATCCGTAGCAGAGATCATGAGCGAGTTATCTTTCACTTCGACGAGAGCATGGTTCAACGAAGGCATGGTATTTCGCCTTTCAACAACAGTTAGAGTTTTTTCCAAACCTTTTAGGAAATCTTTCTTTTGTATCTTGAATTCCATACTTCACGCTTCCTTATTTATTAATTAAGTTGTTGTTTATTAGTATTGTATACCCAGTTTCCGGGGATAGCGCATACTAAGTAATTAATTTTATTACTTTTTGGCTGTGGATAATTTTGAGGATGGCGCAATGAATTGTGATGGGTTCGAGTGCTATTCACGTACAATTCATTACTTATCCACAGGTTCGTCATTTTGTTATCCACAGGTTCGTCATTATATCTTGGCTACTCTCTTTGCTATAGACAGTCCATTTTTCGCTCAAAAAAACCATAGTTCGCTCAGTGTTTTCTATTCCCAGCACGCACTAAATACAAGCATCAGTTCGCTTGATTTTGTGTTTAAGGTCATTTTTTGAGTAGTTTGGATAGCCCTCAAAAGGCTTATGAGAAGTGGTCACATTCGGATTAATATAAATTCGATGAGGCTCTTTTGCTTTGCGGTCTGAGCTTTAGACTCTTTCAAAGTGTCCAAAGTTCTCAATTAAAAATGAGTAAATTGAGTAGTTTTATTGAGAGACTTTCAGCTGAATACTTGGTCGCAATGGTCACCAGTTTGAGGTTTTGAAGATTGGGAAAAGTGCGAATCTTATAAAAATAGGGAAGCCAATGAGGAGTAAACTACAGCGGCATCCCTATTTTTAGAGTGCCACTAGTAGCTGAATTGATGAATTTGTTGTGGACCCTAGACCTATCAAACTTAGGATCTATCAATAAGACCTATTGAGTAGTTATCCTCAGTTAGACTTATCTTGAAGCGTGTTCTCAATAAGCCTGATTTGGTTCTTTAAAACAGGATCATTCTCTAGAGATGTCTGGATAAAACTATGTCCATGAAGCACTGTCGTGTGATGGCGATTTCCAAGCTCTTGCCCAATGGCTGAAGCACTCAATCCCGCAATTTCCCTTGAGAGGAACATCACAACTTGGCGTGCTTTTGCAATAGGGCCTTTTCTTGAAGGGCCTCTAATATCCGTACTTTTGAAACCGTAAAATTGAGAAACAGTCGCAATGATGTCTTCAATGGTAACAATTTTTTGTTTTTCAGCGATGTAGTTTTTGAGGACCTTTTTCACGAGTTCAGTCGTGATTTCTTGATTGTACATAGCCGCATGAGCCGCGATTTTGATCAAAGAACCTTCGAGCTCTCGAACGTTCGACTTGACGTAACTTGCGATCAAATATGCGACTTCGTCAGCGAGCAAAATTCTCTCTGATTCAGCCCTCGTGCGTAGGATTGCTACACGAGTCTCGAGTTCAGGAACATCGACCTCAGAGACCATTCCCCACTCAAAGCGTGAAATGATGCGTTCATGAACGTCTTGGATTTCTTTCGGAAGTCTGTCTGATGCGACAACAATTTGCTTGCCAGCATCATATAAACTATTGAAAATATGGAAAAATTCGTCTTGTGTGGAGCTTGCACGGCTTAAGAACTGGATGTCATCCATCAAAAGGATGTCACATGAGTTTTTGTACAATTCACGAAGCTGATGACGTTGGTCCATACGGATGGATTGGATCACTTCTTCAATGAAGCGCTGAGTGCTTGTGTAGCAGATTTTCAAATCAGGTTGGTTTTGAGCCAGGCGGTAGCCAATAGCCTTCAAAAGGTGAGTTTTCCCAAGCCCCGTTTTTCCTGAGATAAAAAGGGGGTTATAGACCCCTGGTTTCGTCCCAACAGCTAATGCTGAGGCGTGCGCAAATTGGTTGCTGGTCCCCACTACGAAGGTTTCAAACGAATATTTAGGGGTGAGCACTTCACCCAAGACCGTCTTGTAGTCAGATCCACTAGGCCCTTCGATGCCCTGCTTGAGATCTTCCAATGCTTTTGATTTATCCTCGATCAACTTGTGCAACCCCCTGGTCAATTTGGTTTTCCCTTCCTAAGGGTTTTGCTGCTGAAGTTCAAGGCCGAAAGTTACTGCTTTTTTCTAGTTGATTAATCGGCCAAACCTGTGCCATAAGCCCATGTTACATATGAAAAGAACATACCAGCCCAGCCGTAGAAAACGAAAACGCGTACATGGCTTTTTAGAGCGCATGTCTACTCCCGGCGGCCGAAAAGTTATTAATGCTCGTCGCCGTAAAGGCCGCAAGAAATTAACTGTCAGCGTTGCAAGTAAAACTCGTAGAGCTGCGTAACTGATCGACTAGATTTTTTGAATTAATTAAGCGATAGCGCGGTTGCATATTTCTGCAAAAATTGTTCGAGCTGAAGTAGCTTTTAAGATCAGATTTTAATTAATGAAATGTAGATCAGATTCAAGTGAAACAAAGTTTTAAACAGTTAAGCCCCGTTGTTAGATCAGGCCCCTTAGCAGCTTCTTGGGTTCAGTTGAGCCCCGAAACAGAGTTTCAAAGTGCCTTGATCGTGAGTGTTCCCCGTACATGTGGAAATGCCGTGCAAAGAAATCGCTTTCGGAGGATAGGTCGGGGATATTTTTTAAAGCTATCAAAGCGTGATGGCTGGAAACTCCCCGAAAAAGCATTATGGATACGTGTAAACAGACGTTTCCGCTTCGATCGAAAGATGCAAAGCAGAGACTGGGATTTCCAGTTCAAGAAGATTTACGACGAGCTAACGGCTTAACCGCCTCTGCTGTTCCAAGTCCCGTATCTCTGTCTTCTTTTTTTACATCTTTTAGATCGCTCTTTGTGGCTACAATTTTTGTAGGTTATCGCTACGTTTTATCTCCCATATTGCATATTTTCGGTGCAGCTCAAAACGGAGCCTGCCGTTACCCCCAAAACTGTTCTTCCTACTCAAAAGACGCCATTATGCAAAAAGGCGTTATTCTGGGTTCCGCCCTATCTTTATTGCGCATTTTATCTTGCAACCCCTGGATGCAGCCGAGCTTTCGGCTTATGAGCATCGACTTTTCCTCCACCAATCATTCGAACACAAATTCGTACACATCAAGTGAAAGGCAAATTCATGAAATCTAAGAACGCACTTCTCGTTATCGGCACCATTGGTTTTATCATTGCGTATCAATTTCTAGTATTAGGTCCATATAATGAGCAAAAAAGGGCCTACGAACTAGCTCAAAAACAATCACAACCAATTGCGGGAGCGGACTTAGACTTAAGCCGTGCAAGTGACCCTTTGTCTGCGGAAACTACTTCCGAACCTTTGGCGAGAGATGATCGAACTGCTGTAAGTTCTAAGTCTTCCAAACAAGATGCGGCAATGCCCCTTAAGAATCCAGCAAAGGTAGTAGATTTTAATGTAGGCGGAACACGAAGTATTGAGGTCTTTGAGGGCGGAACCCTGGGCGCCGCAAGACTTTCAGACTTTTTTGATCGAGAAGCTGCAAAAATGGGGGATAAAAAGCCCATTCACATCAATAAAAGAGGTTTATATTGGTTCGCGTCCAACCCCAGCGTTCAAAAATGTATCAACAACTTCAACCGAAATACTTTAGTTGAGGGCAATCCAAATGAGCTCTCGTTTAGGTCTTCTGTTGACGGAGGAACTTGTTCTTTGACCTTGTCCCCAGATGGAATGCACGATGGCTTGTTCAGAATCTCTTTAAACGTAGACGGTTTTGATTCAAGCGCTCAAGATGTCTTGGAGCTTCGTGGTCAGATGGTTCTTGGAAGCAAAAATCAGCTCGATCAAGGTTTCCTTTCTTACAAGTTAGAAGACAGTACTGAAAATATCCGTGGGGATGATATTTTTGAGAAACAATCTGTTCGCGGAAAACTTTCGTGGATGACCTGGGGAGATCGCTATTTCTCTTTAATTTTTCAACCTAAAGGGTCTTATAACCCAGATCTTATTTACGGTGTGGGGCCGAATGTGGGCGAAATTGATCCCGAGACAGCAAAGTCTCCATATGCTCTTCGTTATCCTCTGATGCCAGAGCGAGGGAAGTCAAACTTCAATTATGAAATGAATTTCTACTTCGGAGCTCGAAGCACCGTTGTTCTCAATGATATTGACCCAGAACTTTTAGAGACAGTGGAGCTTGGCTTTTTCGCATCTGTCGCAAGGCTGATGTTGTGGGCGCTCGCTGCGCTTAATGAATTATTCAAAAACTATGGCATTTCGATCATCGCCTTAACCTTAATTGTTCGTGCAATTTTCTGGCCGCTCAACAAAAAAGCTTACAAAAGTCAGGCTCAAATGAAAGAACTTCAGCCTGAAATGGATAAGATTCGTAAGAAATACGACTCAAAAGATCGTACCCAGGCAGAGCAGATGAATCGTGAAATTTTTGCTTTGTACAAAACAAAGGGCGTGAATCCACTTGGTGGATGTCTGCCTTTATTACTTCAAATGCCAATTCTTATTGGCTTGTACGGTGGACTTAACAACTCCATCGAACTTTATCAGGCACCATTCATGCTATGGATTCAGGACCTATCACTTCCTGATGCGTATTATGTTTTGCCTATCATTTGGACTCTTAGTTTGCTTGGTTACATGAAGATTAACCCGCAAGCTATGAACACAAGTCAGCCCGGAATGCCGAACATGAAGTGGATGTTTATTGGTATGAATTTGTTTTTCGGGTTCTTGTCGAAGGACTGGCCATCGGGCCTCGTCCTTTATCTGGTAGTGAGTAATTGCGTGGGACTCATTCAGCAGTATTTCATTCAGCGCGGAATAAAAAGTAATTTAGTCGTAAAAGAAGGAGCTTAAAATGGCAGGATTTATGAAATCAGCAATGAACTTATTTGGAATTAAAAAAGGAGACGGTGCGCCCGCACTAGACATGTCTCTTCAGGAATTCCTAGAAGAAGTTGCAAACTTAGCAGGGTTTAACGTGGAATTTTCAATGGACGGTGAGCCGTCTGAAGAAGAAGGCACAAAGTTTGAAATCTCTGGCGAAGATGCAGAAGAGTTTTTGGGCAACAATACGGAAATGCTTGAGTCTTTGGCTCACCTTGCAATGCGCTTCCAAAGAAGAACTGTTGCTGCTGCAGACGACGGAGAAACACGCAACCTTAGAGTGACTTTTGATAGCGGTGATTTTAGAAAAGAAAAGAATCAACGTCTTCACGACCTTGCTGAAAGCAAACGTAAAAAAGTTATCGATAATGAAGGCAAGCCGGCATACATTAACGCTCTTGGACCTTCAGAGCGTAAGATCATTCACACGTACATCACTGAGACTCAAGACGTTGTTTCCGAGAGTATCGGAAGCGGTTACTTCAAGCGGATCCGCATCCGCATGAAAGACGATACTCGCAAACATAGCGATAACGAAGGTCGCCGTGGTGGCCGAGGTGGCAATGGTGGCGGAAACCGCAACAGTCGCCGTGGCGGCAAAGGTGGTTCCGGTCCTGGTCGTGGTCGCAATGGCGGCAGTGGTGGTGGGAACCGTCACAATGGAAATAGCGACCGTCCAAATCAGGAAGTGAATGGAAACGTTTTAGCCCCTGAGAATGAGTATGATGAGGTCGATGAAAACATTGGTAACAAGCTCAAGCCGGGCGAAGAACCAATCTTCTCTTTCGATGTCGACAATGACAGAAATTAATTCAGCGTCGTTGAATTATATAAAACGCTTGGGAACCCCCATCGCCGCTTTAGCTAGCGGCCTTGGGGGGCCTGTTGCTATTATCCGAGTATCGGGTGAAGACCTTTCATTTTTGGAAAAAACCTTTGGTTCTTTTCCTAAAGCAGGAGAACACGGCTTAAGAAAGCTGCGTTCCTTTGCTTTAGAAAACGAAACGATTTTAGATGAAGTTCTGCTTCTAAACTTCCAAGCCCCCAATTCCTTTACTGGTGAAAATGTCTTAGAGATTCAAGGCCACGGCGTTCCTGCACTTGTTGAAAGTATATTAAAGGAATTGCAACGACTTGGCTGTGAGCCCGCACTCCCCGGAGAATTTAGTTTTCGTGCGGTTTGGAATGATAAAATGAGTCTGGAAGAAGCATCTCGTTTGCAAATGCTTTTTGCTAATGAGGGACTGGGTTCGAGCTCTGCTTCAAAGCTTTTGTCTTTTTCTAAGAGCCACGACGAAAATATTCAAAATGCTTTGTCCGAATGTTTAGACAAAATTCTCAAAGCGCGCGGGAGAGTCGAGGCGGCGATTGATTTTGCTGAAGCCGAAGAAGAGCAGGCAGAGGACATTGCTAGTGCCTCCGAAAGAATTTCGGCCGTTCAAAATACATTAACGGCGCTACTCAATACCTATGAAACGTTTGTTCAGAATGCGTCGGTCCCGCAGGTGATTTTGGCGGGCCCACCGAATGCGGGGAAAAGTACTTTGTTGAACCTATTGTGTGGTTCAGAACGGTCGATCGTTTCTAATATTGCAGGAACAACGAGGGACTATGTTGAAGTAGCCCTTAAAACACCGAAAGGTCGTAGCTTTAAGTTGGTTGATACAGCTGGGATCAGAGAATT
>Ga0100393_10003249_pt1 | contig 15416 bp, 15 predicted proteins | sample CryGeymeta201517_FD_81546 | JGI IMG/M metagenome (GOLD analysis project Ga0100393, IMG submission 81546) | Groundwater microbial communities from Crystal Geyser aquifers in Utah, USA - Crystal Geyser metaG 2015-17 | ecosystem: Environmental > Aquatic > Deep subsurface > Groundwater | place... | reverse complement strand
GCGTTTTGTGGTGATGAGCACATGACACTAAAAATATTGTTATAATAACTGCTAGTAAGTATTTCATTTGATTCTCCTTTAAAGTTCTCTTGCTGTTGCATCAGTTTCGCCATTAAAGGTCCACCTTTTTATGACTTGGCACCACTTTCCTTCATTATCAGTCAAGGTCGTATATGAAGATTCATCATGTTTAATAGTTACTAATGCAGTTTTGTCCTGAGGGTTTTCAACAACTCCACAGACCTCCATTGCGCCATTACCTTTTATATTAGTAAGTGAGGTAACTTTCACTTTAAGTTCATTTGACCATACTGATGTTGAAAGAGTAAAAATACTCATAAAGAAAAATGATTTTTTCATGCTGTTCCTCCTTTGTTTAGTTCTGGTTGCATATAATTAATAAATAATCTGTATAAACTTGGAATAACAATTAAAGTTAAGATAGTTGCTGTAAAAATTCCTCCAACAACTACTGTTGCTAATGGCTTTTGAACTTCTGCACCAAGACCTGAAGAAAACATCATTGGAAGAAAACCAAAAATATCTGTTAGGGCCGTCATGAGCACAGGCCTTAATCTTGACATCGCTCCTTCTTTAACAACATCATCAGGAGTTTTCCCTTCCTCAATTAATCTATTAAAGTAGGTCACAAGAACGACTCCGTTCAAAATACTAATTCCAGAAAGCGCAATAAAACCAACTCCAGCAGAGATACTAAATGGCATACCTAAGAAATTAAGAGACAATACTCCTCCAATCAATGCCATTGGAGCACAAGCAAAGATTAAAAAAACTTGAGCAAAATTCTTAAAAGCAGCGTAAAGCATTCCAAGAATTGCAAGCATTGCTAGAGGCACAAGTATAGAAAGTCTCTCCTTAGCACTTTGAAGATTCTTAAAACTTCCACCCCACTCAATATAGTATCCTTCAGGGAACTTAACTTTTTCCTCAACCAATTTTTTCGCCTTATTTACAAAGGTCTCAATATCTCGTGTTTTAGGATTAATCAATACAGCAACTCTTCTTTGTGAGTTCTCTCGACTTACGGCAGTAAATGTTTCAACAAATTCAATTTTCGCAACTTCTGATATCGCAACAGTATGGCCTTCCGATATTCCAACCGGTAATTTACTAATTGTGAAAACATCTTTTCTCTTATCTTCAGAAAGTCTTGTCACTATCGGAAACTTTCTAACACCTTCATAAACGTGCCCTATTTCCTTTCCACCGATGGCCGTACTAATTGCATCGAGAACTGGCCTCCCATTAACACCTAACTGAGCAAGGACATGCATTTTAGGCGTATATTGTAGCATTGGTGATTTACCTTTTGATTCAGATTCGACTTCACCAGAATCTGGAATTGCTGAAACAATCTCACTAACCTCTTTTGAATAGCTAATAAGTTTATCTAAATCTTCCCCAAATATTTTTGCTGAAATATCTGCTCGTGTACCCTCGAGAAGCTCGTTAAATCTCAACTCTACTGGTTGTGAAATCATTAACACTTGTCCTGGAATAAATAGTTCTAATTTTTCTTTAACGGCTGCAATTAACTCTTCTTTGTTAGTAATACTCGGATCATCAGGCCAAGAGTCGCGAGACTTAAGCATAATATATGAATCAGATATATTAACCCCCATTGGATCCGTCGCTACTTCTGCTGCTCCGGTTCTAGCAAATACATTTTTTACTTGTGGAAACTCTTTTATTGCTTTTTCTGAAAGCATTTGAAGTTTTACAGAGTTCTCAGTGTTAATATTCGCAGGCCTAATAAATTGAATCGCAAAGTCACCTTCATCAAGTTGTGGTATAAATTCTGATCCCATACGTGAGAATAAAAATACACCTGCAAGGATTGCAAAGATTCCTAAACCTAAAACAACTTTTTTAAAATTCAGAGCAAGAGCAAGGGCCGGTGCAAATGCATCTTCGGCCTTTCTCATTAAATAAGGCTTTGAATCCTTTGTCTTCCCACTTAAAAATGTTGAAGCAAGAGCTGGAACGAGAGTAAAAGACAATACAAGAGCTGAACATAAGGCCATTATGAATGTTTGTGCCATAGGCCCAAACATTTTTCCTTCGACTCCTGTTAATGCAAAGAGTGGAACAAATACGATGATAACAATTAATTCTCCAAAGCCTGCAGCTGATCGAATTTCGATAGCCGCTTGAGTCACATATTCTTTTACTTCAGCTCTAGTCAACTCACGACCAAGACGCTTTCCTTCTTTTTGAAGTTTGTGCACACAGTTTTCAATTACAATAACGGCCCCATCTACAATAATACCAAAATCTAATGCTCCCAAACTCATCAAGTTTCCAGACACGTTTTGCCATTTCATAAGAATGAAAGTTATAAGCAAAGAAATTGGTATGATTGCCGAAGTGATAAGCGCAGCTCTTAAGTTTCCGACTAATAATAGCAAAAATACAATTACAAGAGCAGCTCCCATAAAAAGATTATGCTCTACTGTTCCAAGTGTAGCATTAACCATGTCTGATCGATTATAAAGAACTTCTAATTCTACCCAAGGAGGTAAATCCTTTTCAATCTTTGTAATTTGATCGTAGATATCAGTTGAGACAGTTCGACTATTTTCTCCAAGAAGCATAAAAGCGGTCCCAATTATAGACTCCTCGCCATTAACTGTCGCTGCTCCTGTCCTGATTTGTTTGTCAAATTTAACATCTGCAATGTCTTTTACTTTTATCACTCTATAATCAGGCAGTCTTTTAACAACTACATTTTCAATATCTTCAAAAGAGCTTAATAGACCAACTCCACGAACAAGTAGCTGCTCCCCAGATTGTTGAATATAGCCACCACCAACGTTCAGGTTAGTCGTTTCAATAGCATTTTCAATATCATCAAAATGAAGACCATACTTTGCAAGAAGTTCAATATCCGGTTGTATGAAAAATTGTTTTTCATAACCACCAATTGTATTTACTTCAGTTACCCCCTTTACTGTTAGAAGACGCGGTTTAATAAACCAATCCTGAAGCGAGCGTAACTCCATTAATTGCATAAGCCTTTTGTCTGGATCAGTTTCTACTTTTTTTGCAGCAATGGAATAGTGAAATATCTCTCCAAGTCCTGTACTAATTGGACCCATCTCAGGAGTTACCCCAGAAGGAAGTTCTAAATTTTGAAGTTTTTCGCTTACTAATTGTCTTGCTTCTAAAATATCTGTCTGTTCCTTAAATATTATTGTTACTTGTGAAATACCAAATCTAGAAATTGATCTTATTGTTTCTACACCTGGAATTCCATTCATAGAGTATTCAATTGGAAAAGTAACCATTCGTTCAATTTCTTCAGGTACTAGACCTTTCACTGGCGTATTAATTTGAACTTGTGTATTCGTAATATCCGGAACAGCATCAATTGATAATGTTTGAAATGAACGATAACCAAAAAGCAGTAAAACAGCCGTAATTAAGAAAACAAACATCCTGTTGTAGACTGAAAATTGTATAATTTTATTTATCATAACCTAATCCTAATGAGCATGTGAATATTCTGATGAATCTGTCGAATAGACGTCAGCGACTCTCAGTAACCCCATTCCATTAATAACAATTTGATCTCCAAAATCTACACCTTTTACTTTTACAAGATACTTTCCAGCTTCTTCCTTTTTTAAATCTACAGGTAAGAGTTTAAAAAATCCTGCTCTAAAACGATAAATCCCTTTGGTATTATTAGATGTAACCAAGGTAGCTTTATCAATTAAAAATTCATCTCCATCAACTGTTAAAAGTTTTAATTCAAGTGTCTTAATGGCCTCTTTTGAAAGTTTAAAGCCTTTTACTTCATCAACTTCTTCAACAGCTTTTCCTTTACCTATCGCCTTTCCACCGCCATGAGCATCATGATCAGAATGCCCCTCTGATTCCTTATGATCATCATGTTTATCATGATCCTTGAGATCGTCATGCTTATTGTGATCGTCATGGGATTTTTCATCCTTCTGATGATTATGTCCATCGTGATCTTTCTGTCCCTGTTGTGCAGGGGAAGAAAAGCTGAGGTTTAACAATACAATACTAAATATTACTTTATTCATTTATTACTCCTAAATTTTTTAATGTTTTTTTACAGCTCTCATCTTTCAATATCATATCTATATTATTAGTTGCGAGAAGTGACTTTGCTGACTTTAAAAGATCAACATAACTTCGGGCCTCTTCAGAACATATATAAAATCCACTAACACTACACTTATTCATTAGTTTGGAATAATTCTCAGTCTCAATAATAAAATCATTGCAAAAATTATTTTTATAAAATTTTGAAAAATTACGATGTGTATATTTCTGAATAGATTGATTACTTCTAACTTCATATAGAACATTCTTTATTCTTCCAAAATAATTTGTAATTATTTGTTGATTTTCCATCGTAAGCTCTTCATCTACAATCTCTTCAACTTGCACCTTTAGATTTCTTAACTCTTTAACTTCTGAAAACTCTTCATCATATCGACAAGAAGTTAGTAAGAAGATTGTTAAGATTATAAATAAAATTCTCATTTACTTACTCCTTTTAATATTACTTCTAATTTTCCTTCATTTTTTGAATAGTCTCCATTAAAAATGCTTCTCTTGATTTTTTCGATAGTATTAACAACTTCATACTTGTAGTTTGTAAGTGAGACCGAAGCATCAAATAAGTTTTGAATCCCTTCTAACATTTCAAGCGGCTCTAAATTCATCCCTAAAACTAACTGCGTTTTTATAATTTCATAGTTGTCCTGAGCAAGATTAAATCTTTTTTTCTGATTTTCAATGTTTTCAACATATGAATTAAAATTATTAACAAGAATATAAAGATTTTTCTTAATTACTTCCTTTGTTGCCTTTTCATTTATTTCCAAAATATGTTTTTCACTTCTTGAAATACGCAGAGAACTACTTAGCCCAAAACCAAGTCCATCCTGAATAGGAATATTATTGAATACTCCCCCCGATGAACTTCTCGAAGTAGTAGATGAGCCCAAGAAGGTAAAATAGATCTCCTTTCTTGTACTTTTTAGAGCTTCATGAATGTATTGGTACTGATTAAGTTCTGGAGCATTTTCTATGGCCCTAAAAATAAACGTATCAAACGATATTGATTCTAAATCTTCGACTATCGGTAAATCAATCATCTCAAGTAAAATTTCATCTTCTTGAGAGAGACCCATAAGATATGAGAGTGCTTTTGTTTCTTCATATACAAGCCCCTCAAGAGAGCGTATATCTTCCTTCAATTCTAAGCTTCTAATTTTGAGAAACTTTAAAACTTGGGGTGGGACTTCCCCAAAAACAGAACGTGTTACGACTATATTAACAAGTTCTTCAAGCTGAGTATTTTGCTCTTTTAATAAACGAAGAAAATCGATATCTCTAAGTGTATTTATATAGAGCAACTTCGCGGTCATGACCTCATTTGCCCAAAGAGCACGATATTGCTCTTTTTGAGCAAGATAAAAGAGATTATTTTGTGTTATTCGAAACCAATTATTAGGAACTAAAAAAGGTGCTATATCTTGCACTATTTCAACTGACGAACTCCAGTCAAATGGTGCTTTTAATATATTCCAAAAATTTAACCTAGGTAGTAAATTTCTCTTACTAAAGTTAATTGTCTCTTTTGCTTGATAAACTCTCTCAGCATTTTCTAGCACTGCAAAGTTAGACTCTTGAACTTTCTTTGACACATCAGCAAGAGATATAATAGTCCCTGATGCAAATGTTAATTGAAAAGTAAATAAACATAAAAACATAAAATAAACTTTCATTATAAATCTCTTTTTAGCTTGAATTGATACTCTTTAGTGCTCACACTAGACTCAAAAAATCCACTTAAGAATTCTACTTGAGCAATTTCGTTCATTCGAACACTTCTAGCGAGCTTCTTTGCTCGTAACTCTTGTGTTACAATATCAGTCACTAAAAGATCATCAGAAAGCATCAACCTAAAGATATTTTTACAAGCTTCTGAATTTATATTTATCGTCCCTTTGTTAATATCTGGTTTATAGTTTTCGACTATGCAACTAACAGCACTATTATTAACTCTAGGATTTTCTAATTTAACATTTATATTTATTGCAAGATTTGAAAGTTCATAATTTATCTCCTCCAATGTTCTAACTCGATCTGAAAAAGCGATTGGGATACTTGATGAAAAGCGTGCCTTAATAGTGAAGTCCATTTCTTCTAAATTAAGATCACCAAGAAAACTTCCTTCAAGTGCTTTAATAAAATACTTTCTTTCGTTAAGGTCACTTTCCATTTTCTCTGCCCATTCACTCTGGTTTTCATTTTGAGCATTGATTTGTTGTTGTGATCGTATACTTTCTTGTTCTTTTAGTCTGTCATCCCCACCTTTGCTACATGAGAAAAGTGCTGTGATTATCAAAATATTTACAAATATTTTTTGCATATAAAGTTCCTTGTTAAAATAAGTCATCTAGGCTACTTAATTCGCCATCAATGAGATTAATTTTTGTATATGTTTCTAGAAGATCATTTTCTATTTCAAAGCGCGATTTTAAAAAGTCAACTTGTTGACGATGCGATTCAATAGTCATTGCGATAGAAACAACTCCTCTCGAAAAAAGCTGTTCAACTTCCTGGTGCTTTCTGTTAAGATCTTTCAAACTTGGCATTTTCTTAAAAGTCAAAATTGAGCGCTGATATTTCTTAAGAAGATTCTCTCTTTCAATATGTAAATTTCTTTTGTTATTTTTAGTTTGTATTTTTTGAAATTCGAACTCCTTAACTGCCTTATTTTTTCCTCCATCATTTGCATGGAAAAGCGGAAGTGAAAAACTTAGGGCAACACCACCAGAAACAAAATGATCAGCCCCTTGATTTTGAAACTCGACGGTTGGTCCAACAAGGATATTTGAGTATGCTAAAGATTTTTGGAGATCTAGTTCTTTGTTTGCAAGATTAACTTTCACATCTTCCAAACGAACCAGACCAGAATCATTCTTGCTATCTAGAGGCTTTGCTATCATTGGAAAATTTAACTCTGCATAAGAAATTCCTGGATTATTGCAATCACTAAAGAATTTCACCTGCCCTTCTAATAGACTTTTTTGATTCTCAAGATCATTAAGTCTGGCAAGGTACTCGTTCGATGCTAATCTTAGAGTTGACAATGAAACAGTTTCTTCAGGATTAAGTTGTTTACGTCCAGACAATTTTTTAACTATCTTAGAGAAAGTTTCACTAGCTTCCTTAACAGCTCTTATCAGGAGCTCATGTTGAGCAGTTTTTTGATAGATTAAAATTGCACTAGAAGTTGAACTATACATACTCAAATCTATTTGTGTGTTATTCAACTCATTTAATACTTCTGCTTTAGCAACTCTTCTGTCCCTTTTTGATCCGAATTCAATAATATGCTGGGCAGTCAGGTTGAAGGAATTAGAGGTCAATCCAAACTGATCACTTTTCAAGTAATCAAAACTAATCTCAGGATTGGGTCTCTGTTGAGCAATTGTAATCTCAGGTTTGAATTGTTCTTTTCTTTTATTAACTTCATCAAGCATTGGACCTTTTGTTTTTAGATAACTATAAAAGGACTTGCCATTTTTGATTCCACAATACTCACTAGCATACGGATCACTTACCCATGACAACACGAGTAAAATCTTTATAAAATGCATAATCTATATCCATTAAAAATGTTTTTAAAATAATTAAATTTACAACGAATGTGATTAAGCTATTGGTGGACGAGTAAGACGATCTAAAAAACTTTGAGGTTTACATAATTGGTGTGAAGGAAAAACGGTATTTTTTGAACTATAATTTATCAATGAAAAATAATTAGGTATCTGAGCATAGATTGCAATGTGAGAATGTCCAACATGGCAGTCATGTTCCGATTTAGCATTCCCACTTCTACTCGACGCATCATTCCTTTCTACATGTTCACTCTGAATACTATTTTGACAACTATTCCCTAACTCATTAGTCGCTAGTGCTGATGAGAGGTCAGAGAATATTGAAATTGTTAATAGTATTAATACAAAAATTTTCATTATTTATTTTATATAACTTTAAAATGTTCTTTACAACTAAAATATTTTGATTTGTAAAAAATAAACACAATAGACAGTTTTTTCATTAGTTAGATACTATCTTCTCATTTAACATTTTCTGAGTGATCATTTACAAAGTTAAGCTCTGTGAAACAATTTAAAACGTCATTAATAACGAACTCACAAGCTTCAATTTTTCCTCACTAAGGTTCATCATTTTTTCAAAGCATACCTTAAGCATCTCATCCCGAAGTATCTCCTCTTTCATAAGTCTCTCAAACTCAGGCACGTCTTGTCCGTAACATGAAATAATATATTTGATGCGAGCTTTATCTAGCTCAATTCGTCCATTTTCTATATGGCCTATTGTTGGCCTCGAATAACCGCAAAGAGCAGAAGCATGGTCTTGAGAGATTTGTTTCATCTGTCTTAAGACTTTTAAAACCCTGACTTCCTTTGTAATAATTTTCTTGTAACTTCTTCGATCTGTGTTTTCTAAAACAATTTTTTGTTTTCTATTTCTAGTAATCCCCTTCCCTTTTTTAATTTTTTGATAATCCTCATTTGATAAATCAAGAGCTGCTATGAATAGATTTATTTTCTTCTCATCAATAATTGCTCTTCCTGACTCATACTTCTTTATGGCCCCAAGACTAAGATTTAATCTCTTGGCCATTTCAACACGAGATACTTTCATTAATTCTCGCGCACGCTTAAGAGCTTTTGCATGAGAGAGATTGATTTTATTTTTAAGAGTAGTCGGCTGCATTTTTACCTCCATTAGTTTTCGCTGCCAGCGTACGCTCTTCAAATAATTTCATATGGTTAATCCCTCAAAATAGCACTTTTTCAAAATAAAAAAGGGTACGCTATTTTAAGGGGTACGGTCATAGCCAAAAATATAGCCATAAATAGCAAACGCTAAAGATGACTAGAGACTTTTGACCGTGGCTACAGATGAGGTTTTCAACTAACTTATTGATACCTTGCTTAAATAATTACAGTAGTTTGCTATGAAGGTATAAAAAAAGCCGAAACAGTGTTCGGCGTGCTTATAGAAAAATGGTGGACCTTAGCGGGATCGAACCGCTGACCTCTTCGCTGCCAGCGAAGCGCTCTCCCAGCTGAGCTAAAGGCCCTGGGATTTGTCATTAAAGAACTCTAAAAAGATACTCAGAATATTCTCTAATGACAAGATTTTATTGGCAGAATTGTTCTGGCTTAATTTTATTTGTGTAGAGATATTCTGTTGCCCAGACTCCTGAATCATAAACAACGTAGCCAAAATACCAGATGACTTGAGCATCGTTAGTTACAAAAACTTCGTGAGGATAGGTATCTGGAACATTGCCATTAACACTATAAACCCATCCGTGACTTCTCATATAAGAGTCAGAGACCACTTCCATTGCATCGAGTCCAAACGGTGTATTATAAATAGACTGCATATAGGCCGTTGCCCCAAGATATGGAACATGGTTTTTATTGAAGAGTTCAACTGTGAGCTCTCCAGCTGAAATTGACTTTGAAATTTCAGTATCAATATCAAGCAGGGCCTGATCCTGACACGGACCAAAGACCTTGAAATTAAGAGCAAATGTACTTTGTGCGAGCACAAATAACGCAACGAAAATAAACTTAAACATTGTAATTCCTCGTTTGAATGATGAACACTTCATAACTTAAAAGACACAGGATATCTAGGTTTAATCGAAGCCTAACGCAATTATAAGGCTTTACAGTTTAAAATGATTCTATATATATTAGTAGGTCCCCCCTATTCGATGACGAAGGGTGGAATATTTAAAAAGTGAGGAATTATGCCAGTCTATGTAAATAGAACATTAAATATGAAAAAAATTAAGGCCATCGGTTTTGATATGGACTACACCCTAGTTCGCTATAAATCAGAAGCCTTTGAAAAATTTGTTCACGGTCTTGTATTACAAAAACTTGTTGAATTAAAAAACTATCCGCAATCAATCACGGATTTAAAATTTAACTTCCATCTCGTTATCCAAGGTCTCGTGATTGATAAACCAAAAGGAAATCTCTTACAAGTTTCTCGTTTTGGAAAAGTAAAGATTGCTCATCACGGACTTGAGCCAATTCCATTTAAAGAGCAGCACGAACTTTATAAGAATAAAGTTATCGACCTTCGCTCTCCAAATTTTCAATCAATGGATACAAATTTCTCCGTATCAAACGGAATAATGTATGCACAATTAGTTGATCTCAAAGACAAGGGAATGGATCTACCGGATTATGCAAAGCTTGCTGATGATATCAAAGAAGCAATTGATGTTGCTCACTCTGATGGATCGTTAAAAGAGTATGCTGTTGCTCATATCGAGGACTTCATTGTTCAAGATCCAAATATTGTAAAATTACTTCAAAGATTTAAGCGTTTTGGAAAGAAGCTTATGGTCATCACAAATTCAGAATGGTGGTGGACGAAGAAACTAATGGAGTACACGATCAACCCATTCTTAGCAGAAGGCGAAGACTGGAAAGATCTTTTTGAAATCGTTGTCTGCCTCGCTGGTAAGCCACGTTTCTTTACATCAAAGAATATGTTCTTAAATATTGATCCAGAAACAGGATTAATGAGTAATGCTGAAGGCAAGATCACCGAAGGAATATTCCAAGGAGGCTGGGCCGGAAAACTTCAAGATGATCTTGAACTTGATGGTGAAGAGATTCTCTATGTAGGTGATCATATTTTTGGTGACGTTCTTTCATTAAAGAAAACTTTTAACTGGAGAACAGCTCTCGTTCTTGAGCCTCTAGAAGAAGAACTCGAAGCAAATAAGAAATCAAAAACTGTTCAACAAGAAATTGATAAACTCATGGTTTCAAAAGAAGAGTTAGAGAGAAATCTTAATCTGATCGAGATCCTTAAACATGAAGATCCTGAAAATTATAATAAGGATGATATCAACAAAGTTTACGCAGAAATTGATCGTGTAAATACCCAAATTTCAGACCTACTTGATAAGTACCGTGAATTCTATAATCCGTACTGGGGTGAAATGATGAGAGCTGGGCAAGAAGAATCTCGTTTTGCGGATCAAGTCGAAAAGTATGCTTGTATCTATATGACAAGAGTTTCAGATCTTTTAGACTACACTCCGAGAACTTACTTTAGACCAATGAAGCGAGTTATGGCCCACGAAGAAATCTAATCGACGTGAGCTAGAGAATAATCGAGAAATTGCCAAAAAACCTCGTGAGTTCTTCGACCATACCCTCCGGCCATCACCCAGGCCTGAGGGATATTTTTTTCTCTTAGTAATTGAAAAATAAATGAATCCCTCTTTAGTACGTCATCCAAAGATAATTGAATCTGATTTGCACTTTCTAATTCATCATACTCATAAACATCAGCACCATGAACAACAATACACAGATCAACTTCACCCACACTTTCTATAAACTCTGAAACTGATTCTTTAAATTTTTTGAGATAGTCATCGGATAATAGAACACCGACGTCTAGATCACTTGGAGTAAAACTCTTCGATGTTTTGTCACCATCAAGTGGCCATCCATCTTTCATATGAATTGAGTATGTCTTGATGGTCTCATCACCGAAACTAATCTCTGCTGTGCCATCGCCCTTATGTGCATCCATGTCAATGATCATCGCCTTCTTGATGATCTTTTGCGACTGAAGTTTTCTGATCGAGAGCACCATATCATTGAACATACAAAAGCCGCCTGGACGATCACTCATCGCGTGATGCATTCCACCACCGAGATGATAACAGAACTGATTATCAAGTGCGCGACGACAACTGAGATATGTTCCATTAACATGCACCATGGCCTTATCAATAAAATCAGAAAGTGGCCTCGTCGCACTTTTGGGATCATAGCGATTAAAGCTTCCATCACTGCGAACCAACTCATAAGTCTTAAGTACCACCGAGTCAGGATCTTCCTTAACCTCTTTGATATACTCTTTGGTATGGCAAAGTTTTAAATCATCTTTAGAAAGATTGTGATACTTATCTTGGTCAGTTTCAGTAATTCCAAACTTTCTCTGAGCATTTTCAAAAGGAATCGTCACACGATCATTACGCATAGGAATCCCGATGCCGTATTCTTCATAGGACTGTAGACTAAGACTCGTATAGATCACAAAGTTTTTCTTCACACTGATTCCAATTAAACTTATAATATAAAAATGAAATATTTATTCATCATATTGTTATCACTAAATTGCTTTGCCATCAAGACTATAAGAAGTGAGATTAATCGCTTTCGTTTGCTTAAAGATCGTTCAATCATCGACAGAGAGCTTCTCTCATCTCCCCATGAATCATTCATTGAGCTTGATTTCAATATTTCATCAGGTTTGAAAGATCTTATCGGCGATATTTCAACATCCACGGAGCAAAGTTCAGAGTCCGATCAAGTAACTGAAACGAATAAAATTCTTGGAAAAAATGTTAACACTGAGAAATTCTTGCAGGCTTACCTTGAGCTCGGTATCCCACTGCCCTATATTAGACTAACAAATTATGACATTCTTCCTAGCTTATTTGCAAACTTCTCCCTTGGGACATCAATTTCAATTAATAATCAGATTGATCCTCTTGCTCCTGAGGCTAAAGTTTATCTTCAAAAAGAAATAAATTTTGGACTTAATTCATTAATACGCGCAAGAAATAATCCGGAATATGTTTTTAGAGCGGGCATCTATCGAAGTGAAAGAGCTGACCTCTCATCGACAAAGAATGCCATCGCTGTCGCGGGGGACGATGACATTATCACTCTTGATGACCTCAAAAAATCACAAAAAGACTATGTCGTTGACCTCGGAGTCACAAAGGAAAATGGCGATGAGAGATTTCAGTTTGAAATAAGAGAGCTTCGCGTTCTTGATGCTGGAAGTGAGCTCGATAATAAAATTGGAAATGCACCACTCTTTCACTTTAACTATTCTAAGATTTATGAATTTGATAAAATTACACTGCAGCCTATTTATGGAATTTTCCATCGTCAAAAGTATTCACTCTTTGATGGTCTCTACACAGGCCTTCGATTATCTTTCACTAAGAAATCAGCGCTTCGAATGCTTGTCAAAGTTGACACTGACTTTCTTAGCTACCGCTTTGGAGCAAGCTTCAAGCACTTCAAATTCTTTTACGGGCTGAAGACTCCCTACTCAAATCCACAGGAAGACATGTGGGTTTCGGCCATTCATCAGATCTCCCTTTCTGTTCCATTTTAATAATTTCAGGTAAATAGATTGTTAGTTTCTTGAAAATATTTCAAAAAATGATGTACAACCCCATGAAATGAGCTATATAAATATTTGGTATTTAATTTTAAATACTTCGAGGAGTTTATTTTGGGAAAAACAGTTTGGTTAAGACATGAAACGAAGCCCTTTGAGAGACGTTCTGCACTAACTCCAGAAGCTTGTCGCACACTTGCCATGCTTGGCCACAATGTTGTCATTGAATCCTCTGCAAATAGAATCTATAAAGACGAAGAGTTTAAAAGACTTGGTCTTAAAATCGTCAAGCCAAATTCATGGATCACTGATGCCCCAAAAGGAGCCATCGTTGTTGGACTAAAAGAACTTGAAGACCAAGACTTCCCACTAATCCATCGCCATATTCATTTCGCCCACGTCTACAAAGGCCAAGAAGGTTCGACGAAGATGCTTAGTCGTTTTATCCAAGGCGAAGGGAAACTCTATGACCTAGAGTATTTAACAAACTCAGATGGGAAGCGCGTCTCGGCCTTTGGAATCTGGGCCGGCTTTGTTGGAGCAGCGCTTGCTGTTAATACTTGGAGCTATAATCAAAAAGGTCTTCACTATAATGATAAGGCCCCACTTGAAGAGTGGGAAAATAGCAATGCACTCATCAGTGATGTTCTATCAAATTTTGAAGACCTCAATATGAAGCCTCGTGTTCTTATTATTGGGGCCCGCGGTCGTTGTGGAACAGGTGCAATCAAACTTCTTCGCTCAATTGGAATAGATCCAGTCTGCTGGAGTACAAAAGACACGAAAGGCATTGGTCCAATTGAAGAGATTTTAGATTTTGATATTCTCATCAACTGTGCTCTTGCAAAAAAACCAAGACCACCTTTTTTAAACGCTGAAATTTTAAAGAAGGAGAGAAATCTCAAGGTTATTAGTGATGTCGCATGCGACCCAACAGGTCCTTGTAATCCACTTCCAATTTATAATCAAATAACGACAATGGATCTTCCAATCCTCAATATGGACTATAATGGTGAACTTCTCATCACGGCCATCGACCACCTCCCTTCTCTTCTTCCAAGAGAAAGTAGTGAAGATTACTGTGATCAACTTCTTCCACACTTAATAGATTTCCTCGATAATAAAATTGAAAAATCTCCTTGGGAAAGATCTCTTGAAATTTTCTATCATAAAACGATGGAACTTGGAATTAAGGATGAGTTAATCATTGACCCAGATTCAAATAAATTGATGTAGAGAAATGTTTAAAAAAGTATCTTTAATTTCTTTGATATTCGCAGTTGGACTTATTCTCGGAAAATACGTAACAGAGAAACCACGGCCAGAAGTTCAAACTCAATTCTCTGATTCCCTAAGAGTAAGTCTTGAAAGCCCCGATGCCGATCTTTCAGAAATTTTTCTTCTTCTCCTAGGAAACCTTGGGCTAAGCCTTAGAGATAACCAACAAATTATTGTCTTAGAAAAAAGTGAGTACAATTCACTCAATCAAACATTGAAAAACTTAAAGCACAAGTAAGCCAACTAAAAGAAGTAAAGAAGGAAGTTAAGCAACCTCCAAAAATTGTTATTCCAGAAGAAAAAGAAATCTCCCCTCCTTCATTTTTTTTGAATCCAGGTAATTTACTCAGTCAACTTAAGAAGAGCTACTCTCTTGTTACACCAGTATTTATTGAAAATGGAAAGTATATATTTTCAGTTGATAAGACTGTCTACTCTAATCGTTTTCCAATATATATCGTCAACGTAGAATTTAACTTAAAACATACAGGGCACTATATTGAAGGGGAAATGAAAATTGAACTCAGTGATGGCCAAAAAGTTTTGCATTCACTTGTTCAAACAGGAGTAAACAAAGATCTTCTCCTTCTCGATGAACAACATCTTGCAGTTAAAGTTAACAAGTATCTTGTCATTTTTGACTTAGTTAAAGACTATGACCACAAAGAAAAGCTCGCACTCAACACTAAATCTGGCGAGCTCTATTATATTGGAGATCGAAGGCCTACTAAAATTGGGCGCCTCAATCTCGTTGACTAATTATCTATTTTGGCAAGAAACCTTTACATCACTCACAAAAGTGTGACCATCATTTGACTCATAAGCTACAGTTGTTGTCTCATAGG
>Ga0100393_10003245_pt1 | contig 15422 bp, 14 predicted proteins | sample CryGeymeta201517_FD_81546 | JGI IMG/M metagenome (GOLD analysis project Ga0100393, IMG submission 81546) | Groundwater microbial communities from Crystal Geyser aquifers in Utah, USA - Crystal Geyser metaG 2015-17 | ecosystem: Environmental > Aquatic > Deep subsurface > Groundwater | place... | reverse complement strand
TATTTTGAATAATGAAATTTATAATGGTGGTACAAATAATATCCAGATTTATCCTGATGTAAGTTTGGGGCATACAATTAATATTACAATTGCAGGCAACAAAATATATCATTCTGGGGTTGCAGATGGGTCAGGTAATAATATATATCTTTCAAGCAAGAATGGGCAAAATGGTATTTCAAGTGCTTTGGTTGCTAATAATTTCATTTGGGAAGCAGCAGGATCAGGAATACAGATAAGAAACAATAATATTACCTATTTTAAGATTTTCCATAACACTCTTTATAATAATAGTGAATATGGTATAGATGTTGTTTCTTCTTCAAATTCTAATTTAGTAGAGATAAAAAATAATATTGCTTACGGTAATAAGATTGGGCAATTATATATACAACCTAATAACATTGTTGCAACAAATTTTGTAACTAATCCTCAATTTATTTCAACAGACCCATTGTCATCTGATTTTCTAAAACTTTCTACAAACTCTCCAGCGATTGACGCTGGCGTAACCATCTCTTCGATCACCACCGACTTCTTCGGCACATCGCGCCCGCAAGGCACCGGCTACGACATCGGCGCGTATGAATATCCGTCTGGCGGAAGCGGCGATATTACCTCGCCCTCCGCGCCTACGGGGGTGCAAGTAATTTGATTTTTTATAATACTGTAGTAGTTGCACTTACTGAAAGCGGTACAGGGAGCATCACGCCACCAGAAAAAAGATTCGGATGGCTCTCGTACCATGCGGCAACACTATATTCCCAATACGCGAATTGAGGATCTTGCGCTAGATTAGCGAGCGGAGATCCTTGCGGATTATTTTTATCGGTCCAATAGAGCAAACTATGCGGTACGATGGCGCCGGTCGCATCCGGTATGTGCCAATTTCCCTGTAACATCGGCGGGACAGAAGTAGAAATAGGATCTGATTCTCTGAAATAGGTCTTCGGATATTTTGAGAGCGCGTACGCCATCACCTCATGCCACATCGGCGCCGCAATAAATCCAGCGATTGATTTCACCATCGGTGTATTGTCATTATTCCCCGCCCAGACGCCGATGGCTATTGAGGGAGTGTAGCCGATGACCCACGCGTCGCGCGTGTCATTGGTTGTGCCGGTTTTTACCGCGACGTCGTAGCCGGGGAAAGAGAGCGGGGATGTGAGCGAATATTCCGGCAGACGGGCAGGAGCGTCGGAGAGCATCGCAGACATGTCGCGTGCGATATTTTCAGAAAGTACTTGCGAGGGTTGTGAGGTGTACTGCATAAGAATATTTCCTTTTGCATCATCGACTTCGAATATGCCAGTCGGCGTATTTCTTACTCCCTCATTTGCGAAAGTAGCGTAGGCGCCAGTCAGATCGAGAAGACGCACTTCACCGCCACCCAGCACAAGCGTCAGACCATACTGGCTCGGATCGCCGAGCGTCGTGAGTCCGAACGATTTTGCGAGATTTATGGCATTCTGTATGCCGACCAGATATAGAACCTTGACCGCGGGGATATTGATCGATTGCGCAAGCGCTGTCTCGAACGTCATAGGACCGCGGAAGGTGTTGTCGAAGTCTACCGGCGCGTAGCAGGGAGCGGTATTGTTAGTGACATCTGACGGACTACATATAGTAGAGAATTGCGTCGGGGTGTCGAAGACTACTGTATCGCGCGTATAGCCCTTCATAAGCGCTAGCGAGTAAATGAAAGGCTTCATAGCCGAACCTGGCTGGCGAAGCGCTAATGTCGCGTTGTATTGGCCGTCGATAGCCGTATCGAAGAAATCACGCGAGCCGACCATCGCGAGAATTTGTCCCGTCGGAGGATCGATCGCGACCAAAGAAGCATTTGAAGCCCTGAAATTCTTTTCGTTTTCAAGCGCATATCGGTTGACAATAGATTCAGCACTTACCTCGAGATCCGCATCAAGCGTTGTAGTAACCTTCAATCCCGACATAAGCGCCTGCGAACCATACATTTCTTCGAGCTGATTGAGAATATAGAAAACGAAGTGCGGCGCAATGATTGCATTCTGACCCGCTGGAGCGAAGGAAACCTGCTCGGCTGCCGCGGTCGCATACGCGGCGTCGTCTATGAAACCGAGTGTACGCATCCGACCAAGCACGAGGTTTTTCCGACCGGCAAGCTCTGTTTTATGCGCACCGTACGGCGAATAATACGAAGGAGCTTGAATCATCGCCGCGAGATAAGCGGCCTGTGCGAGCGATAAGTCCTTCGCGGGCTTGCCGAAGTAGGCCTCTGAAGCGCTTTCGATGCCATAGAGCGTTCCGCCATAGGGAATATTATTCAGGTAGGTCTCAAGGATCTGGTCTTTCGAGTACACTTGTTCAAGTTTTATCGCCAGCATCCACTCATTAATTTTCCGAACGACACTTTTCTTGCTAGTGAGCAGTTCATTTTTAACGACTTGCTGCGTGATGGTCGAGCCGCCTTGCGAGAATGCACCACCGAGCACATCGGCGAACACCGCGCGGATAATGGAGGAAAAGCGGATGCCACCATGTTCATAAAAACTCGAATCCTCAATAGCAATAGTTGCATTAACAGCATTGGGCGATATCGAGGAAAGCGGTACGACGTCGCGTCTCACGTCGCGATTATAGTCGTAGAGGAGCACTTGGCCGGTGCGGTCATAAATCTTGGTTGATTGGTCGACTTGTCGAGCGGTAAACGATCCGATGTCAGGCACTGGGGTGAAAGCGACCGCAACCAGTACGCCGCTTATGATGAAAAAACAAAGGCCGAAGAACACAAAAATAAGTATAAGAAACGTGTGCCGCCACGATATCTGCCGACGGGAAGTCATGATTTGCATGCTACCATTCTTTATTCTCCCTCGTTCCTACGGCAAGCGCGGTAATGCCGATGGCAATAGCATCTAATTCGTCATCAAGACGTTTCTTTTTTTTAAGAACGAGGAGTTTTGGAATCATGTTCGCGACAGCCACCTTGGTTGCGCTTCCATAACCGGTTACCGCGAGTTTTACCTGCTGCGGAGAACATTCAATAACAGGTAAAGCATCAATGCCGGCTGCGGCTAGGATTGCGCCGCGTGCTTCGGCGACGCCGAAAGCAGTCTTTTTATTGATGCTAAAAAAAAGCGTCTCGATAGCGAGCGCATCGGGAGCATATTTCCTGATTGTGTCGCTGATCGTTCTTGAAATTTGCGCGAGGCGATATTCGCGTGCACCTTTCTTCGGTTGCATGCATCCACTCATGAGAAGTGTCGGCCGCGATGAATCACCCTCGATAATTGCGACACCAAGACGATCGTATCCGGGGTCAATTGCCAGTATCCTCATATCCTTGTGCATTGGTAAATATCCGCTGAATATCCCCGTGCTCATCGAGCACTTCGAGAATCGCTCGCAGTTGGTCTTCGTCGGTCCCGTCTATTTCAATGAGCTGCTCGTTCGGGATGTAGGCATCGCTCGTTTTCTTAAATGCCCAGCTCGCGGCGCCCGGCGCCGCGAGCTCGACTCCCTGTAGCGACAAGAGATGTTTTATTTCCTGCGTCGTGCGATTCTTATTATCAGTAAGTGCTTCGGCGAGAATCGCGACGCCGCCCGGACCATACATTTCATATATTACTTGTTCCAAGTTTCCAGCATCCTTCGACATTCCTTTTGCGATGGCGCGCTCGATATTATCCTTCGGCATATTTTCCGCCTTGGCGCGCGCGATGGCGACCGAAAGCTCTGATGCTGAAAGATTTCCTCCTGCCTTTTTTGATTCGAGTGTGATAAGACGCGCGTGGCGCGAGAAGATACGGCTCTTCGCCGCATCGCTAGCCGACTTCTGCCGTTTTATCTGTGACCATTTACTATGTCCGGACATAACTTCAGAATAATGAAGATTTTCCATCGAGATACTCACGACCTTTGTGGGTGAGTATACGACCGCGTGGCGAGCGCTCGATGAAGCCGAGGCGAAGCAAATACGGCTCGTAGATGTATTCGATCGTATCGGAATCTTCATGAAGAGCGGCAGCTAATGCACGGACGCCAGTGGGCCCTCCACGGAAGCTCGTCAGGAATGTGTGAAGGTATCGGCGATCATCTTTTGTAAGACCGAAAACATCAATACCAAAAAGTTCGCATGCTTCATCACAGAGCGTGGCGGAAAGCGCTCGCTCATGTACTTCAGAAAAGTCGCGCACGCGCTTCAGGAGCGCATTCGCGACGCGCGGGGTCGCGCGGCTCCTCGCCGCGATACGGTCGATAACCTCTTTCGGCGCCGAGAGGTTGAGGAGGCCGGCCGAACGGCGGATGATGTCCTTCAGATCGTCATCACTATAGAAATCGAGCTGAAAAACGCCGCCTCCGAAGCGTGAGCGGAGCGGGCCCGAGAGATCTGCGACGCGCGTTGTCGCGCCGACCAGAGTGAAAGGCGGGAGCGCGAGTTCAACGGTGCGCGCCGAAGGGCCTTTCCCGAGGATGAGGTCGAGATGTCCCGATTCGAGCGCTGGGTAGAGGAGCTCTTCGATCTTGCGCGAGAGGCGGTGAATTTCATCGATAAAAAGAACAGTATTTGGCTCGAGGTTGGTGAGTATGGCGGCGAGGTCGCCGGCACGCTCTATCGCGACGCCGGACGTGCTCTTCAGGGGTGATTCAAGCGTCGCGGCTACGAGATAAGCAAGCGTCGTCTTTCCAACGCCGGGAGGGCCGTAGAAGAGGATGTGCTCCGGCATGCTTCCGCGCTTTTTCGCCGCATCAATAGCGATGCGCACATTCGCTTTTACCTGCGTCTGGCCGACATATTCGTCCCAACGGCTCGGTCGCAATGCCGCGTCGAGCGATGTGGACAAGGAATGGAGATGTGTGGCTCTTGACATAAAAATATGATGATGCTAGTATCATTTTAGCATAGTTTTTGATCATGTTCATTCTCCTCTAGGCAAGGCTTGACGGCTTTGGGCGTTTCCCCAAGGATTTCGTGGTCCCGTACTTCGGTATGAGCACTGCGAAACTCCTCAGGTGTCTCGTCTTCCCCGCGTTACTGCGGGTTTTGCCTTGAGGAGTATGGACGGGATTTTGTTTTATCTCGGTAAATCGATAGTCGCGGCGACTTCGGAAATGGATGTAGTGCCGGCGAGCGCCTTGAGTATGCCGTCTTGCGCCATGGTGAGGTAGCCCTGTTTTGCAGTCAATTTCGCGATCTCGTTTTCTGGCGGATTATCGCGGAGGAAGTGCGCGAGTTCGTCGTCCATAAAAATCGCTTCATAAAGGCCGATACGGCCGTGATATCCGGTCTCCTCATCGCTTGCGGGAGCCGGATCCCATACAGTCTCTATTTTTTTTGGAATGAGAGACTTATCGCTCAACGGTTCGAACACTTTCGCGATCATTTTTTTCTCCTCATCTGTGAGAGAGCGCTCTTTTTTCTTATTCGGATTTAATTTACGCACGAGGCGTTGTGCCATAGAGACCGTCACCGCCGAACCGAACGACTTTGGATCTGCGCCGAGGTCCACGAGGCGCGGGAAGGTTCCGGCCGCATTATTGGTATGAAGAGTAGAGAACACGAAATGACCCGTAAGTGCGGCTTGGATAGCGATATCGGCAGTCTCGCCGTCGCGTATTTCGCCAACCATGATGATGTCTGGGTCTTGGCGCACAATCGATTTCAATCCTTCGGAAAAAGTATATTTCTCTCCAAGAACCTGCGTTTGCACGATACCGTCGAGATGGTATTCAACTGGGTCTTCAATGGTAATTATTTTTATTTCCGGCGTATGAATCTCGCGGAGGAATGAGTAGAGCGTCGTCGTCTTACCGCTCCCAGTCGGACCAGTAGTGAGCAGCATGCCGTTTGGCCGCCTAATTTCCGTCTCGAGACGCGCGAGAAGCTTCGGGTGGATGCCGAGTTCCTTATACGAGACCTTTGTCGCTTCGGGATCGAGAATGCGCATCACGATCGACTCTCCGTAATTGCCTGGAATGAAAGAAATGCGCATTTCAACCTCGTTCTTTGCGCGCGCGACGCTGAAGCGGCCGTCCTGTGCTTGGTTATTGATATTCAGCTTCACGCCCGAGAGTAGTTTGATGCGCGAATTGAGCTGATGATAGGTAGCAGGATCGAAGAAATACGCATCAAACAAGATGCCATCGATGCGCAAACGCAAAAGTGTTTTTTTCTCACTCGGTTCGAAATGGATGTCAGAAGCTCGGAGTGCGAACGCGCCGGCGAGAATAGTCTCGAAAATATGCGACACGCGATCGAGTTCTTTGAGGGCTGTGGCGGCATTAAGTTCCTGTTCGAGCGTCTTGAGCGTGCTACTTTCTTTTGTGAGTTTCTCGAGTGTTTCAGTGGCGACAGTAAACATACCAGCCCTCGATTCAGTAGTGGAAGAAAGATCACTATAGCGCTCGAGTACCTTCTCAAGACTTTTTTTAGAAACAAGGAACTTTTGCAATGAAAATCCACGTTTTGTGAGATCAGCAATGAGTGTTGCAAGTGCTGGATTATTCGGATTATGGATGGCAAAAGAAAGTGTTTTTGCTGTTTTTACGAATGCCGCCGCTTCAGCGCGTTGTGCTTCTTCTTTCGGGATGACGCGGAGCGCCTCGTTGTCTATTTCTTTCAAGGAAAGATCGGCATACGCCATGCCGTATTTCTCGGAGAGAATATGCGCAACATCCTCCTCCTCGCGCTCGCGCACCTCGGTGAGCTTCTTTTCTTCACGCTTCGTGTCAAATGGAAGATCCATGAGCATATCATAGCATCAGCATATTGGCTACAGAGAGAGGCTTGACGAGAGGTGGATATGAAACACATTACTTCAGCTTCAGTTTTTTCTCTCCTCATCATTATCATTTTGTTCTCTGGGTGCATTGGCTTCCCAGTTTATGAACAGCCAGTGTACATTCTGCTGGTACCGAACCAGCAGGTCCAAACCGTGAAGGTCTGCGACGTAAGTGGCTGGTTTTGTCATTCGGCGTATATGCCACAGCCGATGCCGATGTACAGCCCATACTTTGCTCCTTACTTTGCTCCTTGTCGTCCATACGGCGGCGGCGGTAGTTTCTTTTATTACCAACGCCGGTAATCGCCGGTAATCCAATAATGATCGGAGCTCGTGCGCCCCTCTACCCAAGAGCGGGCGCACTTTCTTTTTTGGCAGTACAATTATGCGATGGAGATAATAGCCCGGAATCTCGCAGAATTTGAGGCAGAAGCTTCGCGCTTCGCCGGATCTCTCACACCAAGTTCACAAAATGCGATGCTTGTGACGCTCTCAGGCGAGCTCGGCGCTGGGAAGACCGCTTTTACCAAGGCAGTTGCCCGCGCCCTCGGCGTTGAAGAAATCGTCACCAGCCCCACTTTCGTGCTCGAGAAAATCTATTTGCTTCCGGACAAAAAATTATTCAAACGTCTTATCCATATCGATGCATACCGTTTAGAAAAAGGCGCAGATTTAATACCGCTTTGCTTCGATAAACTTATGCAGGATTCCGGCAACCTCATATTGCTTGAGTGGCCGGAGAGAGTCGCGGATGCACTTCTTGTCCCTTCGAAGAAAGTTTTTTTCACTGCACGTTCTGACGGTTCGAGGAGTATTTCATATGACTAAAAAAGCTTCCATAAAAAAGAAATGCATCGTGCTTCTCGATACGCATGCGATTATTCATCGCGCGTATCACGCGCTACCGGAGTTTACCGGTCCGACCGGTGCACCAACCGGCGCTCTTTATGGTCTCGTCTCTATGTTGCTCAAGATAATTACCGATCTCAAACCGGACTACATCGCCGCCTGTTACGATCTGCCGAAACCGACCATTCGACATGAAGCGTATGATGGGTATAAAGCAACACGCGTGGAAACAGATGACGCGCTCGCGCTCCAGCTCCAAGAGTCGCGCAAAGTTTTTGAAGCGTTTTCAATTCCTATGTATGAACGAGAAGGATTTGAGGCCGATGATCTTCTCGGTACTATCGCGTATGAGCTACGCGGGAAAGGAGATATTGACGTAATCATCGCCTCAGGAGATATGGACACCTTACAACTCGTCGACGACGAACGTGTCCGCGTCTACACTCTGAAAAAAGGCATCAATGGCACAATCTTGTACGATGAAAAGGCCATTCTCGAGCGATTCGGCTTCCTTCCCGCACTCATTCCCGACTGGAAAGGCCTCCGTGGCGATCCCTCTGACAACATCAAAGGCGTTCCTGGCATCGGCGAGAAGACGGCGACTGAACTTATAACAAGTTTCGGTTCAATTGAAAAAATATATACAGCACTCAAGAAAGGCGACAGTATGTTTCTGAAAAAAGGCATCAAAACACGAATACTAGGACTCCTAAAAGAATACGAAGAAGACGCTCGCTTCTCTACATCGCTCGCTACGATACGTCTCGATGCACCGATTGCTTTTGCGCTTCCCGAGCGAGTCTGGCGCGAGAATGTAGATATAAAAAAAATTCTTACAATCTTCGATGAATTCGGTTTTAGGTCTCTGCGCGAGCGGGTTCATTCTATGCTTGGCGATCCAAAACAAAAACTTTCTAAAGAAGAGCAAGGGCTCGTTCCGGAGGTCATAGATTCCGAGCGTCTGCGCGAGGGACAGATAATGCTTTGGCTCATTTCATCCGAATTTACGAATCCCTCGCTCGATGATATCCTCGCATTCACAAAAGAGAGGACATTTGATATCGCATACATCAAACTCGAGAAACAGCTTTCCGAAATGGAGAAGGTACGCGACGTGTATAAACGTATAGAGAAGCCGCTTATTCCTGTGATAGAAAAAATGCAAAGGAAGGGAGTTCTTATAGATCCGAATATACTCAACGGCCTTGCGAAAAAATACCACACAGAGCTCGGAGAGATTGAGAAGCGCATTTATACAACTGTCGGGCGCGAATTCAACGTGAGTTCCCCGAAACAGCTCGGCGGAGTGATCTTCGACGAGCTGAAAATTATTCCGGAGAGAATGAAGAAGACTGCGGGAGGTCAACGCTCAACGCGCGAAAGCGAACTCAAGAAGTTGCGCGAAGCGCATCCGATCATCAGCGATATTCTGGAATATCGCGAGCTGAAGAAACTTCTCTCGACCTATATCGAGAATCTTCCGTTGATGCTTGATAGCGGCAACCGCTTACATGCCGAATTTATTCAGACGGGCACCACTACCGGTAGAATGGCCTCGCAAAATCCGAATCTCCAAAACATTCCGCTCCGCTCAGAACGTGGCCGAGCGATACGCCACGCATTTGTCGCCCCGCACGGCTTCTCGCTCGTCTCGCTTGATTATTCTCAGATAGAACTGCGCCTCGCGGCTCTCCTCTCTGGCGACCCGGAACTCTGCGCGATATTTCAGGACGGTCGCGATGTTCACCGAGAGGTTGCGGCGCGCGTATTCCATGTTGCTCCGGAGGCGGTCAACACTGACATGCGCCGCCGCGCGAAGATTATCAACTTCGGCATCCTCTACGGAATGGGGGTGAATGCATTGCGACAACAACTCGGGTCAACAACCGCAGAGGCGCATCAATATCTCGAAGACTACTTTTCGACATTCAAAACGCTTTCGGAATATTTGGGAAGCACACGCGGATTCGCGCGTAAGCACGGATACACCGAGACCTTGTTCGGCCGCCGCCGCCAATTCCCGGAGATAAAATCGTTGTTGCCGTATGTGCGGGCGCAGGCCGAGCGCATGGCCATCAACGCACCTATCCAAGGCACACAAGCAGACATCATCAAACTCGCGATGGTACGAGCAGATGACTTCATTACAAAAGAAAGAGCTCTCGAAGACGCCTATTTGCTTCTGCAGGTGCATGATGAATTAGTGTATGAGATTCGTACGTCGCGTATTGATTCGCTTAGTACGAAAATAAAAGAAATAATGGAATCTATTTTGCCACGCGCGCAGACGAATGGCGTGCCCGTCATCGCGACGATGAAAGTCGGCCCGAATTGGGGTAGCATGCAGGAACAATGATATATCTCTTTCATGGTTCTGACGTCGAGAAGACGCGCGCAAAAGCGTTTGAGTGGGTCGCGACTGCAAGAGCGAAAGAACCGAATCTCGCGTATGTGCGACTTGCACACGAAGAGCTCACTGACGCCGCGCTCACTGACGCCGCGCTCTCGGGCGGGCTCTTTGTGAGGCGACTTCTGATATTGATTGACGACCCCTTCCAGATTTCTAAGAACACAGTGATGGACACAAGGTGCCAATCAGAAGATGATGAAAAAAGTGTAAGCAATGTATTCGAAGAACATCTAGACATCCTTGCAGCTTCCGATAATGCAATCATCATTCTCGCGCCAAAGCTCGCTGCGGTGAAAGCAAAGATACTCGCCGCGAAAGCGAAGATGGAATATAAATACGACAAGCCCACCACTCGAGAGGAAATGCGTGGATTCAACTTGAATCTGGTAAACGCACTCGCCATTCGGAGTCACGAGAAGCTCTGGCTCGAGATAAATCGCGCGCTCCGCGCTGGCGACGCGCCCGAAATGCTCCACGGCCTTCTGCATTGGAAAGCACGCGATCTTATAGAAAAGAGCAATCGTGCATGGAAGCCAGCCGAAGCCCGACAACTTTCTCTTGCTCTCATTTCTCTCCTCCAATCTTCCCGCCGTGGCGGTCTCGACCTCGCTCTCTCGCTCGAAAAATTTGCACTTTCGATTTAGATGTGCGCCCGCCGCGGATCGAACGCGGGACCTTCTCCTTAAAAGGGAGCTGCTCTACCAACTGAGCTACGGGCGCGAAGTGAGGAAACAAGAATGCGTCTATATAATTTACTCTTTTTATCTCTTTTTTCCTAGTAGCTGAATGCATCGACTGTTTTTCCGTTTATATCCAGAAGCTTTACCAATTCATTTTTCGTGCGCCACATCGGGCTCGTACGACCGAGATAGATGCGCCACGTTTTGCTCTTAAAGTCAGTATCATTGCGGTGTGCGTTTACACAGCCATTGTAATTCAAGTATGTTATTAGGAAGTTCTGGCAGGCACCTGAAACATTGACTGGAGGAGAGAGTGTCACCTGACAGCGTGGAATCTTATTCACATATTCAATACAAGCTTGGTCGCGAATGTAACCGGCACCATAAAAAGATTCTAGTTCATTTGATGGTGTAGGGCAGTTCTGTGGCAGTGACGGATAAAAACTCTGGAAGGTGCTGAAGTATCCCATGCATTTATTTTCTCTGAAAGAAGAGCCGATTGGCGACTGTCCGGAGATAACTATTGCGCGTTCTCCGGGAGAGAGAATTATATTCTGCGATGCATTCACCACACCTGATGTAGGGACTTCAGTGCCTTGTGGTATACCAGCAGAAGAACCGCTCGCATCACTTGAGAATGTCCAACCTGATAAATCTACAGGAACGCCCGCATTTTGTGGCACATATATTTCAATATATTCTTTTTTTTGGTCTGAACCAGTGCCAGAAACGTAGTGATTCATAGAAACTATCCCGCGATATGGTGATGGGTCTCCAAAAACGCTACCACCGACAAAGGTGGGGAGTGGCGTTCCAGAATTGCCCGGAACACTCACGCCGTTTGACGAACCCGGCAGGGAAACGTTGGAACTGCCAAGACCAAATGATGTGCTCGGAAGCGAGAGATACGTCCCGCCGCCAAGCGCGCCAGGTCCCGCGAGCGTCGGGCCGGTAAATGCAATCGGGTGCAACGGACCTCCAGTCGCAATCCATATAAGGAATATGAAGACGAAAACCCCTAGAAAAAACCATGCATCGTGCATTTCCATACAAACATAGTATCAAAATTCTGCGAGAAGTCGCTCGAGCTCTTCGCGGACAACTACGGCGTCGCTCCACGGCTCTTTGGAACCACGTGGCCCCATGATGAATGGGTCAGTTCCCTTTCCACTTATTAAAACAACATCATTAGCGCGTGCAGAACGAAGTGCAGAGCGTATCGCCAAACGTCTGTCCATAACAATCTCCGGGACGCGTCGCATACCGGCCTCCATCGCGTCCACAATTGCGCGCGGATCTTCATCATACGGATCTTCATTCGTGAGAATAACTTTCTCGCACGCTTCCTCCGCGATACGGCCCATCTCTGGCCGCTTCCATGTATCGCGCCCACCGCCAGTATTCCCGAGGACGCAAATCTTCCGATGATTCGGGAAAGCGCCATACAGAGCACGGAGCGAATCGGGAGTATGAGCATAGTCAACGACTACAGTGAAATTCTGTCCAGCTTCGATGCGTTCAACGCGTCCACTGATGTGCGAAAGCTCTTTGAGTGCTTCCGCGCATGTTTCAAGCGGGACACCGAATACTTCTGCAGTTTTTATCGCGGCGAGCGCGTTCAAGACAGAGAACTCACCTGGAAGCGAAAGGGTGAAGTGCGTTCCACCAAAAGAAAACAAAACGCCATTTTCGCTTACCCGCGCATCAACTGCATCGGCGAAGGAGAAAGGAATCTGCTTTTCGACGGGGAGCGCGAGGAATGCCGCGCCATACACATCATCGGCACGCGCGATGATACTGCGCGGTCGCTTTATTGAACGAACGAGCGCTTCGCCTATAGAGAGTTTCGCGCGGAAATAATTCTCAATAGATCCATGCGATTCAATATGTTCCTTCTGCAAATTCGTGAAGACGAGGGCATCAAGATCGAGACCGAGATGCCGGTATTGAAGCGCCGCTTCGCTTGTGATCTCGACGATGGCATGTGTACATTTCTTCGCAAGCGCTTCCGCAAGAAATTTTTGGATAAAGCCGCGTCCCGGCAAGGTCATCTTGAAGAGATTCTGCCGCGACTTCGAACCGATAACGAAACGGATTGTGCCGGCAAGCGCGGTCTCATATCCGGCCGTGGCGAATATCGCATACAACATTTCCGCCACTGATGATTTCCCTTTCGTACCGGTCACACCGATTACCGCGAGCCGTTTTGCTGGGAAACCATACCAGAGTGCCGTGAGCAGTGCCCATGCATAGTGATAGGGTGCAAGAATCCGGCGTCGCAGGCGGGTCATGGGTGATGAGAGAGCGCCGCCTTCAGTCGCGCATCCTTGCCGGTTATTCCATCAGGAATTGATTGCAGTGCCTTACGCGCTTCGCGCTCGGTATAGCCGAGGGCGACGAGCGTATCGAAGACCTCGCCATCGGCATTGTCGTGCGAACGCGGACCGACCTTGTCAGTGAGTTCGACAACCATCTTTTCAGCGCCCTTCTTCCCGAGCCCGACGACCTTGGTGAGATATGTAAGATCGCGCTTCCCTATAGCGCCCTCGAGCGCCTCGCGCGAAGCTCGGCGCAACACGCTGAGCGCCGTCTTAGGCCCGACACCAGAAACCGAGAGGACAAGTTCAAAGAAATCGCGGTCGGCAACATCTGGGAAACCATAGAGTTCAAGGCCGCCCTGCTTCAGCGCCAGATGCGTCGCGAGATTTGCTTCGCTGCCTACCTGAAGCGTTTGCGGAGTACTCATGCGCACCTCGATACCGAAACCCGCAACCTCGATGACGGCGCTTACCAGCCCCACGCTAAACACCTTCCCGCGAATCTGTCGAATCATATTGTTATCGTACTACCATTTGCCATAAAACGGGAGATAGCGTATATATAAAGGGCACATGGCTATCACCAGCTCGGCAAAAAAGGCGATTCGTTCTTCAGCGAGGAAGCACCTCTTTAATCTGCGTCGCAAGGACGCGGTGCACGACGCCATCAAAGCGCTTCTAAAGGCGCTCACTGCGAAAGATGTCGCAGGGGCCGAGAAGCTTCTCCCTGCGGCCTACACCGCAATCGATAAGGCCTACAAGCGCGACGTGATTAAGGCGAACACCGCCAACCGCAAGAAATCCCGTCTCGCCTCAGCAATCAAGCGCGCTCAGATGTAGTTTTAGTACACTTCATAGCTCTGTTTCCCAACAGAGCTAAATAGTGTCTCTATGGTTGGTTCTCAACCGCTAAGTTCTATTCTAGTGCCCCCACGAGGAGTCGGACCTCGATTTCAGGCTTCGGAGGCCTGCGCTCTATCCATTGAGCTATGAGAGCTGTGTGATAAAGAGTTTACACTGAGCGAGTCGAAGTGTGCTCTCGGACAGAATCGAACTGTCATTGCCGGATCCGCAATCCGGTGTCCTATCCGTTGAACGACGAGAGCGATTTAAAATGTATATCAGAAACCGAGCCATGCCGCTACCAGATCGGGGAACGTGTGCGCGTGCTCACTCTCGTCCACATGCTGGAGGAAGTAGGCGTAGATCGTGTCGACATCGATGCCTTCGAGCGGAATGATGAGATGCGGCGAGAGCCAGCTCTTATTCTTGATAGAAATCATGGGCGGGTACTCGCCCTCGATGTCTTCGAGGACAGAGAATGAGATCATGCGGTCGAAGGGATGGAGCTCGTCGCCGATAACAATTCCTTGTTCGACAAGCTTGAAATGGTGCAGAGGTGGCTTTTTAGCGGCATGCAAGGCGAGCGCAATAGCGGCAACGACAACAAGGACCGCGAGCAGATAATTACCGAAGAGTATCGCCGCTACCGTGCCAGCGACGGCGATAATGCCGAGCGCCCAATACCAATCGGCGCTTTTCGGATTGTGGTCATATTCTCTCCCTTCCCATTCGAGAATAGCAGTGCGAAGCATAAGGGAAGTATACCACTCGCGGAAGTGCTCGGATGCAGTATACTGTGGACTTACCTTTATAGCAGATATGCAACTATGATTCCAACGAAAGTATTTTTAACAAAAGGATCCGGCGTCCATAAAGACAAACTTGCCAGTTTTGAATTAGCATTGCGGGATGCGGGCATTGAGAAATGCAATTTGGTATACGTTTCGAGCATCTTTCCTCCAAAAGCAAAAATTATTTCAAAAGAAAAAGGTATGAATGAATTGCATCCCGGACAGATTACGTTTTGTGTCTTGGCGCGACTGGAGACGAACGAACCGAATCGGCTCATTTCGGCCTCCATCGGGTTGGCGATCCCGAGAGATAATAATAACTACGGATATCTTTCTGAACACCATGCGTTCGGAGAAAGAGGGGAAATCTCCGGAGAATACGCGGAAGATCTTGCGGCTACCATGCTTGCAACAACGCTCGGTGTTGAATTCAATTCTGACTCCGCATGGGTTGAGCGGGAACAAGTGTATAAGTCATCGGGATATATTTTCAAAACAACCAACATCACCCAATCTGCGATGGGTAATAAAGACGGGCATTGGACGACTGTCATCTCTGTTGCGGTTCTTTTGCCCTAAGTGGCTCTGGCGGTGCCTTTTGGTTAAAATCCGAACCTATTTCGCCCAAAATCCTGACACTGACTTTTGATTGCCGCCCATAGGGCGGCAATCCCGCCCAACGTTTCCGCCCGCCTCCGTTTTGCCTTCCTGCTGACGCAGGAATTGCGGAAACGCTTTCCCACTCCCAGCCCGCCTTCGGCGGGCAGAGC
>Ga0100393_10003227_pt1 | contig 15465 bp, 15 predicted proteins | sample CryGeymeta201517_FD_81546 | JGI IMG/M metagenome (GOLD analysis project Ga0100393, IMG submission 81546) | Groundwater microbial communities from Crystal Geyser aquifers in Utah, USA - Crystal Geyser metaG 2015-17 | ecosystem: Environmental > Aquatic > Deep subsurface > Groundwater | place... | reverse complement strand
TTACACCATTCAGATATTTCTTTGAGAGTGTAATTGCCGGCGGAGTAGAGTTGAAACATCTGTTTTACGAGAGATGTTTTCTTTTTATCAACATCAATGCCTCTGGTGACAGGGTTGTTTAGATAACCAAGCGGCGCCCAAAGCGGCCAAACCCCGTTTCTTATTTTTTGCCTCATTCCCCTGGTGACATTTTCTCTCAGATTATCTACGTAGTATTTACTCTGTCCAAAAGCAATTTGGAGCATAAATAATCCTTGGGGAGTGGGTTCAAACCAGAAAGTAGGGAATTTTAGGGATTTAATAATTCCCTTATCAATCAGGTGAATAATTTTCCCGCCATCAACCGCATTTCTCGCTAATCTGTCCGGATGCCAACTTAAAATCCCGTCCGCTTTACCTTTTTCTATCAATGACAACATTTCGGCGAACTTCGTTCGCCCGGGTTCTTTGGCAGTTTTTGCTTCCTGAAAGGAAGCGACAATTTCAAGTTTTTCTTTGGCGGCAAATTCCCGCAACTCTGCGAGTTGCGATTCAATCGAAAGAACTTGATGGTTTTCGTCTTCGGTAGATTTTCGGGCGTAGATAATATATCTCATATTAGTTAGAAAAATTTTCTTTTATCAAAACAAAACCAAAAATTGATTTTTTCTTTCAATTTCCCGTTTAATTTGGCCGCCGAGCCGCGAAGCGGCGAGGCGGAAACCTTGACATATCCGAAAGTGTGGCCTCAAAGGGAGTCGAACCCTTGTTACCAGAATGAGAATCTGGCGTCCTGACCACTAGACGATGAGGCCATAAAAAGAGAAGATGTCCTATTTAGAATTTAACATAAATTTTGTTTTGAGAAAAGTTATTGGTAGTCAGGAGGGATTTGCCAAAGAGAAATAATTTCTTTAGCCAATTCTCTAAAAAGAGGAACTGCTGAATATTCAGCAGTTCCTACTCCTTTTGGATTATTTAGTTTAATTAAAATTAATACTTTAGGATTAAAAGCAGGGAAAAAACCAATGAAACTCTGAATTGTTTTATCTTCATAATACCCTTTTTCTCCTTCCTTAGAAATTTGGGCAGTACCAGTTTTGCCGGCAATATAATAACCGGGAATTTTTGCTCTTTTGGCAAAAGCATTTTCTACCACTTTAATCAACATATTAGTCAATTGAGATGTAGTTTTAGAAGATAAAATTTCTCTTAAAACCTTAGGTTGCGTCTCAATTTTTTCTCCATTTTCTTTAATAATGGTTTTAATCAAATATGGCTTGACTAATTTCCCTCCGTTAGCAATAGCACAAAATGCTTTTACTAATTGTAAAGGAGTAATAGCAATTCCCTGACCAAAAGAACTATTGGCGAAATTTATTTCATATCCCTCTTTTAAATTTTTCTGAGAAGAAATTTCTTCTTTTAATTCTATGCCCGTTGGTTCGGTGAAGCCAAATTTATCAATATATTGTAAATAAACATTATTATTAATTTGTTCTTTAACGAAAACTGCGCCAGTATTGATGGACTTTTCTAAAACTTCTGTCATTGTGGCCTTACCCCATTTTTTTCGACCGTAGTTATAAATAGTATAATTGCCAATTTTTACAAAACCGAAGTCATTATAAGTTGTTTCCGGAGTAATCAATCCTTCTTCTAAACCAATAGCCATAGTTATTGGTTTAAACACGGAACCCGGTTCGAAAAGCTTTTGAGTTGCGCCATTTAAAAAAACTGTTAAATCTTTTTCCTTTCCATATTGGTTAGGATCAAAACTCGGAAAATTCGCTAAAGCTATTATTTTTCCCGTTGATGGCTCTATTACTATAATCTCACCGGAATCAATATCCCATTTCTCTTTTGCTTCTTTTAATATTTTTTCTGCAAAAAATTGGACATTATAATCCAATGTCAAAATAACTTGAGAACCTGGCAAGGGTTGACTAAAATCCTCACCGGAAGTCAAAGAAGCCAAGTAACCAAATGGCGATTTTTTTTCGTTTAGAAAACCTTTTTCCCCTTTTAATAAATTATCAAAATAACCCTCTACTCCATACTGGCCAATTCCGTCCTCATTAACAAATCCTATAACTGGGGCAGCTAAAGAATTAAAAGGATAAAATCTTCTTTCTACTTCATCTAAATAAACACCTTTAAGATTTTGTTTTTTTAATTCTTCAACTCGATTATTTTCAATTTCCTTTTTTAAAATTTTATTTTTTTCAAACTCAGAAAGTATTTCTTTTTTTGAAAGATTTAAAACTTTTTCTAATATTTCAGCTGTTTTTTCTTTATCTTCTAATTTTTCTGGGGAAATATAAACTATGTTCTTTTTTATATTTTGAGCTAAAATTTTTACTCCATCATTAAAAAAAATTTCTCCTCGTTCTCCTAATATTTCTTTTAAAAAAACTTGCTGCCCGATGGCTATCGCCTGATAATAATCGCCCTTTTTAATCTGTAAGGAATATAAACGAATAGTAATAATTAAAGAAAAAAAGAGAAAAAGAAAAAATACGAAAGAAAACCGCCATTTTTTCATAAAATCTATGAGCGAGACAAACTGATTAGTTTTACCACTTAAGCTGACTGCGTGCTCTCTGAACAGACTGCCGAGCGAACAGTTTGCCGAGCGAAGTTCTATCTACCTTTTACTAAATATTCTTTTGGGATAGGAATATATTTAATTTGTTCAACTTTAACGAAATGAACGCTCTCTTTAAGTTCATTAATTTTTCCTTCTGTATTCTCTAAAGTATCAAAACTGGCTGATTTTATTTCCAACATCGAAACTATTTCTGAAAAATTTTTTATTTGTTTTTGATAAATTTGTTTTTGATATTCAATCTTAATTAAGGTCTGAATTTGAAAAATATAAATAAATAGAAAAATAAAAGTTAGCATCAAACAGAAAACAAGCAATAGTTTTTCATTAATTTTCCATTTGAACGTTTCGCTACGCTTCATTATAAAAAATGGTTGAGAAATTAAACTTTGCATATTCGCGTCGTTTTAATTGCTGTTCTTAATTTTGCCGACCTTGAAGGAGGATTAATTTTTATCTCCTCTAATGTTGGTCTAATTGGTTTTTTAAATAAGATTTTAATTTTATTTTCTTTTGCTTTTTCTTTGAAAAAATCTTTAACAATTTTATCTTCCAGAGAATGAAAAGAAATTATCACTAATCTGCCATTTTCTTCCAAAATCTCTAATGCTTGAGGTAAAGCGATTCTTAAATTATTTAATTCATCATTGACAACAATTCTTAAGGCCTGAAAGGTACGGGTAGCAGGATGAATTCGATAATGTTCGTAAAGAAAAGGAACAGCTCTTTTGATAACTTTTACTAATTCAAGAGTGGTTTTAATGGGTCGTTTTTTTCTCTCTCTGATAATTTCTCTGGCGATTTTTTTTGAAAATCTTTCTTCTCCATAATCTTTTAAAATTCTTTCTAAAGTATCTTCTGGCCATTCGTTTACAATTTTTTCCGCCGTTAACGATGTCCGACCTCTCGAATTTTTAGGAGGTCGGACCTCCTCAAGTTGATACCGCATTATCAATGGTTCATTTCTTAAAAAACTAAATCCCCTACCCGATTTTTCCAAATGCCAACTAGACATTCCTAAATCAAATAATATTCCGTTAATTGGCTTAAAATTATATTTTTTAATGATCTCTTTTAAATTTATATAAGAATCATTCACCAATATCAGTCTATTTTTGATTTTTGATTTTTGATTTTTGATTTCGGTAGCCAGCAAATTTTTATATAATTCCGGATCTAATTCAATTCCAAGTACTTTCCCATTTGGTTCATTTTTCTTTAAGATGGCAGCCGTGTGCCCACCCCCATCAATCGTTGCATCAATAAAATTTTCATTTGATTCTGGATTTAGATATTCAATTACTTCTTTTTTAAGAACCGGAATATGCATCTAAATAATTAGACTCCTAATTCTTTCAATCTTTCGGCCATATCGCCTGCCTCTTTTTCTGTTTTTTCTTGATATAATTTCCATTTTTTCTCATCCCAAACTTCTACTCGATTATAAAGACCGGCAATTACAACCTTTCTTTGTAAATACGCATATTTTTTTAAATAATCAGGAATAAGAATTCTTCCTAATTTATCTATTCCTACCTCCATTGCTCCGGCAAGCATAATTCTTACAAATCCCCTTGCATCAGATTGAGAAATAGGCAATTTAGATAATTTCTCTGCCAATTTTTGCCATTCTTTTAAAGGATAAAGAAAAAGACAATTATCAAGTCCTTTAGTGATAACTAATTTTTTAGCTAAAATCTGCCGAAATTTAGGCGGTATCGCTAATCGTTTTTTGTCATCAATTGTATATTTATATTCTCCTAAAAACATATAATTATAAAAAACTAAAACCTAAAATATAAAAATGGGTTATCCACAGATTTTGGCAGTTTTCCCACTTTTATCCACAATCTACCATCTATTTTCTTTTTACCCCACTTCAAATACAAAGTCAACCACTATTAACCAGCTGATTTTTTGTTTTCGATATTGTCAAAAATATCGACAAAACAAAGAAAAACAGCCCCTAATCAATTTCTATAAGGGACTGTTTTTCCACAGTTTATCCACAACTTAGAAATAAAATAGGCGTAGAAACTTAGTTAGAATATCTACGCCTATTCTTTTAAGCTATTATCTTTTCTTTTTTTCTTTTTTTTCTCTGTACATGTTCCTATCTGCTTTCGTTATTACCGCCCAAATTGTTTCTTTTCTATGGGAATCCCAACTGCTTATTCCGATTGACAAAGAAAGAGAAAACTTAAGAAATTTTTTATTATTTGAATCTAATTTTGTAATTATCCTTTCCTTAAGTTTTTTTACTTCTTTTGTCTCGGGGCAAACAATCAAGAACTCGTCCCCCCCATATCTTATTACTTTATCTACTTCTTTTCTTACACAATTCCTTAAAAGTTCTGAAACTTTTTTCAGTACCCTATCCCCTACCGGATGGCCAAACAAATCATTAATGGCTTTGAAATGATTGATATCAACCATCAAGAAGGAAATGGGATAACTGTATCTTTTGCTTCTTTTAACCTCTTGTATTAAGAATTCTTGAAGAAATTTTCTGTTGTATAATTTTGTCAAGGGATCGCGGATAGTTTGCTCTCTTAAATTACTAACATCTTTAGAAACTATCACAAATCCTACTATTTCTCCATTTTTATCTTTAAGAGTGGAAATTGTTCTCATAAACCATTCTCCTTTTTTACCTAAATGTTGATGGTAAATAGGACCTTTTTCTGCCCTTTCTAAAATTTCTTTAAATTCCTGTAATTCATTTTTGCTATGAAAATCCTTTATATTTTTTCCAACCACTTCTTTCTTTAATTTCTTCTTCAATCTTTTAACTAACTCTTTGTTTGCAAGGAAATAATTACCTTGTCTATCTAAAATGTAAAAAGAGTCAGATAAAGAATCAAATATGGAAGAAATCGTTTCATTTTTTACTAATCTCAGAATTTCTTTTTTCATCTCTCCTCCTCTTTTTTCCTATCAGTAAATATTAAATTTTTAATTTGCTAATTTTTCTCTTTAATAATCTTTCTATTTTAGATTCAAAAGCTATCTTTTTCTTTTTTTCTAACCAACCATTTAAATCGATAAGTTGGGAACTGAAAACCCAAATAAAACCAATAGTCATTAGTAAAGGAATTATAATCCAATCTAAAATTTTATTATTTGTTAAACCCGTCTTAATTTCTGTAGCAGCGCCAAGAACCGCTTTTCTTATAATAGAAATTTTATTTGTCGCGTTTACATTATTATAAGAATTATAAGCTGAAGCTGTTACTATTAAATCTGTGGCGCCATAACTAAATTGGTTTTCTGGTCCAACTTTGACCTTGAAATTAATGACTTTTGACTGACTGGCGTAAAAATCGCCTAAATTGATTGCTTGAACAATATCAGCGGTTGAAGAAACACCTTCAATTGTCAAAGAATTTGGCTGATAAATAAGACCATTAGGTATAATGACTTTCAAATAAACATTGCTCGCAATCCCAAGATTAGAAATAGAGCTTACTTTAATTGAGAAAGAAATTAAATCGTTTGGTTTTGTTTCCACAAAAGTTTGCCAATCGCTATTTTGAGTTAGATTTTTAACTAAACTGGAAATGGCAATATTTGCCGGAGAAATTGTTAAAGGAGCAGGATAATAAGAAACAGGATAATAGATAGTTGCTGGAGGTTGGGACGGTTGGGACGGTTGTGGACGATAAACATTTATACTAGTAGGGTCAGAAATTTGGCTGACATTATCTCCAGAGGTCTGGGTATTGACAACCAAATTAGTTGTTCCATAACCAAACTGACTCTCCGAGGCAATTTGAACTCTGTAAATAAGTACTCTTGATTGACCAATAGAAATAGCACCTAAATTGAATCCATTTATAATATCAGCAGTTGAATTAACACCATCTATTGTTAGGGTATCTTGATAACTAATGTTGCTGGCTAAAGTTGCCTTGACAAAAACATTGTTTGCCGGCGCGCTGCCATTGGAATTAATCTCAATTCTAATTTCAATAATATCCGAAGGCGAAACAGAAATAGAATCTTGATAACTTGTTTGCCCTTGAGTTAAATTTCTGGAAAGAGTGGAAATAGTTAAAGAAGGACTTAAATTGGAAACAGTTGCTTCAAATACCAGATGGCCTTGGTTGTCCCAACACTGAGCGGCGTTAACACAAGTAATATCTCCAATATTGACTTCAATGTTGCCGGAACTTAATGTTGCGCTAACTTCTTGCCCTTGAGTAGATTGATTTGGATACCACAAGACTTTGGTTGAAAAATTGAGACATTGAAGAGAACTTAAATTTATTGTGCCGGTATCGCTTTTAGTTGAACAATTATCGCAACCAATATGGCCAGTGGTAACAATTTGGGTTCTTAAATCGGTAGGAAATTCAATTTTTACCCGAGTATTTTTAGCAGTAGTGCCAATACTTGAATTATGATAGTAAATATCAAAACCGATGGTATCACCAGGATTGGCTGAAATCGGATCTTGCCATGTTGGGCTGCCTTGAGTTCTATTTTTTAATCTTAAAGTTTCTAAATCATTTGGCATACAATTAAAACAAGGTTCAGCGGCAAAAGCGTTAGAAACACTAACCAATGCCAAAACAGCGACTAATAAAATTGCGCTTAAAATTAAATATTTTTTTGCCATAATTTTTTTATCTTTATTTTTTTCGCCCTTTTACCCCGTATCTTTTATTATTAAAAGCTGCGGGCTAAAAGAGCGGGGACAACTTAGTTTATTAACTGAATTGTCCCCCTTAGACCATTATTTACTCATAATAAATAATGGTCTTTATTTTTCTAATTTGAGGGAGGGAAATTTTCCCTTCCACCTTTTTTTCAATCTCAATCTTTTTCAAAGATTGAGATTGAGACTCTTTCTCCTCAACAGTTCGTAACTGTTGAGGTTTGTTATTTTTCCTCGGCGGCAGGATACGCCAACCGAGGAATAACCCCAGCAAGAAAATTCCAATAATTGCAATCAATTTCTTTTTCATACTTTCCTCCTTTCCTCTTTTAGTTCGGATCCGCTCCCGGACCTGGACTATCGCCGCATTTTTCTGGTGGCTGTAGAGTTACAGCCAGAATTATTCCACCAGCCATCAAAATCCAGGCAATCCAATCATTATCTTTTTTCTTTTTGACCACCGGCAAAATTAGTTCCACCGGCACCACTTCCTTTACTATAATAGAAAGTGGTTTCGTTTCTTTTTCCATGATCACAGGTGCCGCCGATGTCACCACCGGTTTTTTCTTTTTTTCAATTTTTTGTGGAGCTTCCTCTTTTCGCAGCTCCAACTCCACTTCTAATTCCTTTGCCATTACTGGCAAAGGAATAGAAGTTAAAAAAGAAAAAATTAAAAAACCAGAAATTATTTTTTTCATCTTTAACCCCCTTTATTTAATTTTTAAAGATAGCACAATATTATCACATACTTGACAAATTGTCAAGTATATTTTAGTTTTTTAATTCCGCTCTGACAAGCATTCTCTGATAATCTTTACCCGGCGGCCAACAGCTAACCAACGCTAAAATTGATTTTGAATTCATAGATTCATCAGAAATGCTTTCTCCTCGTTTAAGAATGTATTTTTCTTTAACTTTATAAATATATTTATGATTATTAAACCAAACAAAAATTTCATCGCCATTCTTCAAATCATTAAGTCGGCTAAAAACCCCATCGTAATTTATTTTTGGCCAATTTGGCGGCGCACTGTGGCCCACAATAACTGTCATTCCATTTTCTCCCGGCAAAACTGATAAAGGAAAATGAACAACTCCTTTTTTAAGAGAACTTTCAATTTCGTCAATAGTATTAGTTTTAGGAAAAATAATAGGGGCTTCAATCCCAAGAGAAGGAATTTCAATAGTATCTTCTTTTTCAGGAAAAATTGAAGCATCTAACTCTTGATTGTTTTCAAAAGAATTAATGTCCTGCTTTGCTACGCTATTGACCAATAAGGGGAAAACGGCTTTCTGATTAAAAATCCAATAAAAATCCTTCCAATTTACAACTAAAAAATTCACTATAAATATAGCTACGAAAATAAAAATAAAATATTTTAATTGTTTGCTTAAAAAAACTTTCATATTACCAAAAACGAAACAACAAAAACGTCAAAATATAAAATGAGCGAGGCAGGATATAAAAGAAGCGAGGCATCCTTGCCGAAGGGTGCATTGCGCAGTCCCGCCCAAGAAAAACTATGTATGAGCTTTTAAACTTGTAAGGCGGGACGAGCAATAGCAGCGGCGATCAATTAACTTTTTCTTACTACTTGAGCCGACTGCGTGCTCCCTGAGGCAAGGTGCCGAGCGAATCAACCTGCCGAGCGAATCTTTATTAAATCATAAAATTATGGGAAATTAACTGAAGCATTGAAAATTTATCAAAATAATTAAAGACACAAAGCAAAATGATAACGGCAACCGCTTTTATGATTAAATCTGGATATTGAATGTTAAATTTAACGAATATATTTATAATTAACGCAGCCGCAATAATTATCAATGAATAAAAAATAATCTTTCTCAACAAATCATCGTAATCAATCGCTAAAAATTTATAAAAATTAAATTTTAAATCTTTATTAATATTTTCTTCTGGTAGAGAAGAAATCCCAGCTATTTCTGACGAAGTAGTTGAACTTGTTGTACTTTCTAAAGTTATAGTTGTTCCTGTAATTGTTTGAGAAGTAGTTGTTTTTTCTTCTTCAAAAATTGTTTCTTGTTTAATTTTTGGGGAAGCAAACATTTGAACCACAACATAAGTTTTATTTCCTAAAAATTCTCCTTTTACCACAGCAATACCAATTTCTGAATAATTTGAATTTAGTATATTTTCCCGGTGAGACGGCGAATCTTCCCAGGCATTGACCACTTCATTTGAATCTAAAAATCCAATGGCAAGATTTTCGCCGGCTGAGCGATAATTATAATCTGCCAATTTAATCCAATACCAAGGACTAATGCCGGTTGGACTATAATGACTAAAATAACCTTTTGAAAACATATCTTGAGCTTTAAGCTCAGCGGCTTTTTCCAATAGCGGATTTACCTTAAGAGATTGAAGACCTAAAGTTTCTCGCGTCTTATTGGTCAGTTCAACTAATCTTGTTTTAGTAATATCGGCAAAATAAACACTTTTTGGCAAAATAAAAAGAGAGGAAAAGCTGATAAATTTTAAAATAAATAAAAAAATAAAATAATAAATCAAAAATTTACTATCTAAAAACTTTGGTCGATAGTTATTTTCTTTACAAGGAATAAAAATTCTTTGAAGTTGTAAAACAAATTTTTTCATCAATGTATGCCAAATTATACCACTTTTTTAATAAAAAATCAACCCCCGCTGATGGGGGAGGACGAGGTGAGATAATTCTCTTTCTTACTTTATTTGACTTTCTATTAATTCGGAGGTGGAGGATTTAAGCGTTTCCTTTGGAATAATATCTTCCAAAGGAATAGAATCTTTCGGAATTTCCACTTTTACTTCCTTGTCAAAATCAAATAAATTAAAATCTAATCCTATTTTTATTTTTCCTTCTTTTCCTTCAATCAATTTAGTTAAGTCAATTTCTTTTTCACCTTTTATCTTTTTTACGCGAGATTCCTTATCAATCCATATTTCAAAACTTATCTCTCCAAATTTTTGAGAGAATTCATCGAATTTTTGAGGTAAATCTTTTTCTACTCCTTTTAATTTTTCTTCATATTCTTTCTTTTCTTCTTCAGAAAGAAAATCTTTTACTTTTCCCAAAGATAAAAGAGCAATATCTTTTAAATTTTTATTATCTAAAATAACTAAATAATGAGAACATTGTATTCCGTCAACTTTTTCCTCGCCTAAATTTCTTTTTACTTTGATAATTTCTTTTCTTTTTAACTCATTCATTACCTCTTTAAAAAATTCTTTTATTTTTTCCTTCCCTTGATTTTTTTCTCCTTCAGCTGGGGTTGAAGTAGAACTGAGTTTTATCCACTTATCTTGAAATTTCCCCATACCCATATAGGAAAGCAAAACGCTCAAATTCTTTATTTGAAAATAAAATTCATCATTAACCAATCTTATTTCTCCATCAAAAGAAACAGATAACCCTCCGATTTCACCGGTCAAGTTAAAATCTGATAACCCCTTTTTATTTTTAAAATCAGCCGAAACACTAGGATTAAAAGAAAAATTTAAAGTTATTGGTTTTTTCTCTTTATCAACAGTTGTAACCTCTACCCAAACATTACCTTGGGTTTTCAAATTATCCAAGGTTGTCATTTTACCAATTGCTTTATTTAAATTTCTCTGGCTGGCAAAGGTAAAAGGATTCCAAGAAGGATTATAAATGCCGGTAGTAAGCAAAACAACTAATGTTCCTAAAAAAATACTTCCGGCAATTATTAAAAATTTAAGATTTAATATTTTATTCATAATAGCGTTAGCGCTCTAATTTAATTATTTCAAATTTAGTTGGAGTAACTTTTATTTTATCGCCTCTTTTTAGTTTACCAGATAAAATTGCTGTTGCCAAGGTGTCTCCTAATTTGTTCTGAATCACTCTTCTCGTTTCTCTTGCGCCAAAAACCGGAGAATAACTAAGTTCTACTATTTTTTCTTTCAATTCAGGAGTAATTTCAAATTCAATTCCTTTGTCTGATAGGTTTGTTTTTAATTTAGATAATAAAAGTTGGCAAATAGCTAAAAAATTTTCTTTGGTTAGGGGTTTAAAAACAATCACCGCGTCAAACCGATTAATAAATTCCGGTCGAAAAATATTTTCTTTAAAAAGATAATCTAAAAGTTCTTCTTTTAAAATGTCCAATTGCTTGTTTTTTTCAATATCTCTGCGGATAATCTCGGAACCAGCATTAGAGGTGCCAATAATTATCGTGTTCCTAAAATCAATTTTTTGGCCCTGACCATCGGTGAGATGACCTTCATCAAAAACTTGTAAAAATAAATTTAAAATATCTTTATGAGCTTTTTCAATCTCATCAAATAAAATTAAAGAAAACGGATTCTCTCTTACCGGAGTTGTCAAAAGCCCTTCTATTTTCCCTTCTCCAATTAATCTTTTAATATCTTCTATACGTTGGAATTCAGACATATCCAATCTTATCATTTTTTCTTCTTTGCCAAAATAAATCTGAGCGAGGGCTTTGGCTGTTTCAGTTTTACCAACGCCTGTGGGCCCCAAAAATAAGAACACTCCCATTGGTTTTTTACTGAGCTCAATTTCTGCCCTGGCTCGTCTTAACGCCATTGCAATTTCACTCACCGCCTCTTCTTGATTAATGATTCTTTGGTGAATTAAATTTTCTAAATTAAGAAGGATTTCTTTTTCTTTAGATTCAACCTCTCCAATTGGAATTTGAGTTTTTTGCGATACGATGTGTTGAATATGTTCCGGTAAAACAAGGTAAGATTTTTTCCTTTGAGCAGTATAAACCATTACTTCATCTAAAATATCAAAAGCTTTTTTCGGAAAAGGAAAATTAGCTAAATAACGCGATGCAAGATTTATAATCTCTCTTAAAGCTTGATAACTGATAAATTTCTTATACTTTTGTTCAAAAAATGGTACGAAGTTTTCTAAAAATTCTAAAGTTTCTTTCTCTGAAATTTCGCTAATTTCTACTTTCTCAAAAAGATTTAAAATTGCCGGCTTTCGTTCAATAATTGTATGAAGTCCTTCATAGGTAGTGGTAACAATAAGTTGAAAGGAAGCTAATTCTAAATAACGAGCCAATATTCCAGAAATATCAATTTTCCCCGGTTTTATCTCTTCAATCATAAAGTTTTCAAAGTTATTAATAATTAATATAATATTCCCTGCCTGAACCGCTTCCTTAAAACACATTTCCAGTACCTCTTCTATCTCTTCAATCGATCCAATTTGGCTAACGAGAAAACTGATATCCAGTTCTAAAAATCTTTTATAATTTATTTTTGAGGTACTTTGCCCAAGATATGCTTTCTGAACTAATTCGTCAATAACTGCTTTTCTCCCGCTTCCCGGTCTGCCAATTAATAACGCATTATTAAGCTCTTCACGCTGTAAAATCCGTTCTAATTGATTTATTTGCGGTTGATGACCAGTGAATTGTCTAATGCCGATTTTTTTAATAATTTGTTCTCTTAAATCAATTGAAAATTTATCCAATGTAAGCGTATAGCCGCTTGCCCAATCGCGGCCAATTGAACCCTTTTTAACTAAATTTTCATATTCCCAAAATCTTTTTCTTTTTTCAATTTTTTCATTTATTCTTTCAAACCAAAAAGCTAAATTTTCTATATCTTCTTTTTTTAAATTTTTCTCAATTAAAAGTTTTTTAAAGAACGAATCAATTTCTGCTAAGGCAATTAAAATATCCCCTATTCCAATTTTCTCTTTATTCCTTTGATTAGCGATTTTAAGCGAATTTAAAATGAGCTGGTTAAGGTCAAAAGTTTCTTTTTTTTGAATTTTTTTTAATTCTTTATTCCGCAAGCGGAATATGTCCAATAAGGCGCGATTAAAAATAAAATTTATTTCTTTATTCTTGGAAACTAACAGAGTGTAAAATAAATTTTGCTGTGTGTGAACAGTGGGCTTTTTCGTTAACGATTGATAAATAAGAGAAGCTGCTTCGTAATCTAAAAAAGAGGCGAGATTAAATTTTTCCGGATTCAAAGCTGCTTCCGAAAGTTTACATTTGAACGCTCTTCGTTTTAATCTTGGATTTTTTAATCTGGAATCAAAAAAGAAATTAAATTCGGCAAAGAAGATAAAAAGAATTAAAAATAAAACGAAAACGTTCGTTTTAAAATAGGGTAAATCTAAAATTATACTGCTAAAAGAAACGAGGGTTAAAATTAAAAATAAAATTTTCCAAAAGTTCCTTAAGTAAAAAATTGGATTCTTTTCTAATTTAATTGCCTGAAAAATAGCTGTTTTTTTTAAATCAAAAACCATATTAGAATTATTAAAAAAATCGGCAATAAAAGCCAACCAATGAGAATGAGGAGCCCAATAATAAAAATAAAAACTTCTACTGCTAAACCGACTAAAATTGTTACTAATCTTACAATCGCGCCCAAAACTCGAGAAATCAAATTAAAAGTCAGGGCTTTAAAATTTTGTTTTATATCGACTATGCTTTTCCCATAAAGTTCTTTATATCTTCGCCAGTGAGAGAAAAGAGTTTTAAAATGAAAAGGAATCGAGAAATAATTAAAATTAAAAATTAAAAAATTTTTGAAAGCATTTAAAATTCCTTTTGGCGTTTCAAAAAAATGCCAAATTAGCCAACTTAATATTATGTTTTGTTTTGCGCTTGCCTCCATACTTATCACTTAGTTAGCTTATTTATCTTAATTAGTTTTTAAAAGTTGGATTCCTATACCTGATATTTTACCTCCTCCCATTATCAATATCCAGACCAGGATTAACCAGGCGCCCAAGTTAAAGAATTTTGTTAAAGCGTCAATTGGTAACATTTTCCCCAACCCTTCAACGATACCCTTTTGCATTTCCTGCTGGGCTTGCTGCTGGAGTTGTTCCTGAGATAAAGATTTCTTTTGAGATGATGCGTCTTTTGGAGCTTCTGATTGGGTTTCTTGCTGAGAAGATTTGAAAATTTCGGGAGCAAGTTTTTTCCCGGTAAAAATATTCACAGATGACCAAAGACTCCAAACTATTATGGCAACTCCTAAAAAAAGGAGAGCCCAACCAATAATTTTTTTTATCATAAAAGATTAGAATTAAAATACGACCTTTTCCGCCCTTTTTGTTGTGCGCGTAGTTGGATTTGAACCAACGACCTTCCGCATGTGAAGCGGACGCTCTGCCACTGAGCTATACGCGCATAAAAGGGCGAAGCGCTCTCCCTGGGCGACTTATCATTTAAATTTTATCATCTTTTAGGATATAATAAAAGAATGGAATTCTTTGAATTTTATTTTAATCCAAAAACGAAGCGAAGCGGAGTTTATAGCGAAGCGGAGCGTAGCGTTAAAACGAAGCGAGAGGTGAATTATGAAACCTTCTGTTTTGAAACAAAGAAAAATAAAGAAAAATTAGGCAATCTTTATATGGCTGGAGAATTAAAAGGTTCTCTGTCCAAAAATCCTTATTTATTATCCAATTTAGCCAATATTATAAAAAAAGAATATTATAGGCCGATAGAAAATGACACTCCTCCTCAGGGAGCTGGAAAAAACTTACAAAAAGCGCTGGGAAAAGCGAATGAGTTTCTTAGTTCGCAAATAAAAAATAATTTAAGTTTATTAGGAAATTTAAATTTTGCTGTTTTAACTATTAACCAAAAATTTTCTCTAAATTTTACAAAAATAGGCGATATCAAAATATTTCTTTTGAAAAATAATCAAATTTTGGATACTGGAAAATCAATTGAAACTGAAGAAACAAGACAACTTTTCCAACACATTGTTGTTGGGAAATTAGAGGAAAACGATAAAATTTTAATTTTAAATAAAGAAATTATTGACCTCTTTGAAAAAGAAAATATTTTTGGAGAGTTAATGAGCGCAAAAAAATCTGAAGTTAAAAAGATTTTCAAAAAGAAAAAGAGGTTATTCAAAAAAAATTCCGGTTTTTGTTTTTTAATCATTGTTTCCTCTTTTGTTAAAAAAATTTTTACTTTTCCAAAAATTTCTTTTCCTAAAATTAATACAAAATTAAAGCGAACATTAATTTCTCTTTTGATTTTAATTATTCTTTTAATTTTAGGTTATTTAATTTTTAGATAAGCAAAAAGGGCAACAGCTCTTATGAGAACGGTTGCCCTTTGTCTAAATTACTACTTAATGTGTAATCAGAATTTTATACCTCCGACTAACATCCAACCCTGGGGATTAATCCCTATTGGAATCGCGTACCTTCCTTCTAGAAAAAACTTTTCATTTGAG
>Ga0100393_10003214_pt1 | contig 15502 bp, 14 predicted proteins | sample CryGeymeta201517_FD_81546 | JGI IMG/M metagenome (GOLD analysis project Ga0100393, IMG submission 81546) | Groundwater microbial communities from Crystal Geyser aquifers in Utah, USA - Crystal Geyser metaG 2015-17 | ecosystem: Environmental > Aquatic > Deep subsurface > Groundwater | place... | reverse complement strand
TGAAGAAAAAATACGCCTTGATCCTTTGACGCAAATCGCCAACCGGCGCGCGCTCGATGAGCAGTTGGCGCTTGAATGGCAGCGCGCCATGCGGCGGCAAACACCGCTGGCATTTTTGATGATTGATGTAGATTATTTCAAGCTTTACAACGACCATTACGGCCATGTAGCCGGAGACGAGTGCCTGAAAAATATAGCCCAGGCAATCGCTGCTTCCGTCAACCGCGCGGGTGAACTGGCGGCGCGCTATGGTGGTGAAGAATTTGCGGTGGTGTTGCCAGAGGCTGATGTGGTGCGTGCCATGCAAACCGCAGAGCGCATTTGCCAAGCCATCCGGGCGCTCAACATGGCGCACAACAGCTCCGGTGTGGCGCCCTATGTGACGGTCAGCATTGGCGTGGTGAGTGTGCAGCCAGTCTTTGCCGATGCTGCGGCCACAACAACGGCCGACAAGCCCCTTTTAGCCCCAACCGCGACCTTATTGGCGATTGCACCCAGCGTGCAACGCATGATCCAGCAAGCCGACGAAGCACTCTACCGCGCCAAGCAAAAAGGCCGCAACCAAGCGCAACCTTACCTGTGCTGAGGGTCGTCTCGATCAAGGCATCGCGCCCATCAGTGGCCCAGCGTGCTCAAGCGAGCGCAAAAACCGGTCAATGCCGCACGCTGAATGTTCATGATTTTTAAATTACTCAACGAGTTGACTAACTTTACTCAATCGATTGAGCTATTCAAAAAAACCAGTCGCAAGCTGAGGCATCGGGCATATGCAGCCCGGTGGCGATGACGCTGCCGGCATCGCAGGTGTCGAATAAAATCAACGCCTTTCTGTCCCTCATGCCAGCGATGCGAAAGAGTGCAAAACTGGCTGCACGCCTGCCCTGCCGGGGTTGGATGCAACAAAACACCCGCCACCACCATGACCAACACCCTCAATCAACCCGGCTTAAGTAGCCTGTCCAAATCCTTCGAGCCCGCCGCCCTGGAAGCCCACTGGGGGCCGGAGTGGGAAAAGCGTGGTTATGGCGTGGCTGGATTCCGTGGCACCGGCGTGCCCGATGCCACCGCTGCTGCGCAGGGCAACAACTTCTGCATCCAGCTGCCGCCACCCAACGTGACCGGCACGCTGCACATGGGCCATGCATTCAACCAGACCATCATGGACAGCCTGACGCGCTACCACCGCATGAGGGGTTTCAACACCGCCTGGATTCCGGGCACCGACCACGCCGGCATTGCCACGCAAATCGTGGTGGAGCGCCAGCTGCAGGCTCAAGGCATCAACCGCCACGACATGGGCCCGACTCCGGCTGAGGCCCGCAAAAACTTTGTGAGCAAGGTCTGGGAGTGGAAAGAAAAGAGTGGCAGCACCATCACCACCCAGATGCGCCGCATGGGCGACACGGTGGATTGGAGCCGTGAATACTTCACCATGGACCCCAAGCTGTCCAAAACCGTCACCGAGACCTTTGTGCGCTTGTACGAGCAAGGTCTGATCTACCGCGGCAAACGTTTGGTCAACTGGGACCCGGTGCTGATGAGCGCAGTCAGTGACCTGGAAGTGGAGTCTGAAGAAGAAGACGGCAGCCTGTGGCACATCCTCTACCCCTTTGCCGACGGCCCGCAACTGGTCAATGGCGAACTGGCTCCTGGCCTGGTAGTGGCCACCACCCGCCCCGAAACCATGCTGGGCGACGTAGCCGCCATGGTGCACCCCGAGGACCAACGTTACGCCCACCTGATTGGCAAACACGTCACCCTGCCCTTGTCAGGTGATACGCCTGCGGCTTGGCGCACCATCCCGATCATTGCCGACGACTATGTGGACAAAACCTTCGGCACCGGCGTGGTCAAGGTCACCCCGGCACACGACCAGAACGACTACGCAGTCGGCCAGCGCCACAAACTGCCGATGATTTGTGTGCTCACGCTGGATGCCAAAATTGAGAGCAATGCACCCAGCGCTTATGTGGGCCTGGACCGCTTCGTTGCTCGCAAACAAATCGTCAAAGATCTGCAGGCGCTGGAACTGATGGTCGAGATCAAAAAACACAAACTGATGGTGCCGCGCTGCGCCCGCACCGGCCAGGTGATCGAACCCATGCTCACCGACCAATGGTATGTCGCCATGAGCAAGGTCAGCAAACAAGACCCGACCGGCAAAAGCATCACGCAAAAAGCCATCGACGCGGTGCAGTCCGGCCAGGTGAAGTTTGTGCCTGAAAACTGGGTCAACACCTACAACCAGTGGATGAACAACATCCAGGACTGGTGCATCAGCCGCCAGCTCTGGTGGGGCCATCAGATTCCCGCCTGGTACGCCGAAGACGGTACAGTTTTTGTAGCACGCAACGAAGACGAGGCAAGGGCTAAAGCCGAAAAAGCTGGATACCAAGGCGCTTTGAAGCGCGATGAAGACGTGCTCGACACCTGGTACTCCAGCGCGTTGGTTCCCTTCAGCACCATGGGCTGGCCAGAAGCCAGCAGCACAGCTCTGGGGCAAGGCGGGCTCGGGCGCGACGATTTGGCGAGCGCAGCGAGTATGCGTGCGAACGAGTCCGCCTTGTCCCAGAGCGGCGCAACAGCTCAGGCCGGTGCCCGAGCTGAACCGGACGATTTGGCGAGCGCAGCGAGTATGAGCCCGGTCGGCTCGGGCACTGGCCTGAGCGGGAGCAGCGCTCAAACGGGGCTCAACGACATTGACTTGTACCTGCCCAGCAGCGTGCTGGTCACCGGCTACGACATCATCTTTTTCTGGGTTGCCCGGATGATCATGATGACCACGCACTTCACCGGCCAAGTGCCTTTCAAACACGTCTACATCCACGGCCTGGTGCGTGACGCGCAAGGCCACAAGATGAGCAAGAGTGAGGGCAACGTGCTCGACCCGGTCGACCTGATCGACGGCATTGCCCTGCCTGAACTGCTGGTCAAACGTGCCGAAGGTCTGCGCAAGCCCGAAACCGCGCCGCAAGTGCGCAAAAACACCGAAAAAGAATTCCCCAATGGCATCCCCGCCTTTGGTGCCGATGCGCTGCGTTTCACCTTTGCTTCCCTGGCCTCCCTGGGTCGAAGCATCAACTTTGATAGCAAGCGCTGTGAAGGCTACCGCAACTTCTGCAACAAACTCTGGAATGCCAGCCGCTTTGTGCTGATGAACTGCGAAGGCCAAGACTGCGGCCTCAAAGAGCACACTGCCGCCGAGTGCGAAGTGGGAGCGAGCTACCTGGACTTCAGCGCCGCCGACCGCTGGATCGTCTCACTGCTGCAGCAAACTGAAAGCGCAGTGGCGCAAGGCTTTGACGAATACCGCCTGGACAACGTGGCCAGCACGATTTACGACTTTGTCTGGAACGAGTTCTGCGACTGGTACCTGGAAATTGCCAAGGTGCAAATCCAGCATGGCAGCCCGGCACAACAACGCGCCACACGCCGCACCCTGATCCGTACGCTGGATACCATTCTGCGGCTGGCACACCCGATCATCCCGTTTGTGACCGAGGAGCTGTGGCAAAAAGTCGCGCCCGTGGCGGGGCGTGGCGGTGAATCAGTAGCCATTGCCGCCTACCCTCAAGCTCAACCCAAGCGCATTGACTCAGGGGCAATAGCCCATGTCGCCAAGCTCAAAATCCTGGTGGATGCCTGCCGCAATTTGCGCGGCGAAATGCAGGTGTCGCCCGCGACCCGGTTGCCGCTGTTTGTGATCGCCTCAGTAGCTGAATCCGCCTTCATGAAAAACGCTGCCCCGGTGCTGCAAGCGCTGGCCAAGCTGAGCGAAGTGCGGGTGTTTGATGACGAGGCCGCCTGGGCCGCCGCCGCCCAAGCCGCTCCGGTGGCGGTGGTGGGTGAGGCGCGCATTTGCCTGTTCATGGAAATTGACGTGGCCGCTGAAAAACTTCGCCTGGGCAAGGAACTGGCGCGGCTCGAAGGCGAAATCGTCAAGGCCAACGGCAAACTGGGCAACGAATCTTTTGTGGCTCGCGCGCCTGCTGCCGTGATTGAACAGGAACGCAAGCGCCTGACTGATTTTGAGGCCACCTTGGCCAAGGTCAAAGGCCAGCTCGCTCGGCTGGGTTAGAACGCGTCGGCGCGCAGATTAGCGGCGGCGCAAGACGTGGATGTAGTTGGTGGCAAACGTCTGCTGCTCCAACAGCTCATTGCCCGTCTGCTTGGCAAAAGCCTGAAAATCTTTGACCGAACCGGCGTCGGTGGCAATCACCTTCAGGTTCTGGCCGCTCTGCATTTCGCTCAGCGCTTTTTTAGCTTTGAGAATGGGCAGCGGGCAATTCAAGCCGCTGGTGTCAATTTCTTTGTCGATTTGCATGGCAATTTCCTGAAAAACGTATCTTAGCGGACATCACGCCGGGAACACCCCGGTAGACAAATAGCGGTCACCGCGATCACAGACGATAAACACAATGGTCGCGTGGCGCACGGTTTTGGCGATTTCTTGCGCCACCCAGCACGCCCCAGCAGCCGAGATACCGGCAAAGATACCTTCTTCGCGCGCCAGCCGACGGCACATCTCCTCGGCATCTTCCTGGCTCACGTACATCAGTTCGTCAATGTGGGTGGGATCGTAGATCTTGGGCAAATACGCCTGTGGCCATTTTCGAATACCCGGAATGCGAGAACCATCAGTCGGCTGCACGCCAATGATCTTGATCGCCGGCTTCTTCTTCTTTAAATATTGAGACACACCGGTAATGGTGCCTGTGGTCCCCATGGCGCTGACAAAATGCGTCACTTTGCCCTTGGTGTCGGCCCAGATCTCGGGGCCCGTTGTTTCAAAGTGAATGCGCGGGTTGTCCGCGTTGGAAAACTGGTCCAAGACCCGGCCTTTGCCCTCGCACGCCATTTGGCCAGCCAGGTCGCGTGAGTACTCCATGCCGCCGCTCTTGGGCGTCAGGATCAGCTCTGCCCCGAACGCCTTCATGGTCTGCGCCCGCTCGATCGACAGGTCCTCGGGCATGATCAGCACCATGCGGTACCCCATCACTGCGGCAGCCATCGCCAGCGCGATACCAGTATTGCCTGAGGTGGCCTCAATCAGCGTGTCACCAGGTTGGATGTCGCCGCGCTCCTGCGCCCGCGCAATCATTGAAAAAGCAGCCCGGTCTTTGACCGAACCGGCCGGATTATTGCCCTCCAGCTTGCCCAGAATCACGTTGCCGTGCGCGGCATCGGACTGACCGCCAATACGCTGCAGGCGAACCAGCGGGGTCTTGCCAATCAAATCTTCAATCGTTGCGTATTTCATAGATGCCACACTGTGCCATAATTCCGGCTCTTCGCGTTGCCCGGGTGGTGAAATTGGTAGACGCAGGGGACTCAAAATCCCCCTCCGAAAGGAGTGCCGGTTCGATTCCGGCCCCGGGCACCATTCAACGGTTTCATACCGTATCAAAACACTTCAAAACCCGCACGTTCCCCAGCGTAGCGGGTTTTTCTTTGCCTCATCGGGCTTCACGTCGTATCATTGAAGCTCAGATTTTTGACGGGACAGATGACGGGACATGCGACCCGTCAAAAATCCTGACCCGTCAACCAAGGGCAAACATGAAGCTGACTGATGATTTTGTGAAGGGTGTACCACCTGATGATTCAAAGGCCGGGCGCAAATACTCGGACGGTAATGCGATGTATCTGTATGTCAAAGGCGTTGGCAAATACTGGCGATTGGCTTACCGATTCGCTGGTAAACGGAAAGACCTTGCCCTGGGCGTTTACCCGGCGGTGTCCCTGGACGAAGCCCGACAAAAGGCCAGCAGCGCACGCGATCTGCTGAATGGCGGTGTTGACCCTGGCGAAAGCAAAAAAGCATCCAAGCAAGTGCAGCGTGAAGCAGCGCAGGGGCTTAGACCACGACACCCTGGTGCTGTGCTTCGTGACGTTGTTTTACCCGGTTTGTCGGTGACGGCTGAATCATTCGCTGAACTGCTGAACCTGCCCCATGACGGGATTTTTCAGATCATCAATGAGCGTGCACCCATGACGTGCGAGGTGGCGCTTAAATTGGAACGGCTGGTTTCAATCAAAGCTGAAAGCTGGTTGACCATGCAACAGGCGGTTGACCTATGGGACGCACGCACAGAACTCAAACGGTTTCAAGATTTTGGCAAGTCACTAAAACTTGCAGATTTGACGGCAACACCCGACACGGCTCAGTGCAGCACGGACGCGGCAAACACTTTGCTGGTGGCCAAGGCGGTATCGCTCAGCAAGGCGGCAATGGATTTAAGCGGGTTCACCGCGACAAAGGGCTAATCATGGCACTGACAGACACCTTCGTGAAAAATGCAAAGTACACGGGCGCAAGCACCAAAGAAAAGCACACCGATGGCGATGGCATGTATCTGCTGGTGATGTCCAGCGGCAAATACTGGCGCATGGATTACCGATTCGCTGACAAGCGCAAAACGCTGGCGCTGGGCACTTACCCTGAAATCACCTTGTCGGTGGCCAGACAACGGCGCGAGGCAGCACGCAAGCAACTTGCCCACGGCATCGACCCTGGCGTAGCAAAAAAGGAAGCCAAGCAAGCGCAGGCCGCAACCCTGGCCAACACCTTTGAGAATGTGGCACGCGACTGGTTTGTCAAGACAGACGCGGATCGCGCAGCCAACACCACTCGCAAGATTGACAACTGGTTTACCCATGACGTTTACCCGTACCTTGGAGCCATGCCTATATCGGCCATTGGCCCCCGTGACGTGCTGGCTTGCTTGCGCCACATGGAGGCAAGGGGCGCACTTGAGAGCGTGCAGCGCGTCAAACAGCATATTGGGCAGGTGTTTCGTTACGCCATTGCCACGGGCAGCGCAGAGCGTGATCCAACCCCTGATCTGAAAGGCGCACTGACCACGGCAGCGCCCGGCCATTACGCAGCCATTACCGACCCCAAACAGGCAGGCGCTTTGATGCGTGCCATTTACGCCTATGCCGGGCACCCGCAAGTGCAAACAGCATTAAAGCTATCGGCCATGCTGTTCGTCAGACCCGGCGAACTGCGCAGCATGGAATGGGCGGAGCTTGACCTGGACGCGGCAGAGTGGCGCATACCCGGCAACAAGATGAAGATGAAGGTTGACCACCTTGTACCGCTATCGGCTCAGGCGCTGGCGCTGATCGAGGCCATGAAGCCCCTGACGGGATCGCGGCGCTACGTATTCCCCAGCATTGGGCGCAGCGAGGACAGACCCATGAGCGAGAACACCATCAACAGCGCTTTGCGCGCTATGGGCATCCCTAGGGAAACCCATACGGCGCACGGATTCAGGGCCATGTTTCGCACCATCGCAGACGAAGTGCTGGGCGAGCGGGTTGACCTGATCGAGCACCAACTGGCGCATAACGTCAAAGACCCGCTTGGCCGGGCCTACAACCGCACGTCGCACCTGCCTGCACGCCGGGACATGATGCAGCGCTGGAGCGATTACCTGGACAAGATTCGCATTGGTGCGGACGTGATCCAGTTGCCAGTCAAAGCAGCGTAAAGTTTTAGGCCACGCCTAGCTATCGGCGGATCCCCCGATGGCAAAAAAGTTGACTTTTTTAGTCAAGTTACGTTGACTCCGAAAAAGTCTCGCGGATTCTTTAGCTTTCACAAGGAGCTAAAGCATGTCACGAGGATTCAACTTCAAAAACAAGCCCACCAACCCGGTGCGCACCACCAAGCTCACGGCAACAGCGCCAGCGGCAACTACAGCACCCGCTCAGGCGGTGTTTGATCGACTGCCAGACAGCGCATGGCTACGCGAGGCGCAACTGGTGCGCAGCGCAAAGAATCCCGACAGCGCGGTGGCACCCCTGCCATTCTCAGCACCGACGCTGTGGCGCATGGTGAAGCTGGGCACGTTTCCAAAACCCACCAAATTGTCCACACGGGTGACGGCATGGCAGGCCGGGCAGGTGCGGGAATGGATGGCGGCTCAGGCAGCGGCATAAGGGGCACGCCATGATCCACACCAACAAAAAGGCCGCTGGCGCTATCAACACCAACGGCCCGCACACTGACACCAACAGCGCAGATTTTCGCAACTACAGGCTGATTCAGCAAGTCCACGAAGGCAAAGACATTGCGACTGCACGGCTGGCGCTGGCCAGCGAGATCAACCAAGCCCACGCCAACGCGGTGCGCCATGCCGGGACTGCTATTGATTTTGCAAAGCACGCAGGCGAATTGCTGCTGCAAGTCAAGGCCGAATTGAAACACGGCGAATTCATCCCCTGGCTGGCCGCTAACTGCGACGTTTCTGATCGGCAAGCGCGGCGCTATATGGCCGCAGCGCTGGGCAAACCTGTGCCGATGCGCGTACTCAAAACGGACACGGTGTCCGATTTGCCGGCAATCGAAATCGCGATGGGAAGTGTTGGACTTGTGGAATGGCAAGACCCGCAAGGCAACAACCTGCTATTTGAAATCCACGCTTTTGTGTTTCCAGACGGCGTGACTTTGGGCTATCGCAGCGCATACATCGTGTTCGGAAAAAACGAACATGACGGAGCCTTCACCGAGTATGACAAACGTGGCGTGAATGCCAAGTATTTCAGCGTGCGCGACCATGCAAAACGCTGGGACGTGCCACTAGAAAAGCTGACCGTTATTGATGACTGCGAGCCGAGCCTTTGGACGTTTATGCACGATTGGGACGTTCTAGAGGCCATGCGCCAAGATTGGGTGAAGGCTGACGCGGTGAAGGCGGTGCGGCATGAATGACACCATCAACCAATTCAGGCAGGCAATTGAAGCGGCGGGACTGCCATCACCGGACGCAATCATTGATGACGGCGTGATCCACCGATTCAGCGCCAGCGGCAAACCCCGTGATGATTCGGGCTGGTATTGCCTACACTCTGACGGTTTAGCGGCTGGTGTTTTTGGTGACTGGCGCGAAGGCTTTAGACAAAACTGGTGCAGCAAGTCAGACGACACCATGACCCAGGCCGAACGGCAGGCCAACCGCGAGCGCATACAGGCCATGCAGCGCCAGCGTGAGGCTGATCTGGTGTTAAGGCAAACCCAAGCTGCACATGATGCGGCAAAGCGCTGGGCGGCGGCAACACCCTGCACCCAGCACCCGTACCTGACTCGCAAGGGCATTGCCCCCCACGGCGCAAAGATCGAGGGCGACAACCTGCTGATCCCCTTGCGCACCACCGACGGCACGCTACACAGCTTGCAAACCATCACACCGGACGGCACCAAGCTATTCATGCCCGGCGGACGGGTAAAGGGCTGTTACTTTTCAATCGGCAAACCCGCTGGCAGCGTGACTATTTGTGAAGGTTTCGCCACGGGCGCGAGCATCCATGAGGCCGCGGGCGGCGCGGTGGCGGTGAGCTTCAATGCTGGCAACTTGCTGGACGTGGCAACAGCTTTGCGCGAAAGGTATCCGGCACTCAAAATCATTCTGGCGGCGGACGACGACCACCTGACGGCAGGCAATCCGGGCATGACCAAAGCACAGGCGGCGGCGCTGGCAGTGGGCGGCTGGCTGGCCACACCCGTGTGGTTTCCCCATGATCGCGGTAATAAGGACACCGACTTCAACGACCTGCACCAACTGGCAGGCCTGGACGCGGTGAAGGCTTGCATTGATAACGCTGCGCTGGTGACGGCTGGCGCTGGCGATGCGCAGGACGCAGGCCAGATTGAAGTTTGGCCAGCACCGATTGAAATTGTCAGTGATCTGCCCCCTGCACCTGAATTCGAGGTCAACGTGCTACTGCCAAAAGCGCTTGCAGACTTCGTGCTGGACGAGGCAGACCGTATGCCGTGCAGTCCAGATTACATTGCGGCTGCGGTGATCGTTTGCCTGGGCAGCGTGATCGGTGCAAGCTGTGCACTCAAGCCCAAGCGCCGGGACGACTGGATTGTGGTGCCGAATCTTTGGGGCGGGATTGTGGGCGACCCCTCATCAAAGAAGTCCCCTGGACTCAGCACTGTGACCCGGTTTATTGATCGGCTGGAGGCACGCGAGGCGGACAAGCTGGTGGAAGCCAAAAAGATTTTTGAGGCCGAGCAAGCAGCGTTTGAGGCGCACCAAAGTGCCGTCAAAGCCAACATGAAAAAGGCCGCAACAGGTAAGCCTGACCCGCTCAAGATGGCAGCGGCAATTGACGACCTAAAAGCCATTGCACCCCCGGACGAACCCCACGCACGGCGCTACAAGTCCAACGATGCCAGTGTCGAAAAACTCTGTGACATAGAGGCACGCAACCCGCAGGGCTTGATGGTGTTTCGTGATGAGCTTGTCGGTTTGCTGGCCAGTTGGGAAAGCGAGGGGCATGAGGGTGATCGGGCCTATTACCTGGAGGGCTGGAATGGCACGGGCAGCTACAACTCAGACCGTATCGGGCGCGGTGAGCAGTTTGTCAAAAACCATTGCCTATCCATTCTGGGCGGCATCCAGCCGGACAAGATGGAAACCTACCTATCGAACATTGCATCCAACCTGGACAACGATGGCCGCGTGCAGCGGTTTCAAGTGATGGTGTACCCGAATGCAGTCCCCTGGCAATGGCGCGACAGATACCCCGTCAAAGGTGCGCGTGAAGCGGTGCGCGATATGTTTGACCGACTATCCACGTTTGACCCCGTGCAGGACGGCGCTACCCCGGCGGACGACTTCGTGAAGTTACCCCACTTCTACTTTGACGACGCGGCTCAGGAGATTTTCATTGAATGGTGCACCGACCTGAATCAGGTGCAGATTGTCAAAGAACAAGACCCCTTGATGAAACAGCACCTGGGCAAGTTTGAAAAGCTCTTTTGCAGTCTGGCACTGATCCTGCACCTGGCCGAAGGCAACATTGGGCCAGTCAAATCAGACAGCGCACTCAGGGCGGCGGCATGGTGCGATTACCTTGCCGGACACGCTCGCCGGATTTACGGCATGGTGGAGGGCGCAAAGGTATCTACGGCGAAGATGTTGTTACGCCGGATTCAGGATGGCAAACTGAAAAGCGGGTTCACTCTGCGCACGGTGCGGCAAAAGAACTGGAGTGGTGCGACCAACAACATCCAGATCGAGGCGGCGCTGGCCATGCTGGAAGCCCACCACTGTGTTCGTGGATTTGAGAGCGCCAGCGGTGGCAGACCAACCACTACTTATGAAGTCAACCCGGCGCTGATCGGCGGTGCAGCATGAGCACTTGGGCGCAAAGAGCACGGGCGCATTTTCTACAAGAACGCCAGAACAGCACCACCGAAACCACCGAAACCCCCCTTTCGATGGTTTTGACGGTGCAGTCTGGGCGCTTTTGTGAAAAACACAATATTCAAAATCAGGGTGATCTGGCGGCGGCGAACGACCCGACAACCACCACCACGGTGCAGGTGAATTCACCCACGCCGGACATGCAAGGCTTGCCTACAACCCCGACCGACACCACGGTGGCCAGCATTGGCACAGTCAGACCGCCGGGCTTATCGGCAAAGCTGCTGGCGGCATCAATGGCACTTGACGCACAGATCCATGCGGCAGGGCATTTTGATAACAGTGACGAAAACGCGGACTGCTGGTGCTGGCCACACAGCACGGCCATGACGGGCAGCGAGATTGATCTGTTCACGGCGCGGCTGGCCAGATTCACCACCAAGGGATTGATCCACTGTGACGCTGAATCGACGGCTGACCGATTGGTGCAGTGCGACCGCGACGACGACGACCGGGCGCTATGCCTTGAATGCACCCACATGGCAGGCTACGGGCGGACAAGCTGGCGCTGTGGCAACTGGCAGCGTGATGGTATCGCGGTGCAGATGCGAGGCAACCATCTGCCTGCTGATCTGGTGCGCCAGCTTCAGCGATGTGACGGATTCAACTCAACGACGAAAGGTTCGTAATGAACAAATCAGAATTTTTAAAACTGATCGACGCACAAGTCGAAAAGGCCGTTGAATGCGGTTTTTGCGCCACAGGCACAGACGAATTCATTGCCGAAAAAATCCTGAATGAACTCGGAGAAAACGGCGAATTGATACCCGAGAGCACCACCGAAGTGTTAGTCGGTTTGCTTGTCGTTTTCGGTATGCGGCGGCGCGAGTTTTTGGCAGGCCATCCTGCACACTGAAGGTGACGACTGCCTCCACGGTGTTGATGTGTGACTGAAACAAGGGTTTTCATAGTTTCATAACAGTGACGTAATATAATTACCGTGACAGTTACGAAATTGGGATAATCGCATGGATAGCATCAAAAAACGACCTGGACGACCACCGAAGCAAGGTGCTGCACTTACCCCGGCAGAGCGCCAGCGTGCGTACCGTGAGCGACTGGTGAAGGCGATGGACAGCGCCACGGTTGACCCCAGCACGGCAACCACGGCGGCGCTGCTGGCCAGCCTGAAACACCATTGCAACAGTATCGACACGCAGCCAGATCATGCCGACATTGCCCGGCGACTGGCCGCACCCGTGATCGCTGAATTGTGTGAGCGTTACAAAATTCAATTACCGTAACAATGACGAAAAATCATGGCCACAAAGAAACCGACCCCAAAGGCAAAACAACCTGAAACACTTTTGCGCAAAAACATTCAGTGCGAGGGCAGCGCTACAGACCCCACGGTGTCAGCAAAGAATTACGCCACGCTGCTGACTTCGCCAGAACTGGCGGCGTATCGCGTCATTGCCAGCAACGAGCACAAAGATATGCACGCACAGCTTGACGTGCCCACGCTGGTGCAGACACTCAAAGACCAAGGTGCAGCGGCAAACCGTAATGACTTGTCGCAGGCAGAGGCCATGCTGATGAATCAGGCCACGGCGCTACAGAGCTTGTTTGCGCGCATGGCAGAGCGTGCAAGCGGGGCAGAACTGTTGCCACAATTTGAAGCCTTTATGCGCACTGCACTAAGGGCGCAAAGCCAATGCCGGGCGACCCTGGAGACACTGGCCGCAATCAAGAATCCGCCGATTGTTTATGCCAAGCAAGCCAACGTCACCACCGGGCCGCAACAGATCAACAACGGCATGATGCGCACGGGGGAAAATCAATTCCAGCCGAACAAACTATTGGAGGCACAGCATGGCAACTACCTGGACACCCCAGCGCAGACAGCGCCAGCGCGAGTTAATCCAGACCTGGAAACCGTGGGCGCAGTCAACCGGGCCTAAGACACCCCAGGGTAAAGCAGCGGTATCGCGCAACGCCTACAGGCAAGGGTTTACAGCGCAGCTACGCCAGATCAACCGGGCATTGCGTGAGCAACGGCACATGATCGAGGCGATGGTGTAGGGGGGCGGCTGAAAAGTCTGGCGCATGGCCATGCTGGACACCGACCTGTTTCTCACGCGGACAATAAATCCCCGATTTGAAATCAATCACATCAGCAAATTGGCTGGCTGACCACTCTGCACTGATCTGGTGTTGCAGGGTTATGAGGGCTTTATCATCACATCCATTCACACGGTGTTACTGTGTCGCAGAATTGAGACACAAAAATATTTGACGGTATTTTTGACGGTACTTTTTTTGAAACAGAAAAATTTAATCAATCAAATCAGATACTTAGAGGCTTGACGCGGTTCCGGCCCCGGCACCAGCAGAAAATAAAGAAAGCGCACTATCAATACAGTAGTGTGCTTTTTTTGGCTGCATGATGTAACGGCGAATGTAAGACCGTTTTCAAAAATCAGTATCGACAAAGTCAGTGAGTAGACAAAACTCAACGGATCAAGCCAAGTCATGTTGCCTGCATAGCGATGAAATTCCGTCATACGGAAACTCAACAATAAACTCAGCACCATCTGAATTCGCCATCAGTGATGGTGGGCCTTGCATGTATTGGCTAACGGCATCTTTGAATTCTCTCGGTTGCCATTTGCAGGGTTGTTGCCCCAACGGTTGAACCCAGCTGGAAACAATTTCGGCAATTTCATCGGGTGTATTTCGAAGACCACTTTGCGGAGGCACACTGGTGTTTTCATGTGCAGGCAGAAAATCTTTCAATAGGTGCCACAAGGCATTTGCCTCGCTGACTTGCAACGCAGCAGCCATGCTAATCACCGGTCGCATCCACTCGGCAATGCCAGCGTGTACCCACTCAACCGTTTGTTGACCTGCATTCATAAAACCTCTCTCAAAGTTGGCTGAACCAAAACACTCGCTCACCACCCCCGCGACAGCTGCTCCTTCACCGCCAGTGGGTCCAGGACTTGCGCGCAGGTCTCCCAGTCGGCATCTTCCACCCGGCTGTACTTGGCATCAAACGGGTTGCGGGTGGCGGTGCTGCGGTCGATCAACTGTTGCGCAGCCTGCTCCTCGTGCAGCGCCACCTTTACCCAAACGTCTTCCAGCGTGTCGGGTATCTGGCCAAAAAGTCCGTGAATGGCTTCGAGTCGATCCGCCAGTACCTGATGCACGCGGTCTTCCACCGAGTCGCGGTAACGCAGGTTGGCAATCCATATCTCGTTGCGCACCTGTCCAATGCGCTGAATGCGCCCTTTGCGCTGCTCCAGCCGGGTCGGGTTCCAGGGCAAGTCGATGTTGATCAATGCGCCCAATCGCTGCAGATTCAAGCCTTCAGATGCCGCATCGGTGCCCAGCAGCAACTTGAGTTCACCGGCGCGCACCCGCTCTTTGAGGTCGTCACGCAGGCAGCTTCCGTGTAGATCGCTTCCCGACATGCTCAGGGTCTTTGACCGCGCAGGATCAGGCCGTGGCTCGCGTGTAGCGCCATGGTCTGTGTTGCATTCCGTAAAAGCTAACTTCGTCTGCATCCTGGATTTGCGTAATTTCGCGGCTCAATGGCTGGCCTGCTGGTCTCCCCTGTCAACGCTTCGATGTGCACCTCGCGATGTACAACGCATGACTCGGGGCCAGAGTGATTTCGCTATTTCTTCCCTGTATTGAACTTTCATCAACTACGATCTACCGGCTTACGCTGGCGCACTAGCTACTCGCGCTTTATATAAAAGGGCTAGATCCGTATTTGGCATCAATTTCATCGTCAAACCGGCAGCGCGCCCAGCGGGTCAGCGCAGGCCACGCCCAACGGCTGGAAATGCTTGAGATTGCAGGTGAGCAGCAGCAGGCCCGCGTTTTGCGCCAGCGCCGCGATGGCCACATCGGCAAAACCGGGGTGGCAGCCCTTGGCAATGACCGCATCAGACATCTGCCCAGCCAGCCGGGCGGCTTGCGCATCCAGCGGCAAGATGCGATCCGCGTAGGTGGTCAACAAGCCGTCCAGCCAGCGCTCCAGGCGGTCAGCCCGCTCAGTGCCACAGGCACGGCGCAATTTGGCGACGCCTTGCGCCATTTCAGCCACGGCAATGCACGGCAGGTAAAGCACTTGATGGTGCGCTTGCAGCCAATCGCCCAGGGCAGCGGGCACATAGGCTTCGCGACCCGGTGCCAACACCGACACCACGCTGATGTCCAGCAAGTAGCCGTTATGCAAAATCAACGCCCCGCAGCGGTGTGGTGTCGCGCTCGGTCTCAAAAGGCTCGGGCAAGGCCAGCAGGTAGTTGGCCAGGTTGGGCATCTCCAGCGG
>Ga0100393_10003176_pt1 | contig 15593 bp, 10 predicted proteins | sample CryGeymeta201517_FD_81546 | JGI IMG/M metagenome (GOLD analysis project Ga0100393, IMG submission 81546) | Groundwater microbial communities from Crystal Geyser aquifers in Utah, USA - Crystal Geyser metaG 2015-17 | ecosystem: Environmental > Aquatic > Deep subsurface > Groundwater | place... | reverse complement strand
TGGAAGTGCTTATACAGGCAATTATACTATTGTTGCTCTTTTAAATGGCTATAACAATCACATAGGCCACGCCGTTATAAACAAAGATATGACAACTGTTTATAATATTTCCATGGAACCTGCAACAGGCACAGTTGAAGGCATTGTAACTGACAACAGCACAGGTGCTTTACTTTCAGGAGTTAGTGTCAGTATTTCAAACCAAGGTACATTAACAAATCTCTCTGGTGCTTATTCATTAACACTTAGAACAGGAGAGCATTTTATTGTTGCGACAAAAACAGGCTATGAAAACTATGTTGAGAACATAACTGTAATGCCTGGCCAGACAATTCAACATAACATATCTCTAATACCTATATCATTAGGAGAATTGTTTGAAAACGGAACCATTATTGGTACTGTAAGAAACAATATGACTGATGCTCCATTGGCTAATGTTTCTGTTACAATAGCAGGAATTACAGATTTGACAGACACAAATGGATTTTATAACATTTCAATTTTTGAAGGAACATACAACCTTGTTGCTGTGAAAAGCGGTTATGAGAATTATATAAGCAATGTAAACATCACAGCAAACAATGTGACTGTGCATAATATTTCAATGTCTCCTTTTGAAACAAAGTTTGCAAACGGAACCTTAACAGGCAATGTAACAAACCAGCAGGGAATGCCTATTGCAGGTGTTTCTATAAGTATTGCAGGCGTATTAGCAAATTCCAGTTCATCAGGAACATATAACATGTCTGTTACATCCGGAACACATAACCTTGTAGCAACAAGGTCTGGCTATGAAAATTACATAGCACAGGTAGTAATAACACAAGGTAATACAACCATCCATAACATAATAATGGAGACTTCTATAGTGGAAATAATACAGGAGTACACAGGGGTTGGGGAAGGTGTCGCAAAAATAGTGGAAGAGCAAAGACCCCAGCAATTTTATCCAAGAAAAGAGGGAACTCTTGATTATGAGATTTCTACAAAAAAAATATTAAGAAAACTTAGGATAGGTTCCTTCTTAAATATTCCTATCACAATATCAAACTACAAAACGGAGTCAATGAACTTAAAGATATCTTTTGATGGTAATTTAAATGAGTTAATGAGAATAGATAAAAAAACCCTAAGTATAAATCCAGATTCCAGCGAAGAATTTACAGTAACTTTAATGGGAAATGTTGAAGTTGGGATTTATGAGGGAAATATAATAATATCCGGGGATATTGATGAAACGATTCCAGTGACTATCCTGGTTTACAGTGAGGAAAAACTGCCAATAGAGGGACTTTTAATTAACCTTGAATTACTGAATACAAGGGTTGCTCTTGGGGGCATATTAAAATACAGAATTGACCTCCAAAACTTATTGAGAGAAGAAGAATACAATGTTTCTTTAACCTACAAACTCAAGGATGAGGATGGCACTGAAATTATAATAGACCATGATGAAGCAGTTATTCAGACATCATTTTCCTTGTTGAAAAGTTTTGAAATTCCTAAAGATTTCAAACCAGGCGAATACATATTAACTGTTGAGGTTAAATACCTTGATTCTATACTAAGGCAAAGTTCACCATTTAATGTAGTGCTTCCATTTTACAAATATGCTTTTATTGGGATTCCTGTGTGGATGATTTTAGCTGCAGCCCTGACTTTAGGGTCTTTAACCTTCATAGTGATTATTTATAATAAAAAGAAAGAGGAAAAAAAGAGATACAAAACAAAATTAAATATGAGGTTGCTTCCGCAGGCAGGGGAAAGGTCTGCTTTCATAGGAAATATAGCAGAAACAACAACAAGAACTTATCTTGACCTGGATAAATTCCAAGTGCATACCCTAATAGCAGGATCCAGTGGTGGTGGAAAAACAGTGATAGCCGAAGACCTTGTTGAAGAAGCATTATTGAAAAATGTGGCAGTGATTGTTTTTGATCCTACGGCGCAGTGGAGTGGATTCTTAAGGAAGAATGATGATAAAGGGATTCTTGGATTATATCCTAAATTTAATATGAGAAAGAGGGATACAAAGGCATTTAGTGGAAATATCCACCAAGTAAGTGACGGCCGTGAGATAATAGACTTCAAGAAATATATGAATCCTGGTGGAATAAGTATATTTGTTACAGACAAACTGGATATGAAAAACACTGAGTTATTTGTGGCAAATACAATAAGAGAAGTCTTCAAGGCAAATCTTCCTGAAAGTCAGGAACTAAAATATTTGTTGATTTATGATGGAATTCATACGCTATTGCCTAAGTTTGGCGGCTCTGGAAGAGTATTTGTGCAAATCGAAAGGGCAGCAAGGGAATTCAGAAAATGGGGTGTTGGATTAATCCTTATAAGCCAGGTTTTAAGTGACTTTCCAAAAGAAGTATTGGCTAATATAAACACAGAGATACAAACAAGAACAAGAGATGAGGGCGATTTGAATAGAATTGAGGAAGAGTATGGAGATAATATATTAAAGTCAGTTGTTAAGGCAGCAACAGGAACATCAATGATTGAAAGCTCTGCCTATAATAATGGCCAGCCATATTTTGTGTCATTCAGGCCGCCGTTGCACAGTTTAAAAAGATTAACTGAAGAAGAATTAAGGAATTATGAAAAATACAATAAAATTATTGATGATTTGGAGTACCAAATTGAGCAGTTAAAAGAGCAGGAAATAGATGTATTTGACCTTGAACTTGAGCTGAAGCTGGCTAAAGACAAGATAAATGCAGGAAGCTTTAACATGGTTGATATTTATCTGGAAGGGCTGACTCCAAGAATCAAGGAGCAGTGGCATAAAATAGGTAAGACTCCAAAGAAAAAAGAAATTAAGTTAGCAAGCGAGACTGAGCTGGAAAGAGAATTAGAGGAAGCCAAGCGAGTTAATGAAGAAAGCAGAAAAGAAGAACAAGAACAAGAAAAAGAAGAACTAAAAAAAGGAGAACAGGAAGTTGAGGAAGCAGTAAAAGAAGAAGCAAAAGAAGAGGAGCAGGAAGAACAAGCAATTGAAAAGGATATTAAGACAACTAGCGAGGATAATAATTTAACAGAGATAAACAATCTAATAACTAAAATGAACAGCTGCCTGGATGGAAACAATAAAAAAGAGGCAATACAGATGTATAACAAAATAACCTTGCTGTACAAAGAAATTCCAAAAGAATATAAAAAGAAGATATTTAATAAATGTAATGAGCTATACAAAAGGTTGAAATAAATGTTTTTTAAGAAAAAGAAAAAAGAGGATGAAGAACCTGAAGATATTGAAGATGAAGCTGATGATAACCCAACTGTTTCTCAAAATCAGGGTACAGGAGATATTTCTATAGGAAGATTAACAGCTGATATTGAAAAATTAAAAGCGCAATTCAAAACCTTCTATGAGATGCAGAAATCCTCTAATGAAAGATTTACAATGATAAATGAGCAGGTAGGTGAATTGAGAGCCATGATTCTGGATCGGGATAAGGATTCCAAGCTTGTTGAAGCCAAAGCAACCCAGGCCATTGACTTAGTTGAGACTGTCCAGCCAGACAAGCTTATGATAGAACTAAGAAAGATAGATAATAAAATTGAGATGATGAAACCCCCTATGGAAACAAATGAAATTATCATAAACAATACAATCGCAGAATTAAAGGAAATCAGAACAAGAATAAGTGCATTCAAGGGCATTGAAGAGGCTATGAAGCTGGGTGAAGAGGTCAAAAAAGGCTGGATTCAGAATAAGAAGATAGATGCAGACATTGCAAAGCATGCAAGCAAGGTTGAGACAATATACTCCGAAATGTGGAAACAGTTTAATGAGCTCCAAAAAATTTCCGGCATTATTTCTGACTTGGATAAATCCATAAAACAGGTTTCTTCAGAGGTTGATTCAATCAAGGTCAAGATGACAAGCCTTTCCAACAAAAAAGAATTTGAAAGCTTAATTGTCAAATTTGAAACATTTGAAAAGCATGCAGAAGGTGTAATATCTGCATTAAACAATAAAATATCTGATTTTGAGCAGGACTTTAACAAAAATTTTAATGAAAAGACAGCTAAGACCACTAAGCTGATAAAGGGTTTTGAAACCCTGGCTGCAAAGACCCCTGATTTGGACAAATACTTTAATCTGCTTGAGGAAGAAGCAAAAAAGATTCCTGAAAAAGATGTTAATGTAAAAAAAATCAAAACTCCTGGAGAGGATGAAAAAATTAATGAAGAGCAAAAACAAGGATTCTTTGCTAAAATAAAAGGCAAATTCAAAAAGAAAAAAGGGGCATAATATGGTTTTTCAATGGGTATGGTTTCTAAATGGGGTTAGTCTGGCTGCGATTGCAGTAATATCATTTTATGGTTTCCTGGTGTGGTATACAAACAAGCACATATCTGCAGCCGGAAAGATTATAGGAATTAACGGACTATTATTCCTTGTTTTCTCTTTTTTAAATTTTATATGGGGGGTCGGAGTAATAAGCCCAATAGAAAGTGATTTCATACTGCTTGGAGGGTTATTCAATATTGTAAAAGCAGCACTTTTTGTAATTATTGTATATAATTTTATTTCTGATAAAAACTTGCTTTATGTTTTGTTCCTTTTTCTGCTCACTGTATTGGCAATGCCATCAAATATCAACATGTTTTTTGGCATAATCTCTTTTGTATCTTATGCCATAATAGCAATAGCATCTTTTGACTTATTTATGCTGTCAGATAAACTACTCAGAAAAGCAGGCATATTATCATTGTTTTATTCTTTGATTTCTATATTCCTGCTTATCACACTAAATAAAGATCCTTCTAAAGTTATATGGTTCATTCCGGATATTATATTTTTTATGGTATTTTTATTGTTTGTGTTGGATATAGAAAACTGGGGATCAAGGCAAAAAAAAGAACAAAAGACAAAGAGGAGGAAAATCATATATCCTTTTTTGTTCATGAAATTTATTATATTCATGTCTTTTCTAACAATTTTTGCTTTGCTCAGCACAATAACTTTGCATGAAATGGGCCATGCTCTTGCCGGGCAGTATTATGGATGCGAGAGAAACAGGGCAGTTATCTATGATATCTCAGAACTGCCCTATACTGAGATGGTATGCAAGGAGTATTACAATGATACAATAATAACCATTGCAGGCATTTTCCTTCCAATAATAATTGGGATTATTTTTCTTTTGACAGGCAGCAGGTTTACAGCAAACTTTTCTTACCTTATTTTTGGTTTTTCTCTCATAATCCCTACTATAGATTTGGAATCCCTCAATGTATCCCAGAGTGGTATATTCTTGGTCATACTGCTTGGTTTTGTAATCCTTTTATATGGCATAGTCAAACTGTCTGCTAGTTATGTTAAGCAAAAAGGAGGATTGTTTGAAGATAAAACAATCTTAAAAGCATTTGACGAGCAAGAAAAACAATTTTGGCTGGACCATAATACTCACATAAATGGGCTTTATGAGTTTTTAAATGAATTAAATGACATGGGCAGTGTTGAATTTAGAAACATAATAAAAAACAGAAAAAAAGAATTGTTAAACTGGATAGGAGATATTTTAAAAGAAAAAAACCTTGCTGAAGAACTGAAAAATATAGATGATAAAAAACAGATGCAAACTATTATTATGGATTATTTATTAAAAAAGAACCAGAAAATTAAAAAAGTCTGAGAAAGAGGATATAAATGAACTTTAAAATAAAGGATTACAAATCAGCAATAATAATGATTTTATTAATAATTCTTGTTATAGTTATTCTAATAAATCCATTCAAAAAAGAGGTTTCATTTGAGCTGAAAGACAGCTGCGGACCGATTATGAATATGATTTCACACTCAATAGGCACTGAATCTGCATGTATGATAAAATGCAAGTCACAATGTGAAGTAAAGGAACTAAAGTTCAGCAGGGTTGAGTTTAATATAAACTTGCAGGGATGCAACAACTGTACATGTTTTTGCAAATAAAATGGATGAGGCAGATATTGAATCATGGTATGATGAGGAAAAAGAAAAGGCTATTGAAAAGTACATGAAGGCAATTGATGATAAAAAAAACAAAGCCAATACTGAAAAAAAATATAAAAAAAGAATGAGAAAAATCAGAGAAAAATATGAAAAATTATATGAAAAAAACAGAAAACCGAATTTTGTTAAAAAATGTTCAGGTAAGATTAAAGAATACATGAATAAATTAGTAGACATATATAGAGAATAACCATAAAATGATACACAAAAAAATATTTATGATTTTGATATTATTTTGTTTTATTCTGCCTATTGTAAGTGCCCAGAACTTTGTTAGTGCAACTTATTTAACAATAACAGCAGGCATATTTGCTACATTAGCTTTTTTTATTGTTACATCTGTGCTGTGGAAGAACAGGATTGGGATTGGACCATGGATTTTGGTCTCTTCTGCAACATTATTTATAACAGCCAGTGAGATTTTTAGAGTTATTATCAAAAACTCACTAATGCACCAGCTATTTTTAACAGTTGCAATAATATTATTATTTATAGTTGCTTTAATCAAATATTGGGATACTATTGAACTAACAGAATAGTCTTTTGATATATTCTTTCAAACTAGCTGCTTAAATTTAAGCATTTTATTCTATTATCCTATAATTAGCAGCGCCTCCGGGTTTTTAACAAATATTCTTAAATAAATAGGTATAATTAAATGATTAATTAATTACTTTTTTATTTAAATTAATTAATTTAAGTTATTAATTAACTGTTTTTATTTTTTTTATTCATACTTTGGGCCATTGACCATTATTTAAGCTTTTCTTTAATTAAAAATAGCATTATTATCCATATTTATTAAATTACAGATAAATTACAAGAAACATACAATAAAATTACATAAAGTCTATTTTAGAACTAAAAATAGAAAGATTTTTATATAATTAATCAAATTTTAAATAAAATACATATAAAATACACACAAACAACAAAAAAGTAAGCGAAAGTGTAAGCGGGCATAGCTAAATGAAAGTAGAGATTTTTAATGTAAGGCTATCAAAAGAGATAGTAAGCTGGCTGGATAATCTTGTTTCTAAAGGAATCTACAAAAGCAGATCAGAGGCAATAAGAGAATTTTCTAGAGATTATATAAAGGAAAGGGGTGGTAATCTTGAATGATATTCTTGTTTCAGTCAGGATGCCTGAATCTTTGCTTTTGAAATTAAAGAAACTTACTGAGAAAGAGCATTTCATGGATGTTAGCGAGGAGATAAGAAGTATTACAAGAAAAAATTGGTTTAAGTTTACACATCCAGAACTTATGGTGATAGAGAAATTAAGAAAGGATGTCTTAAATGAAGTAAAAAATAAGAATGAGAAAGAAATTACAAAAAGGGTTATAAAAGAGCTCAATGAAATAAAAAAAGAAATTAAAAAAGAGGGGGACAAATGAAACAGAGACCCCTTATAGCACTTATAACAGCGATAATTCTGATTTCTGTTATTATAGGACTTACATTAGTTAGTGCTGAAACCCCTAAGGTAAATATAAACCTTAATTATGGAAATAGCACAATCTTTGATTCTGATAAGGACGGTATTGAGATAGATAACAGCGTGATTAGCTTTACTGTCAAAGATACAGAATTTAACTGGCATGTCAATAAAAGAAACTTATGCACCAAGTGGGAAATATTTTCAATAGAAGACAATAAAATAACAGTAACATGCCACGGCTCTGAGTTATGCTGTAATTTTATTGGGCTAAAGCCAGCAATGCAAAACTGGGATGATAATTTATACTTAACCTATGGTGAATATGGCACCTCACTTAATAATAAAATAAGTGCAAGAGTAATTTATATTGATTACAACCTGGACATAGAAAAACCGTATTCGCGCATTTATTATAGTGATTATGATTACCTTTATGCTGTATTTCTTGATAAGGATTATTTTAGTGGAAAAAGCATTTCAAGCAAAGATTATGAAACTATTGAAAAGCTTGAAAAAATAAAAATAAAAAATCAGCTAGCTAAAATAACTTTAACAGATGAAAATGAGAATCCTGTATCAGACAATCTTGAAAACAAAAATCTTAAGCTAAATTTATTCATTAATAAAGAAGAGAACAATGACTACAAGATATTTAGTACAGCTAACAATGAAGAATTGGTGACTATAAAGAACTTCAATGGAAAAAATATAAACTGGAAAAGACTTGAAGGAATTTCAATAGAGAAAGATAACCCTGCTCTAAAGAATAGTCTTAGGAAAAAAGGAATTATTTCCAGAGAAATCATATCTGTTAGTGGGGTCAATGAGGCAATAGAAGGAAATTACAACGGATACTTAAAAATAAATACAAATGGAATTTTTTACAATAAGGTGTTTCACTGCTCAGAGAATCTTGTTTGTAATGAGCTTAATGAATGCAATGGTAAAAATGAAAACTGTTATCTTAAAAATGAGAATAACATTGAAGTTTATATTCCTCATTTTTCATCTGTGGTGATTGCATTAGATACATCTGATATTAATTTAACTATTATAAGTCCAGATAATACTACTGCTCTTGAAAGCGGAGAAAATATTTACCTGAATTTCACAACAAACCTAACTGTCTCTGCAAACTACTCTTTTGACCGTAAGGAAGGAGAGTCACTTGGAACAGGCATTGAATTCACTGATTTACTTAAGGGAGAACTGCAACACAACACTCTTCAGAATGGAATCCATAATATAACAATAAACCTCTGGGACGATAACTCAAGCATTGCACAGCACAATCATAGCTTTAAAGTTGAGGACATATATCCTCCAAACATATCCATTAAACATAATGGTATAAATTTGAACAATAGTGAAATCCATAATACATTAATAACAATTATCTCTGATGAATATGCAAATATTAATTATAAGTTAAATAATGATGGTTATAGTATATCAGAAGATATTGGTAGTGATAAAACAATTGATATTCATCTTGATTTAGAAGTTGGAACAAATACCTTAATAGTAAATGTAACAGATTTCCATTGCAATAGTAGACTATTTTCTGTTGAGTTTAATTTTACAACATGCTCTGATGGAATAAAAAACCAAGGAGAAAAGGACGTAGATTGTGGTGGTCCATGTGATGATTGTGTTACCTTTAATGTAAGCACTGATAAAACTAACTATGCCTTTGAAGAAGAGGTAATGGTTAGGATATCATCAAGGGCGTATTCTGTAATCAATTTAACATTATTAAAGTCTGGTTCTGTTATGGGAACAGATATTGTGAATAATCCTGCAATATCCTTACCACTTAATATGATATCCCCCCTAGACTATTTAATTACATATTCACATGAACCAGGCTCGTATATTCTAAATGCAACTTTATATTACATAAATAATATGAATGTTACTGAAAACAAAATAGTAACATTTACTATTGAACCCCCCCAACTTAATGTTAATATAAATGCAAACGACACAACAATAAATGAGGGTGATACAGTTAAGTTTACCTCTACTGTAACTGGTTACACTGGTACATTAAGCTATAAATGGGACTTTGGAAATGACGGTTCAATTGAAAGCACATCAACAGAGGTTACAAAAACATACAACAACAATGGAACATATACAGTAAATCTTACAGTAACAGACAATACGTATAGTGCTTCAGACCTGGAAACAATAATTGTAAAAAAACTTTTTAATGTTACAATAACAGTTAAGAATGATTCTGGGAATATTGTAACAGATGCAGATGTTGAATTTAATAATATCCATAAGAATGCATCAGATGACGGAAAAGCAAGCTTCCTTGTTAACAGTGGCACATATGAATTAAGGGTTAAGAAGAGCAGCTACATCACTTACTACAATAATAGTGTTGAGATAAATTCAAACAAGGATATTGAGCTTAAGCTAAAATATGATGAAAATGATTATGAAAATCCAAAAATCACCTTAATAACTCCTGACCAAAACCAAAAAATAAGCACTGACAGCGTTAAAATAACTTATAAGGTTGAGGATGATTCAGAGGTAAACTGCTCTTTGCAGTTAAATGAATATCTAAACTCATGGGTTGAAAAGGGAACTCATGAAAATCCTGAAAAAAACAAGGAAAATTCTTTTACGCTTCTTGGACTTAATAGCGGAGAGTACAAATATAAAGTAAAGTGCACTGACAGATATGGAAACATAGGATTTAGTGACATAAGGATATTTTATGTTGAGATTAACAGTTTATCATCCTCTGCAGGTACTGCTGAAATGACTAAGCAGGATGAAGATATAAACTCAATCATAGATAAGATTAATGGATTATTAACAGAGTTTGAAAAATTAGATAAAGAGGAAAGAGAGGTTTTTGAAACTTTGGAAATTCAGAAAAAGCTGGATAATGCAAAAACAGAGCTCAGCAGATTTAAACGGGATTTAAATAATCTTATATGGAGAAATCTTAATGAAACAGAACTAAAGGAAGCTGAAATAGATATTTATGACCAAATTGAAAATCTGAAGGATGAGATACCAACAAGCCTAAGCGTTATTGACTCAACAGAATTTGTTGCTTATCCAAAAGATGAGGATATTGAAAATATAACAATAACATACCTTAATTCAAAAAATAGCAAATACTCAAAGAAGCAGGAGAAAAGCTTTATTGAAGGCATCAAGGAACTGCAGTCATTGCTTACAGTAACAACAAAGGCAAAGGTTGTTGAGATTAGCTATTTATCCAATAAAAAAGAAAAAATAACCTTAATAGAAAAAGAATTGAAGATTAATGAATCTTCAAATGGGTTAAGTTTAGTTGAATACATACCAAAAGAAATTGCAAAAGATACAAGTGAAATTGAATTTCTATTTGATTATGAAACAATTTTAAATGATCCTTTAATAAGCATAAACATTAAAGGATTAGATAAATTTGCCTATTACTTAAGGAAAGAAATAAAGCTAGAGGATATTAAAAAAACAAAATCTGTTCTAATAACTGGAGGAGAGATTCCAAAAGGAAATCAAATCACTGGATTTGGCATATTGACTAATCTAAAATCCGGTTTTATAAGTTCAGACAACACAAGAATACTGATTGAGGTCTTGATAATAATCATACTTTCTTTAGTTTACATAGGTTATTCAATTAAGGGAACAAAAACAAAATATTATTTTGGTGACAGAAAGTCCCTCAAAAATCTTAAAGAAATAAAGAGGTTTATTGAAAGTGCTAAAAGCGAACTTGATAATCATAATTATCATGAAGCTAAATCCTTTTATAGGAATATTAACCTAATATTCAAGAATCTTCCGCAGGATATGAAAAAAGAGGTTTATAAAAATATAGTTACCCTCTCACATAAACTGGATTTATTCTACATAAATAAGCTTTTGGACAGGGCAGAATTCAGCATTCAGAATAAAAATAAAGAAGTTGCAATATCAGCTTATAATGAGATAACAGGTTTGTACAAAAGAGTGCCCCTTGAATACAAATCCTTGGTATTAGAAAAATGCAATAAATTAAGACAAAGCTTATCAGGAAAAAATGTCAACTAAAAAAAGATTTTATACAAATATTTTATTTACCTTAATATTCCTAATTATATTCCTTTCTATAATTGAATTATGTTCTGCTCAAATAGAGAATGAGGATTATAAGATATCAGACAGCAGGATTGACAAAAAACTAATGATAGGCAAGTTTGAGGAGCATGTAATCAGGATTGAGAATAAAAAAAATAATCAAATAAATGTTATGTTTTCCTCAAATGGCAATATAACCCCTTATATGAAACCAGACATAAGCAATGTTAATATTGGTCCAGCATCCAGTTCTGATATAAAAATAATATTTTTTGCAGACGCAATTGGCTTTTTTAATGGTTCCCTTGTTTTATTAGGAGGAATAAATGAGAAAATTCCTGTTATATTATCTGTTGGCGATACAGCGGGGGTGCCTGTTAGTGCTGTTGTAATAAATGTCAAGCCACTTGAAAAAAGAGTTTATATTAAAGACACGCTCCAGTATAAAATAGACATACAAAATCTGCTTATGGACAGAGAATTTAATGTTACATTGCATTATTCAATTGACAGCATGGGAGACAAAAAAACATATCTCATTAATAAAACATTTCTTGAAGAAACTGAAACCATTGTTCTTGAAAAATCAACAACTATTATCAAGAAATTTGAGATACCCGAATTTTTAAGGCCAGGAGAGTATGTCATAAGTGTTAGGGCTGATTATCTTGGAATATCTTCTTCATCCAGCTCAAGATTCTTTGTTTCTGAGCCATTTTGGGATTATATGATTTTTGGAATATTGCCTATAAGGTGGGTTTTATTTACTGCAACAATATTACTAATTGTTGTTTTTTCATACTTAGCTTATAGAAAAAAGATGGAGCAAAGAAAGCGTTATAAGGGAAAAGTTGATTTTAATTTATTGCCAAAGCCAGGAGAGAGGTCCATTTTTCTTGGGACTGTAGCAGAAACAAAAGTTAAGACATATTTTGATCCTGACCAGCTAACTATGCACACCCTTATAGCAGGTTCTACTGGCGGAGGAAAAACAGTATCTGCAGAGGTTATGATAGAGGAAGTCTTGATGAAAGGTGTATCAGTAATTGTTTTTGATCCTACGGCGCAGTGGAGCGGATTTCTAAGAAAATGCGTAAATAAAAAGATGCTTGCATTATACCCTCAATTTGGTATGAAGAAGAGTGAAGCAAAGGCATTTAATGGCAATGTACACCAGATTTTGGATGCAAGGCAAATAATTGACATAAAGAAGCAGATGGTTCCTGGTGAGATACATATTTTTGCAATCAATAGGTTAGCGCCAAAAGATATGGATATACTAGTTGCAAATACAATAAGAGAAGTCTTCAAGGCAAATCTTCCTGAAGCACCTGAGTTGAAAACAATAATAATCTTTGATGAGGTGCATAGGCTGCTTCCTAAGTTTGGCGGCTCTGGAGAAGGATTCATACAAATAGAAAGAGGTGCAAGAGAATTCAGAAAGTGGGGAGTTGGGTTAATCTTAATAAGCCAGGTATTGACAGATTTTATTGGTGAAACAAAGGCAAACATAAACACAGAGATACAAATGCGTACAAGAGATGAAGGCGACCTAAACAGAATCAAAGACAAATATGGCAGTTATATGCTGCAGTCGTTGCTGAAGTCAGCAACTGGCACAGGAATGATTGAAAATTCTGCTTACAACAAGGGAAATCCTTATTTCATCAGCCTTAGGCCCCTCCTGCACGAGCATGCAAGATTAAGTGATGAAGAGCTTGAAAACTATAACAAATATAATGATATTATAGATGACTTGGATTATCAGATAGAGCAACTTGAAAAAGAGAAAATAGATGTATTTGATTTAAAGCTTGAACTTAAGATGGTTCTTGATAAGGTAAAATCCGGAAGTTTTAACATGGTTGATATTTATCTGGAAGGGCTGACTCCAAGAATCAAGGAGCAGTGGGATAAATTAGGAAAAACTCCTGAGAAGAGAAGACTAAAATTAGTTTCAAAAACTGAGCTTAAGGAAGAGTTTGAAAAAGCCAAGAAAGAAAGAGAGAAATACGAGAAAGAGCATCCTGAGGAAGCAAAGAAAACATCAGCAAAACAAAAGGCAGCAGAAACAACCAAACTACCTCCACTAAAACTGAAAAATGGAGTTACTGTAATAACACCGCAGGAATTGGTGGATTCTATAAACACTATGGATGATGCAACATTAAGTGCTCATATTAGTGATGAGGAAAATGTTTTTGCAGACTGGATAGCCCAGTCAGATAAAGCTACTGCAGACAAGCTAAGAAAAGCAAAAACAAAAGAAGATATAATTGTTGTTCTTGAAGATAGCATTTATAAGTAAATCAAAAACCTTTTAGTGGCTTTTTATTTCTTATATGATTTCATAATTTTAGGCATTTTAATTGTTTAAAATTCTTTCCAACAATTCAATTTTGTATTTTCTCGTCTATAAAATAGATTATAATTTAATGATTAATTAATTATTCTTATTTCCTAATTTATTTATTTTAAGAATTACAATACTACTGTAGTTAATTAATAATCGAAACATTTATATACAAGTTAGTTCTTATAGTAAATCAGTATAGGATTTCAGCTATTGATTTGGGAAAAAATGGATATTATAACATTATTCACAGAGCAGAGATGGAACATTCTAAAATCTTTATCAGAGGACAAATATTCCCCTCTGCAGCTGGCTGAGAAATCAAATACAACGATGGCAAACATAAGCCAGCAGCTAAGGCTTCTTGAGGCATCAAATCTGGTTAAAAAAGAAAAAATCTCAAACCGCGATAAAGGAAAGCCCAGAACACTTTTTTCTCTTTCAGAGGATTATGCTTACCTTATTTCTGCAACAAATGGATTTGCAGATAAAAAATTAGTGATATTAGATAATTTTCATAAGGCTCTTTTCAGAATATGGTTTCTGGAAGATCAAAATTTAAGAAATTGCACTGAAAAATTCCTTTGGGGAATTGAGCCTTATATTGGAAATATTGACTTAATTATCATAAAAAATGAAGGAAATTATGTAAAAGTTTTAATTGCATCAAAAAATTCAAAATCTATTGACAAGAAAATAAAAGATGTAACAATAAAAAACCAAAATAATGAGCCGAAAGATTTCAAAACAGAAATAATCACTTTTGAGCAGGCAGAGAAGCTTGCCAGGCAAGGCAAAGGTTTATTTTCATCATTGTTAGATATTAATGTTATTTATGATCCTTTTATGATTATTTCAAAACTCAGGAAAATGGAGGGTAGTGAAAACTAAAAGTTTGTGTTAACTAAAGGCCCAGGGAATCATCTAAAACACCTCGCAAATGTTTTTAATTTTCCTTAGGCCTTTTTTTATTTTTTATAAAACAAAAAATCATATTCACAAAAATTGTGAACGTAAACGTTAGTGGAACGTGAACGTAAACGAAAACGCGATTGTATTAAAAAGGAGGTAAACGAAAATGAAAACGAGAAACGAAATAGTAATTGTATTGCTAGCTCTGTTTGTGTTTGCATTGATGGTAAAAACAGCAGCAGCAGTTCCAGGCGGGCCAAACGAAATAACAGTAGAAAAAAGTGAAGCCGGAAATGTAAGCAATATAGCTGCAAAGCAGGTAAATGCACAAGCGGGAAATGTAACCCAATTAACAATTAATGCATCCATCATAACAACCAGCTGGCAAGGTTATTATGGTAATATAACTGGAATGGTAATCTTAGCTGATGGAGACAGTAACACCATGTATGATTGGACAGGAGGTACAGATTTTTCTCCTGTTGGAGAGATTTATGCAGGAAATTCTTCAGTTACAGACTGGGGTGATGTTATATGTGTTAATTTGAATGGAGATGGAATCCCTGGTCAGGGAGGTGTCAACGCAACTGTACTAGAAACCTATTATGGAATGGAACCAACTGATACAGATGGAATAAGTGAAACATTCCAGGGCACAAACAGCATTACAATAGGAATAACAACATTAAACTCATGTCCGGCAACAAATACCTATGTGAATAATGCAACTCAATCCATAAAGTTTAACGAGACATTGTTAACACAAAACCAGACTGG
>Ga0100393_10003174_pt1 | contig 15596 bp, 10 predicted proteins | sample CryGeymeta201517_FD_81546 | JGI IMG/M metagenome (GOLD analysis project Ga0100393, IMG submission 81546) | Groundwater microbial communities from Crystal Geyser aquifers in Utah, USA - Crystal Geyser metaG 2015-17 | ecosystem: Environmental > Aquatic > Deep subsurface > Groundwater | place... | reverse complement strand
CTCAAAAATCAGGAATCTCCTGAAAAATGATGAAGTTCGTATGAAAATCGAGTACCGGAGCGAACCGTACGACTTGTACGGAGAGCGAGGAAACGGAAGATTTGAATACGGAATTCGCATTTTGCAGAGATTCCAGCAATGAACTCGACTTTTCCTACCGTCATTCGATTCTAAAAGATAATACAGACTGGTTCCTCGTCGACGCGGTATTTCGAACTGATCTCGCTTCGGACGATACGACCGATGTCAGAACTTTCCGTTCCGGGAAACAACCCGGAGGATTCACCTGTGGTTCATTCTTCCGAAATCCTGTGGGCGATTCTGCTGGTCGACTCATCGACCAAGTCGGACTCAAAGGATACCGCACCTGAGGAGTCAAGATATCCGAACTCCATGCAAACTTTTTCGTGAACGATGAAAATGGAAGCTATAAAGACATTCTCGCTCTTCGCGATATCGCGAAACAGAAAGTCCGGGAAATATCCGGAATAGAACTCCAAGAAGAAGCAAGAATCATTTCAACCCCGGGGTTGAAATTCTAAATCTCCAATTCATCGAGAATAAGATCTTTGTGTATATTTACAGAATTCTTATCCATAATCTGATGATAACTTGTCCATGGATAATCCTTTATATCCTCCACGAGCTTATGTTTTACGGCATTGAAATTTACATACGATAAACATTGGGTTAGATACTCTTCGTCCTGAATAAGTCTTGCCCGGAAACGTCACTCGAATAATTGCCCCTTTCTTTCATACTTTATATTAAAATATTTTCCGTACGCATTCTGTATATCTCAGAAAAATGAAGAGATCTCAGTTCCTGATGTAGAAACAACGCAATGAAAATGATTCGGAAGAAAAGAATACGCCAGTATCTTAATCCCAGCATATTTTTCAGAACTCAGATACTTTAAAACAAGCTTATAGAAACGCTCAAAATCGGATTTATTTTTAAATATGGTCATTTTTTCAAATCACCGATTATATACATGGTACCATCCTGGCTCAAAAGTTCTTCTCGGCATACAACCCCGGGGTTAAAGTCTATTCCAGATTAGAATATAGATTTTCATCCGTAAGTCAAAAGTTGTTAACCCCGGGGTTGAACCGAAGGCACAAAAAATCCCCATCCTTTCGGACGGGGATTTTTTGAACTTTATACCTTGCGGGATAGAGAAACTTTTACTTATAATTGATAGATAATCAAACGATTATTTAACAGAGATAAGTGGGAAAGTATCAGTATTCTTAGGGTAATTAGCAGCATCAAGACTACTTGTAGTAGTAAGATTTGTAAGAGAAACTGACCAGTCTTGAGAAGTTGAAGCTTGATCAACCAATGCACCTACAACCTTAACGATGTAAGTAACGGAAGAATTAACGTCAACGATATTATTACCAGTGAAGGTAACAAGACCTGTTTCAGTTGTTCCAGTTCCTACAAGGGCATTATCACTTGCTCGAACTACAGTAAGAACCATAGATCCAGTGTATCCAGAAAGAACATTATTGAATGTTGCTCCAGAAAGAGTTACAGTATTCTTACCGAATGCATTAACAGTAAATCGCATTGCATCAGTAGAAAGGTTTTTGCTTGTTGGAGTACCGAGAGTCACCTTGAAGGTATTCTCATTCACATCGTGAAGAGCTCCAGTTACAATAGTACCAGTACCAGAAAGTCCAGTCATATCAACAAGACCACCGTTAGAACCAGTAATAGTAGAACCATCAGCAATTACATTTACTTGAACTCCAGTTGCATTTGTACTAGAGTTTACATTTGCAACTACATAGTATGTTGCAGATTTATCCATAGCAATGGATGAACCAGCAGCAGTATCAACGTTTACAAATGAAGCTCCTGTATTAGTAAGGCTTGAAGCAGTTCCAAGAACTGTACCTACAGAATCTGTAAGTCGAACATTAGAAAGAGCACTCAATCCTATACCAGTAAGAATAATATCTTTAATCTTGATTACATCATTAGAGGCAGTAACCTTGAATGAAGCAACTTTCTGATCAGCAGCACCAGCAGTAAAGAGAGATCGATTAATAAGAGAATCTCCAGTTGTTGCAGCAAGAGCTCCTTCTGCAGTTGCGATATTGAATGTCGCACCAGCAATTGAAACTGCATCTACCGTTACAGAAGTAAGATTATCTACAGCATTATATGAAACGGTCGCGATTTCAAATGTACCAGTAGTAGTAACATCTGAGAAGTCAGCCTTAACAACGATATCTACAGTCTTAGTTGTAGAAACCGTAGCATTAAATCCGTCAAAGTTTACAGAAGTAGTAGTAAGAGATTTTGTACTCTTTGCAACACCATCTACATAGAGTGTAAGAGTAGTATTTCCTCCAGTGTAAGAGTTAGCAGTACCTGCAGTTGTAACAGAAAGGTTACTAAGAGCAATAGGATTTCCTTGTGTAGAAGAGAATCGAGCTCCAAGAACTGTAACACCCTTAGAACCAGAAGCGAGTTGAGTAGTACCAAGACCATCAGTTCGAGTTACATTGAGAGTAGACGCACCAACTGTTACAGTAATACCTTCGATAGAACCGATGGCAGAACCTACAGTATTTTGATTTGAAGTGTACTCTTTAAGAGTAAACTTACCAATGGCAAGAGAATCAACCTTAATAGTACCAGTAGCAGCATCCTTAAGTTTTACATACATTTTAACTGGAGCAGTTCCAGAAACAGTAGCAGAACCAAGGAAAGTAAGACTTCCGGTAGTAGTACTAGAATCAGTAGGAGTTGCAGTAAATGTAGCAGAACCAATCTGAAGGTATACAGTATTCATACTAGTAGAACCACTCGCAGAAGTAGTATAGTTAAGAGTAACATCTTCAAGAGTTACTGCAGATTTTGCAGTAATAGTACCCTGCATAAGAACTACATCAGAAGTACCTGGAGCAACAGTCTGAGAAAGTGCAGAAGTAACATCTCGTTCAAATTTAACATCACCACCAGTTACATTGTAGAGTCCAGCAACAGCGCTAGTAACTACAGTAGTAGTAGATCGGAATGCAGAAGCTGTTTCAATAATATTGATATCAGAAGTATTCTTAAGGTAGAATTGGTAAGTATCAGTAGTTTGTTCAACATTGTTGATCTTAGCCTTAACATAGTAGATAGCAGAAGCTCCGTCCTTAATAGTATCATTTACAGTAAGAGTAAGAGTCTTACCAGAAACCATTGCAGAAGAAGAAACCACTACTCCGTTTCGTTCAACAACGATATCAGAAAGGTTTGCAAGATCTGCAGAACCAGACTGGTAAAGTGCTACAGATTGAAACTTAAGATCACGAGTATCAGAAGCAGCATCTGCATTACGAACAGTGAATCGTGCAAGTTCTACAGAATCAGAAGACGCATTGTAATCCTGACCAGTAGTAGTAGCAGTGAATTCAGAAGCAGCTACAGTATATGTTGCTGTTCGAAGAGTAGGAGTTGCAAATGAACCAACTACGTTCGCAGCAGAACTAGTAATAGCAGCAGAAACAAATGCAAAGTCACTTCCAGTAGAACCAGGAGTAGCAAGCTCAACATAGAGATCAAGAGATTCAGTAGAACCAGCCTTAACAACGAGAGATGGAGCAAATGAAATTACTGCATTGTTCTCAGAAGTAAAGGAAGCCTTACCAGAAATACGAGTTCCAGCTTTTTCAAACCATACTTTTGTTCCAGAAGGAATAGTAGAAAGTCCAGATTTCTGAAGTTCTACAGTGTTTACTGAAATATCAGAACCACCAGCAGTGAAATCTACAATAGAGAATCGAACAATACCAGCCTGTGGAATAAGAGTTCCATTAGGATGAGAAGCAGGATTAAGAGCAACTTCAAGATCACCAGCAGCTACAACAGTTGTAGTAGTAGTTGTAGTAGTATCTGTAGTAGTTGTAGTAGTAGTTGTAGTAGTATCAGTAACGTCTCCGAAGAGGTCACCAAGATCTAGATCATCACTAGTTTCTGCAGTAGCAGTAGTAGTAAGACCTGCTGAATTAGCAGCTACCTTAAATGCTTCACCACGAGATGCATTGTTGTTTGGATTAAAGGAAGTTCCTTTATTAATAATACCAGCCTTAGCAGCAGCATTAATATATCCATTCAAACTAGCGTCAGAACCAAGATCCATAAAACCCTGATCCTCGTCTGTAGCAGCAATACCCTTTGCAGAAAGGAGCATCTTAAGCATTTCAGCACGAGTTACGAGGTCCATAGGACGAAATTTTGAAGCGATCTTGTTAACAAGATTTGCTTCAGCAGCAGCCTCTACGTATCCGCAGAGATCACCAATTGCAGAAGTAACGTCTGAAAATACTTTACCAGTACATTCAGCAACAGTAGCTCCCTTAATATTTACAGCAACCTTAGCCATTTCAGCTCGAGTTACATTATTACCTAGATTATATCCTGCTTCAGTAGATTGCTTAGCAATAATACCAGCAGTAGCAAGTGCGTCAGCGTAAGGAGTGAATGAGCTAGCAGCATTAGCAACGAGTGAAGCACTCATAGCAGAAGCAACAATAGCAACCACACTTACAGTAGACGTAACTTTCTTAAAAAGATTACTCATAGAAAACTGTGAGTTAAAAAATAAAAAGTGTCGGGTGTCTTTTCTTTTTTATTTCCTTCCATCATAATGATGGTTCTGCGGGCCATCGTCTCATGATATGAGATATATCAAAGAATGGCTCTGGAGACGAGTCTCTTTTGCCGATTAGTGTAGGAGTCTTGCGGACTTGCCTACGAAGTTAAAGCTTTAACCTCTATCATTTGCATGATAAGAGGAAGAATAATGAAGAAAAATCCTCATCATCACTTCCTCTTATTATGGTTCATAATAGGGATGCACACTAAAACAGTTTGTTTATAACGTATATATAGGATGTTAAAGAACTTTCTGTACCAGAGAAAAGAAAATCCGGGTATCAGTACGGGTGATTATATAGAAAAGTCCATAAAGTCAAATGATTCCTCGGTCTCTTCACTCTTTCTTCACGATATTTTTGAGCATAAAAAAAAGCGAAAGAAAAATCGGCCGGAGAAAATATAACAGAAAAGGATTTTAAAAGCAAAAGAATGGAATATATAATTTTGATTATTTCCTTAAATCAATATCATCCACAATGAAAATTGGTTTAAGGGTTTCTTGTATTTCGGAAGTATCGAGGTCGTGTTCGAATCCCAATCCGCCTAGGCGGATGGCTCCCGTTCCGCAGACTCCCGGAGGCAGTCCTCTGGAGGATACTGGAGAATTCAAGAAACCTGAAAACTGAAATATAACTAGTATAATCTTACTCTCTTCCATGACTTCAAATATTGATAATATCCTCAGAGAAACCTTTGGTCTCACGAGCTTTCGCGAGGGACAAGAAGATATTATCAAAAGTGTTATCTCTGGACATAATACTCTCGTATTTATGCCAACCGGTGGCGGAAAGAGTCTCACCTATCAGATTCCTGGAATAGCCCTGCCTGGAATAACCATCGTCATTTCCCCGCTTATTTCCCTTATGAAGGATCAGATCGATAAACTCCGAGAGCAGTGAATCGCTTCCGTGTGCATCAATTCAACTATATCGCTCCAAGAACAACGCGATATACTCGAGGAAATCCGATATCCATGAGAAGTTCCCATAAAGTTTGTCTATATCGCTCCGGAACGGCTTCATAACGAAGAGTTCTTGAATGTTATTAGAAATGTGAAGGTCAGCCTCATCGCCGTCGATGAGGCACATTGTGTGTCCCAATGGGGACATGATTTCCGACCGAGCTATATGAAAATCAAGGATTTTATAAAGAGCCTGAGGAATCAGAATCAGGTACCGGTACCCTCTGATTTCGAAGAAAGCTGAGAGAGTACCGGTACCACTACGGTGGTTCCCGTGATAGCCCTCACTGCAACAGCTACCAAGAAAGTCAGAGCCGACATTATGGAGCGTCTCGGTCTCGATAAAGTAGCTGAATTCATCTACGGATTCGATCGAAAAAATATCGTCATGCTCGTGCGGGAGATTCCGAAAAAAGAAGAAAAACTCGAGAAAGTAGCCGAAATCATAGAGAAAACTCCGGGAAGCGGAATCGTATATGCTGCGTCCATCAAGAATGTGGAGGAAGTATACAATTACCTGAAAACTCGTGGAGTAAGCGTCGGGAAGTATACCGGAAGTATGGATACTCTATCCCGAGAACTCGGGCAAAACGATTTTATGGACTCTACGACCCGTGTGGTTGTCGCCACCAATGCTTTCGGAATGGGAATCGACAAGAAAGATATCCGATTCGTCATTCATTATAATCTTCCCGGAAGCGTGGAAAGTTATTATCAGGAGATCGGACGTGCCGGACGCGACGGGAAAATGAGCATCGCGGTCATTCTCGCGAGCTTTACTGATACCAAGATACAGGAATTTTTCGTAGAAAACAGTAATCCCGACCAAGAGGAAATACTCGAGTTCTATGATTATCTCTATGAAGGCCTCAAAGATGGGGAATGAAAAGGGAAAACTATAGAGAAAACATACGCTGCCATGGGTCACGAAAGCGGAATCGGAAACGATATGAAGGTATGATCCATTATAAAAATCCTCGAGAAATACAAGATCATCAGTCGGGGAATAGACGGAGAAAAGGACACTGCCGCAGGATTTCGCGGAAAAGGAATCACACTCTCAAAAGAAAAAAGAACCCACCAATACATACCCATAGACTGGGCTCATCAGAATATGCTGAAAAAGGAATCCAGTATGAAACTCATCGCCATAAAAAAACTTCTTTTTACTCCGCAGTGTCGCAAACGATTCATTCTTAATTATTTTTCCGATATCACTGATCTCCAGAATCTCCCAAGAAATTGCGGAATGTGCGACTATTGTATAGATCAAAAGAAAGGGATTGTACGAGAAAGGCCTGTCTTTAATAGTACTGAGAAAAAAGAAAAGAAAATACACAAGGAGAAACAAGTCGGAAGAAGTCAAAAAGTCGACACATACGAGGAAACACTTCGACTCTTTCGAGAACAGAAGAACCTCTCTGCTATAGCTGATGAACGTGGAGTGACCACTCAGACAATCGAAGCTCATATCGCCAAGCTCTACGGACGAGGCATTATCACTCTAGAAGAGGTTAGTAAGCTCACGAGTTTGGATAATATAGAATATGCTCGGGATGTTATCGAGAAGAAATTTGCTGGGAAAGTCGAGAAACTTCGTGAAATCAAGGATGTTCTCGAAGGAGAAGGACGAAAAGATATTCGGTACTTTGATATCCATCTCGCGATTGCACAGATAGAAAAAGGAGAATAGACAGCTTTGAATCCTATTCAAAATTTGGACTTAAAAATACCCCCGTCTTGCGACGAGGGTATTTTGAAATCCAAATGGTGGGTAATATAGGATTCGAACCTATGACCCCCTGCTTGTAAGGCAGATGCTCTAACCAGCTGAGCTAATCACCCGAGGTACTTCCCTATAAATAGGGAAGTGAAGAGATTGGAGAGTCTGTGTAAACAGACACGGGAGGTAGATCAAGTCTCAGGAACAGGTTGATAACCAGTATAACATCATTAGGAATTCCCTGATGGGCGGTCTTATCCCGAAGTTACGACCGCACAAAAAGATTTCGCACCGATATTAAGAACTGATCTCTATCTGAGACCACGCTTGCCCTTGCCGTTAACAGTCGAGAAAATCCGACTGTCATCTCCAAAAATGGCGAAAATCCATACCTTTAGGGTAGAATCTCCTATAAAATATATAGTGTAAGAAAGGTTCCTTAACAAGGGAAACATATTTAAAATGGTGCCCGGGACAGGAATCGAACCTGTGACCTTCAGCTTAGAAGGCTGCTGCTCTATCCAACTGAGCTACTCGGGCTCAGTAGATCTTTTCTCTTTCTCTTCACTGTCTTGGCGTTTACCGACTCTCCCACATTATGAAATGCAGTACCATAGGCACGACGTGGCTTGACTTCTGTGTTCGGGATGGGAACAGGTATACCTCACGCGTATTAAACACCAAGACGGTGAATAGAAAAATTATAATAAAAGAAACGGTCGATGAGTCGAAGAGCCTTATCAATAAGACTACATATACCATACCTCCTGCTATCAAAAATAGTAAGAAGCTTGTATAAATACCATTCGTGCTATTAGTATTGCTCGGCTAAAGATATTGCTGTCCGTACACCTGCAACCTATCAACCTTGTAGTCTCCAAGGGCACTTATCAGTCTTGCGACTGGAGAAATCTCATCTTGAAGTTGGCTTCCCACTTAGATGCTTTCAGTGGTTATCCTTTCCGAACGTAGCTACTCGGCGCTGCCAGTAGGCCTGACAGCCGATACACCAGAGGTTCGTTCATTCCGGTCCTCTCGTACTAGGAACAAATCTTCGCAAATTTCTAAACGCTCACAGCAGATAGGGGCCAAACTGTCTCACGACGTTCTGAACCCAGCTCGCGTACCGCTTTAAATGGCGAACAGCCATACCCTTGGGAGCTTCTCCACCCCCAGGATGCGACGAGCCGACATCGAGGTGCCAAACTGCGTCGTCGATGTGAACTCTTGGACGCAATCAGCCTGTTATCCCTAGAGTAACTTTTATCCGTTGAGCGACACCACTCCCACGTGTTGGTGCCGGATCACTTTCACCGACTTTCGTCTCTGATCGACTTGTTGGTCTCTCAGTCAAGCGGGCTTATGCGAATACACTATCGTTCCGATTTCCATCCGGAACTAGCCCACCTTTGTGCGCCTCCGTTACATTTTAGGAGGCAACCGCCCCAGTTAAACTCCCCACCAAGCACGGTCCCCAGCGCACTGAATACAAAATGAGAAGTATATGTTTAGAAAATTTATGAGAGATTGGAATCTTTTTAGGGATTATATCTTTCATATTTTCTCTTTCATATTTTCTCTTGTTTTCGTTTGCTAGAAGATGTGAATAATAGAGGTTACTAGGTACAAGTTGTATATGATATAATTGAAGTATCTTTAGATATTGTATCTTTGAATAATTCTTTTGTATCAAATTGATTGTACATAATTTCCTTTCTTTGATTTCTCATCCCACGCTCGATTACGTTTTGTAATCAAAGCGCTGGGTGAGAGTTGCATAATATGAAGGGTGGTATCTCAACGTCGACTCAACAAAAACCGAAGTTCCTGTTTCATAGTCTCCCACCTATCCTGCGCATCATATCATACAACTCAGTACCAAGTTAGAGTAAAGCTTCATAGGGTCTTTCCGTCTTGCTGCGAGTAATCGGCATTTTTACCGATATTGCAATTTCACCGGGATCATGCTTGAGACAGTGCCCAGACCGTTATGCCATTCGTGCGGGTCAGAACTTACCTGACAAGGAATTTCGCTACCTTAGGACCGTTATAGTTACGGCCGCCGTTCACCAGGACTTAGTTTCAGAGCTTGCACCCCTCCACGTAATCTTCTGGCACTGGGCAGGCATCACCCCCTATACTTCCACTTGCGTGTTTGCAGAGAGCTGTGTTTTTGGTAAACAGTCGCCTGGGCTCGTTAGCTGCGCCCACATCATTAAAGTAGTGATGTGGGAGGTCTTATCCCGAAGTTACGACCGCTGTTTTGCAGAGTTCCTTAAGCATGATTATCCCGTTCGCCTTAGTGTACTCACACTAGTCCACGAGTGTTCGATTACGGTACGGTTACAGGTATTCTCTCGTAGAAGATTTTCTTGGCACAATGCACATGTAGGACTTGACCTCCGATAGGTCCGAAGACTTCTCGAAAGCTAGATGCTTTCTTCTCTGTATTGCTGCGTGGATTTACCTGCGCAGCCAGATTATAAACATGTGGAAATCCATTAGATCCACTCCATGTACACTATGCGTCCCTCCATAGATGATAACGAATACCGTGTAGCGCAGGAATATTAACCTGCTATCCATCAGCTACCCCTTTCAGGTTGACCTTAGGACCGGCTCACCCTACCACGATTGACGTTGGATAGGAAACCTTGGACATACGGCGTGGAGAGTTTTCATCTCCATTACGTTACTCATACCAACATTTTCACTTCTCGTACCTCCAGCAAACCTTCCGGTTCACCTTCACTGGCATAGAGAACGCTCCGCTACCGCTGCACTAGGTGCAACTTGCGTCTTCGGTGTGTGGCTTAAGCCCCGTTGAATTTTCGGCGCGGGATCACTCGACCAGTGAGCTATTACGCACTCTTTGAATGAGTGGCTGCTTCTAAGCCAACATCCTGGTTGTCTATGTAATCCTACCTCCTTTTCCACTGAGCCACAACTTTGGGACCTTAGACAGCAATCTGGGCTGTTTCCCTTTTGACAATGGCGCTTATCCGTCACTGTCTGACTCTCATAATACTTGGCGTACAGCATTCGAAGTTTATCAGGGGTTGCTAAGTCTTGCGACCCGCTAGCCCTATCAGAGCCCTACCTCTGTACGTTGCTTTATGAGGCTATACCTAAATATATTTCGCGGAGAACCAGCTATCTCCCAGTTCGATAAGCTTTTCACTCCTACCCACAAGTCATCCAATGGACTTGCAGCTCCAAATGGTTCGGCCCTCCAGTGGGTTTTACCCCACCTTCAGCCTGCTCATGGGTAGCTCACCAGGTTTCGGGTATAGTGCATGTGACTTAGTCGCCCTATTCAGACTCGGTTTCCCTACGGCTTCGGATGAACTCTTCCTTAACCTTGCCACATACAGCTAACTCGTTGGTCCGTTCTACAAAAAGTACGCCGTCACCCGAAGGCTCCGACTCTTTATTGGCACAAAGTTTCAGGTTCTATTTCACTCCCCTCCCGGGGTTCTTTTCACCTTTCCCTCACGGTACTTGTTCACTATCGATCTCATATACTCTTTAGCCTTGGAGGGTGGTCCCCCCAGATTCAAGCCAGATTTCTCGTGTCTGACCCTACTCAAGAAACACATGCAAATCAATATCTTGGATTTCGAGTACGGGACTGTAACCCTCTACGGTCCACCTTTTCAAGTGGTTCTCCTATCCAGGATATTTGTTTGTCTGACCTATTAGAAGTCAGTAATATGCTCTTACAACCCCCACAGTGCAACGCTCTAACGCTTGACACACTATGAGTTTAGGCTCTTCCGCTTTCGCTCGTCACTACTAACGGAATCTCGTTTGATTTCTTTTCCCCAGTTACTAAGATATTTCAATTCGCTGGGTGTCCATCTGCTCTGCAGATAATACGGGTTTACCGTATTGGGTTCCCCCATTCGGAGATCCTCGGGTATAACGCTTCTTGACAGCTTCCCGGGGCTTATCGTGAGTCTTGCACGTCCTTCATCGGATATATGAGTCAAGGCATCCACTTTGTGCCGTACAGTGTATTCATACTAGAAACTCTTTCTTGCGAAAGAGTTTTGATCATGTATTTGAAATTGAAGGAGACCGTTATTAATTGTAATCTAAGTATTTATCACCAGTAAACTGGTAACTATTCCCTAGCAACTAACAACTACTCAGCCTTCCACTCTACACGTACTCCCGTAACGAAACAAGGAATACGATTTGATCTTTCTGTTAAACAGAAGATAGCTTCTTACTGATTTTGATTGTCTTTTATTTTCATAAAAGTTGTTGATATGGTATACGTAATCTTTTTTCCGTCGTGTTTTCCTAGGGGAAAACCGTACAGAGAAATGATAAGTCTTTCGACTCATCGATACGTTTCTTTTATTGAGTGTGTTAAGGAGCAGTTTGACTATCCGTTTTGGATAGCGGGAAGGAGTATATAGAAAAGGGCTAGGTTGTCAAAATGATTTTGAAAAATGTATCTTTTATATGATATATAGTAAATATACTATCAATGGAAATACCACATATTGTGATAAAACTTTATATAAAAATCTCCACCTTATGTGATGGAGATTTTGTTTCTCGTACAGATTATGCGTGTTTCACATTCGTATGTTCGGAAATCTCGGATGAAAGAGCCACGAGATCAGTAGAATTGATTTCATGAATATCTGTTTTTCCAAGGATACGAACGAAATCCTCGATTTCTTTTTTATAGACATTAAAGAGTCGTGCAAGCATTTCTGCGGATTTGTACATATCAAATCTCGCACGAAGATCAGGATTCTGTGTTGCAATACCAACAGGACAAGTTCCCTTATGACACACTCGATATTGTTGACATCCGATACCAATCATTGCAAGAGTGGAAATTCCAACTCCGTCAGCTCCGAGTGCAATCGCTTTTGTAATGTCCGCGCTTGTTCGAAATCCTCCAGTAACGAGAAAAGTAATATCTCGACCGATTCCTTTGGAATCGAGAAATTTACGAGCCCGATAGATAGCATATGGTGCCGGAATACAAACATTGTCCTTTACATGATTCGGAGCAGCACCAGTAGCACCACCTCGACAATCAATGGTAATAAAATCCGGTTGGCAGAATACTGCAACTTCCAAATCATCTTCGATATGGGAAGCGACGATTTTTATACCGATAGGCTTTCCTCCAGTCAATTCTCTGAGATGACTCACTCGTTCTTTCAAATCTTCTTTCGTTTCAATATCTATGTGATTAGCATGGGAAATAATATCTTTTCCTTGTTCCACTCCTCGGACTTGAGCGATTTCTGCAGTTACTTTCTCTCCGGGCAAATGTCCACCGAGTCCAGCTTTTGCTGCTTGTCCCATCTTTATCTCGATTCCATGAGCTTTTTTCATACTCTCTTCTGTTACTCCAAATCGTCCCGTTGAATACTCGAATATATACGTTCCTGAAGCGTCGAATTCTTCTTGAAGAAGTCCTCATTCTCCTCCGCAAGTCATTGTTCCAACCGCTTTTGAACCTTTTGCGAGCGCTATCTTCGCTTCACGAGAAAGAGAACCGAAAGACATATGAGAAATATAAAAAGGAAGTTTGAGCGTGATTGGGAATTTCGCCTTCGGTCCGATAATAGTAGTAAGATTTGGCATAACTTCATGCTCATTATGCACACGGCGAGCAAGTTGAGCAGGAAGAAATACAATGTCTTCGAAAAGATTTCTCCAATTTTTCTTAGTTCCCATAGCTGAAATTTCTTCCTTTCATGTAACCGCTTTTTCAAAAATAGCACGGAAATCCCCTTCTAAATCATCAGAAGGTCTTTCGTATTTTCCAAGATAAGAAATACCGGTTGTTGGAGCTGACTCTCCTATCTTTCTAATAATATGGGTAAATTCATTTTTTCCGACTCCGCAGATTGGACATCTCCAATTCTCGGGAATATCTTCCCATTTCGTTCCCGGAGCAATTCCGCCATCAGGATCACCTTTGGATTCATCATATATCCAGTTACAAACATTACATTTATATTGTTCACCGCCCGTTATTACTTCCTTTGCATTCATTGTTACAGAACTTCTAGGACGAGTTCTGATCATAGCAGCAAAACGAAGAAGAAAAACTCCTACACCAACAATGAGTGGACCAAAATTATGAATAGAGAAAATTCCTACCTGCAATAACACCTCTTCTCTTCCTGCAAGCGCTATATGAATACATGTCGCGTAAAATGCGATAAGAACTGTATTATGAAGCCATTTCCATTTTCTTCCGAGAAAACGAACAGAAACATTATTGGAAGTAATAAGAAGGAGGAAGACAAAAACAAGAGCTATGATTCCATAAAGTGCAAACTGAGAATAAGACCAAAGATATGCTTTTCCTATTTGACTGGGATATTGATAGAAAAATCCTATTCCGTGGATAAGTCCTGCCATTCCCATAGCAATACCCATACCACGACGAATAGATGTAAGCTTCCTAAAGAGAAGAATCTCTGGAAAAAGATCGGAAAAAGGACGAATAATCATTATAAAAATAAGAAAAAACCAAGCAATCGTTCCATATATAACATATTCATTCCCATTCGATATTGCTGTACTGAGATAAATAAAAGGAAGAAAAAAACTTCCGTATATGAGAATATTATTCGCCCACCTAAAAAGATGGTTTGCTAAAGGGGTTTCTAAGAAAATATTGGTCTTATTTACGATACCTGAAATCATAAAAACAAAGATTAATAAGTTGAAGTAAGGTGGATTTCTTGCGAAGAAATATATGAATTAGAGCTTAAGTAAATCTTAATTCTCGAGATATTTTCGGATAAAATATAACGTAAAATATTATTTTTACAATTTCATATAAATAAAAATGTTTTGGTTTTACTTTGGAAGAGTTTTCATTACACTTATTGCAAAACAAACATAAGTTTGTATTTCCTACATATATAATATAACAAAACAATTGATGGATAAATTATTCGAAGGAATAAAAGTAATCGACTGTTCAAGAGTATTCTCTGGACCTTTCTGTTCCCGATTTTTCTCTGATTACGGTGCAGAAGTTCTCAAAATAGAAACCGAGAATTTTTTCGATGAATCCAGACTTTTTTACCCTTTAAAAAATGGGAAAAGTGGTTATTTCGAAGTGCTCAATAGATGAAAGAAATCTGTAAATATCGACATAAAAACTCCCGAGGGACTGGAAGAGTTCTACGAGCTCATAAAAGAAGCCGATATTTTTATAGAAAATTTCTCTCCGAATGTGAAAAAAAGATTGAAAATCGATTATGAAACGCTCTCCAAAATTAATCCAAGACTTATTTACGGATCCGTAAACGGATACGGGGAAAATTGGGACAAGAAAGCTTATGATGTTATAGTTCAGGCAGAAAGTGGTATAGCTTCATTTAATGGAGAAGATAAACCCATCAAGAACGCCACCGCGATGATAGACGCTTTCTCTGGGAATTCCCTCGCTCTCGGGATAGCTTCGCTATTGTACAAGAGAGAAAAGACCCGAAAGGGCGATTTCGTGAACGTCTCTATGATATCCTGCGGGTTCCAACTCCTCAAGCAGAATATAATAGCAACGAGTATTACTGGAATAAATCCAGATTTTCCTGGAAATCAAGATACTTCTATCTTTCCTTTTGGTTTCTATAAAACACAGGATGGAAATATTTCCATCGCTATCGGAAACGATGTGCTCTGGGAAAATTTCTGTGAAAATATTATCCCGGAAATAGCCGGAAAATTCGGTTCAAATGCCCAGAGAATGGTCGCAAAAGAACACTTGGTAAAAACCATGGAATATGTTTTTGATAATTACACAACTAACGAGCTCATAACAAAACTGGAAGAATTATGAATTCCTTGCGGAAAAATAGCATCAATGACGGATCTTATAGATACTCCGAAGTTTTTCGAAGAAAATTACCTCAAGAAAATGAATCATCCAGAACTCGGAGAAATCGTTGTTCCTTATAAATTTATACATTTCAACAAGTATAACATTGAGGATGTAAAGGTGGCTCCTTCTATACAAAAGAAATAAAAAAAGAATCCTGTTCTTGCAAACAGGATTCTTTTTTTAATGACTCTTTTTTACAAAAAGAATTTATATTTGCTTTTTATTCTTTTAGATGATATTATTTTTTGCGGCTTAATAGCAAAAAGTGTGTGGCTGGAATGATAGGTTTTACCCGAGTAGGAGAGAAAGAATCAGTTTGATTTTTCTCTCCTTTTTTAGTCATCTATGTATCCGTACTTTAGATTTCAGAT
>Ga0100393_10003173_pt1 | contig 15605 bp, 12 predicted proteins | sample CryGeymeta201517_FD_81546 | JGI IMG/M metagenome (GOLD analysis project Ga0100393, IMG submission 81546) | Groundwater microbial communities from Crystal Geyser aquifers in Utah, USA - Crystal Geyser metaG 2015-17 | ecosystem: Environmental > Aquatic > Deep subsurface > Groundwater | place... | reverse complement strand
GATAGCTTTTACCAAGTCATCACACAGAATACAGGCTATATCGTCAGGGGGCAGAAAATGTTTGATACACTTGCCTGTGTCTATTTGGATACGGTAAATATTAACATGGACCCGGCTCCTTTTGTGCAGCTGAGCAATTTGGGTCCGTATTGTCCTGACAATGCGCCTGTCTCCCTCATCACCGCAGTGCAGTTTCCAACAGCGTTTAATGGGGTATGGTCTTGTCCACAAAAACCGACTGCAGTCCAAAATGGTTTATTCTATCCGGACATTGCCCAAGCAGGAAATCATGTGCTTAAGTATGAAGTGACGGATGCGCTGGGTTGTAAAAACAACAAAACGGTGACCGTACTGGTTCGTCCGGCTCCCGCAATTTCATTATTAGATGATGCAGCCGTCTGTGCCAATGATAAAGAATTAGCGTTAAACACCTTGAAGCTGTCTCCCGCCAACTATAACGGGTTGAAAGTAAATTGGTATGAAGCAAATGCTAACGCTCCGGTAACTGCCAATTTGGATAAAACAGACTTGAAAAATGTGAAGCTCAAACTAAATAACTTGGTGCCACCGGGTACCTATCAGATGGTGCTGCGCATTGAAAATACGGTAACGGGCTGTGCTGCCTTCGATACGATTCCTTTGGAAGTTAAGCCTATTCCTTTGTCTGAAGCAGGAAATCTATCCCCCATCTGTTTTAATGATGGAGCACTCAATTTACAATCAGCGAGCGGGGCAACTCCTGCTGGTGGAATTTGGACTTCGTCAGCAACAATTAATGCCCCAGCAAGCTTTAACCCTGCCACGCTTGATCCTGCAAATAAGTTTATCGGAGAGTCAATATGGTTTTATTATACCCGTTCGCTAGGTACCTGTTCAACCACCGACTCGGTAGTATTAAGCGTTCAACCTATTCCGGAGCTAAGCTTTAAGAGCGATTCATTTTGTATGGGCGAAGGAATGCTTGATTTAACTCAGCTTGTTTCACCGGTTGGGGCGAGCAGTGTGTGGACAGGCAATAGCATCTCGGGCAATCAGATGGATATGCAGGCTGTTGGGAAAGGATGGCAGAATATCCGGTATGATTTTACGGCTGCCAATGGCTGTTCAAATTTCATCCTAGGTCAGGCTTATATTCAAGCGGAACCAAGGGTTACTGCAGTGATTCCTGATGATATGTGTGAAGGAGAGAAGATAGACCTTACGGCGAGTTATTCTGAAACACCTGATATTTTATGGACCAGGTCGGGTGATGGTTTATTCAACGGCTCCAATGTTTCAATGGGTGGAATGCAAATCGATTACCAAGCAGGAACGGCAGATATTGCAAATGGAAATGTTTGGATTCAAGTGAGTACCCAGCAGTATTCTGTTTGTCCTGAAGTAATCATACGCAAGCAGCTGAATGTTTTCCCTCTACCTCAACCACTTATTGAAGCAAGTCCTTTGAACGGCTGCGAACCGTTGGAAGTGCAATTTGAAGCCAAGGGAATAGTTCCGATAGGTAGCCGCTATGAGTGGAACTATGGAGAAGGAGCAGATAGAGCAGGTATAGATTTGACATCGGGATTAAATCATGAATATCTAAGTTATGGAACATATACTGTTACGCTCCATGTACAAACTTCAGCTACACAAGGATTATGCGAAGCCGACGCGATACCGGTCACGATTCAAGTATATCCAAAACCCATAGCAGCAATTGGAGCTGATAAATGGATTACAAGTACAAATTTCCCTGGGATTCAATTTTACGACCGCTCCAGGGTGGCAGGTTCAGGAACGATTGACCAATGGCAGTGGAACTTTGGTGATCCTAACAATGGGAGCTCACATGCAGTGAATCCTTATTATGAATACCCAATAATCGATGAGAACGACTCGGTATTCTACAGGGTACAATTACGCGTTGAAACCAGACAAGGCTGCTGGGATAGTATCGGTAGGGAGTTATTGATTGTTCCAGAACTCAGCGTATTTATTCCAAATGCATTTACTCCAAACGGCCAAGATAGTCCGGAAAATGAAACCTTTGTGGTGGTGGCCGGCAATTACAAGAGCATACGAATTCATGTTTATGATCGCTGGGGAGAAGAAGTATTCTATTCAGAAGACGTAAAAAATAGCTGGGATGGAACCTATAAGGGCGTTCCAGTACAACAAGATGTTTATGTCTACTTAGTAGAAGTGGTCAGTATCCATGATAAGGTATTCCGCTATTCAGGAACCGTCACTGTATTGCCCTAAAGGTCTTTTGCTTGAGCAATAAGTTCAGCGATATCCAATACTTGCACTGCATCTTCTTTCTCTTGGTTTTTTACCCCGTCGCTCATCATGGTCATGCAAAACGGACAAGCGGCTGCCACAATATTAGCTCCTGTTTCTAGTGCTTCTTCGGTACGCTCGATATTGATTTCTTTCTTACCATTCTCGGCTTCCTTAAACATTTGTGCGCCACCAGCACCACAGCAAAGTCCATTGGTTTTGCAGCGCTTCATCTCTACCAGCTCGGCATCGAGTTTTTGAATTAGCTCTCGAGGGGCTTCATATACCCCATTGGCTCTTCCAAGGTAGCACGAGTCGTGGTAGGTGATTTTCTTTCCTTTGAATCCTCCACCTTCAACAGCCAAGCGGCCATCGTTAAGCAGTTGGTTAAGAAATTGAGTATGATGGATGACTTCGTATTTTCCACCAAGTTCAGGGTATTCATTTTTAAGGGTATTGAAGCAATGCGGACAAGCCGTTACAATTTTGCTCACCTCATACATATTTAAGGTAGCAATATTGGCCATTGCTTGCATTTGAAAGAGAAATTCGTTTCCAGCCCTTTTTGCGGGATCACCTGTACAACTTTCTTCGGTACCGAGAATGGCAAATTTCACATCGGCAGCATTAAGCAGCTTTACAAATGCCCGTGTAATTTTTTGCGCACGTTCATCAAAACTTCCGGCACAGCCTACCCAAAAAAGCACTTCTGGTTTTTCGCCATTTGCCGTCATTTCGGCCATTGTTGGTACATGAATACTCATATGCATCGGTTTATCCGTCTGCAAATTAGCCAATGAGCCGCATTTAACAAAAAAACCGGCACGAGGCCGGCTTAATTGTAAAAAGGGGGAATAGTTATTGTCCTTTTCCGGAGGCGTAATATCCTGGAACCCAGCCCTCTCTGATGGCGTATTTCAGGAGTCCTACTACCGATCCGGATTGTGTCTTGATAAGTAAATTTTTACGGTGGGTCTCCACAGTCCGAATACTTATGCCCAGAAGCAAGGCTATTTGGCCTGAGGTATGTTCAAGAGCAATTAGTCTCAAAATTTCATGTTCCCTTTTGGTTAACGCTGTTTTGTGCATGTATTCTCCTTTCATGATGCAATGAATTAGAATGAAACTCCTGCTCTAAAGCCTAAGAAATTAACGGTTGGACCGAGGTTATAATTTAATCCAGCATGGAATAATTTCCAGCGGGAGTTTACCCCAAACCGCATGTATTGGGCGCCATCTTCGAAGGCCCCGTCGTTCCTTTTTGTGCGAGATGTCCATACATTGACGTTATAAAAGGCTTCTGGTGCGATTATCAATCCCTTCATATCCATCAAGTAACGGAATCCGAGAGGTACAGATAAGTGCCCAAAAAGGCGGTCTTCAGGAATACTTCCGGCTTTTCCAACCATCAATTTGGTTTCATAGCCCCAGCAGAAAAGAAGGGGTGATGATTTGATTTGATTATTTTTAAGGAAATTATATCCAAATCCCATCGTAATTGAATCAGGGTTGGAGAAATAGTATTGAATTCTGTTTTCTTTCAAATCCTTGGTTACAAAAGACATCTCCACACCCAAAGAGTTTTTATCTAATGGTTGGTAGCCCCAATTCACCACACTCAAGTTGAATGATTTAAGTATGAAATTACTTTTGTCAGCGTCACCATAGCTATATAAGAAACCGGTCCCCTGATTTCCATATTTCTTTTTCCCTTCTTTTTTGCTTGGAACATACTTTTTATTGTATTCAACTTCTTTATTGCAATCACTACCTGAAGGAAGTCCCCCATTTTTCGCTGCTTTTTGAAGTAGTTCCAGCATATTGCCTTTTTCAGCCAATTCCACAGGGGCTTCTTTCTTCGGCTGTTTTTTCTTCTTGCTTGGATCTTCTACCACAACTTCGCCCCCTTCACGTTCCACAGTGAGTCGTAGAATTTTCACCTCCACACGGCGGTTTAACCCACGGCCTTCTTCTGTTGAGTTTGTTGCAATTGGTTGCGTTTCTCCATAACCCACAGCCATCAGTCTTTGTGTATTGATGCCTTTATTTACCAGGTATGTTTTTACACTATTTACCCTTTCTTGAGATAACTTTTGGTTGGCTTCCTCTGAACCGATGCTATCACTATGACCTCCTAGCTCAATTACAATTTCACTCTTGGCCATAATTTCATATAGCTTATCAAGCTCTACTTCCGACTCTTTGCGAAGACTTGCTTTTCCAAAGTCGAAGAAGATGTTTTTCAACTCGAATTTTGCTCCAATTTTCGCTGACTGCAAGGTGTAGTCCTGACGAACATTTAAACTTTGTCCTTCCGACTCTAGCCATTCGTAACGCGCCTCAGCCATCACTTTTTCCAAGTCGTCGAGGGCTTTGCGGTAGCGTTTCATATTGGCCTCAATTTCTAAAAATAGGGCATCGATATCGTTTGAGCCAGACTGCAATGATTCTTTCAGTTTTGCATTCTGCTGATCGAGTTCGCGCTGTATGCGATCGAGCTCAGCTTGTTTGTTCTTAAGTTTTTGATTGAATGGCTCCTTATTGCGAAGGAGGTTAGGGTCGCTCAAATCAAGAATTGAGCTGTAGTAAAGATATCCTTTCATGTCAATCACTACCTTGTATTTTTTGCCTTTTTGCAAAGCGACCGTATACATGCCATTTGAGGCATCGGTCGCTGTTTTATTCACTTCTTCATTTGTGGCCAAATCGAAATAGCGAATATTCACGTGGGCATTCTCATCGTTTTCATCGTTTACGCGTCCATACACGTTAAAAACTTGTTCAGGACGAAATTGGGCGGGCACATAAAATTGGTAGATATCATTCGATCCATACCCATCTGGCATTCCTGAACGGGTAATAAAGCCATTGATTCCTGAGCCAGATACTGAGAAGTCTTTATCATTCTTTAATGAATTCACATAGCGACCCAAATTCACTGGCTCCGACCAATTGGTCCAGCTATCATCGAGGCGCTTCACCATAAAAAGGTCAGAGCCTCCAAAGCCAAAATGACCATCAGAACTGAAATAGAGGGTTTTCCCATCTGCGGCAATAAATGGCCATTTTTCATCTTCACCTGTATTGATAGCAGCCCCAAGATTCTTTGGTGAGGTCCAGCCTGTTTCGGTCAGTTGAGTTACCCATAGGTCGGAATTTCCTTTTCCATCACTTCTCACTGTGGAGTAGATGAGGGTTTTTCCATCCGGTCCGAGGGCGGCCAATGATTCCCAGTTTTTGGTATTGATGGTACCACCAAGGTTACATGGATAGCTCCATCCATTTTCTGTTTTTACGGAGTAGAACAAATCTCCTCCACCAAAGGATCCATTATAATTTCCAAAAACAATGGCTACATTTCCATCAGGAGAAATGGCAAGAATACCTTCGTTCGAGGAGGTGTTCATGGATGAAAAGTTTTGTGGTGCCCCCCAAGAGCCATCGGTTTGACGTTGGCAATACCAGATGTCTTCACCCCCTCTGCCCCCTGTACGATTATCAGAAAGGAAGTAGAGTGTTTTTCCATCTGCAGAAACACGAGGAACATATTCATCTTCACCTGTATTGATAGTGCTACCCATGTTTTCAATCTTGGCTGGCTGATCATCTCTGCGCAATAATGCAAGCCATTTGTCGGCTTTTAACTTGTCGCATTTTGGGTCGAGGCTTTTCCAGTTTTCAAGTGCTAAAATGGCGGCATCAAAATCTTGAATAGCGAAATAGGCCCGGGCCATATTGAAATAGACTGAAGGGTTTTTTTGAGATTCAGAGCGGTAGGCTCGAATGGCGTTTTGGTATTCGTCCTTTTGAAAGTAGGCGTCTCCGTTTTGTGCAATGGCTGCGGCGCCAGAGAGAAACAGAGCGAATACAAGAAGTTTAAATTTTTTCATAGGATTGGTTTTATTCCTATGAACAAAGCTAGAACCTACTCTAAATCAGCGCATCACTATAAAAGGGGATTTTGTTATACCTGATGGTACGTAGGGTGAGCCCGTAAAAATTACGGACTATGCTGAAGTGCCAATTAATTCATACTCATAGGCCAGCTTGATAAGGCTAACAACTGACTTGCTATCGGTTTTTTCCAGAATATGTTTGCGGTGGGTGTCTACTGTTCTCGGACTAATAAAAAGGCGCTCCGCAATTTCAGCAGTGGTAAGCTCCTCGCAGATGAGTTGTACAATTTCTACCTCACGCGTCGTAAGAATATCACGAATGTCTTTCTTGTGCTTTTTAACTTCACCATTTCGGTGTCGCATAAAGCTGGAAATTACTTCGGTGCTATAATAGCTGCTGCCTTGACAAATTTTTCGAATGGCATCTTGTAGCTCGGCTTTACCAGAATTTTTTAAGATATAACCCTCTGCCTCTGATGAAAGTATGGCGTCGACTACCTCAGGCTCATTGTACATGCTGAGGACTAAAATTTTAATATGTGGAAAGCGTGATTTGACTTCTTTGGTCAAATCCAAGCCAGAAATTCCATTCATGGATATGTCGGTCATGATGAGGTCAATCTCATGATGATGTTTTTCAATGATTTGAAGCGCTTCTTCACCGCTATTTGCTTCGAAGGCAAATTGCACAGAGCTGTCTTTTTTAAGAAGGGATTTTAATCCGTCAATCAGCACTTGATGATCATCAACTGCTAATACTCTGGCGGGTTCACATTCTTTATAATTGGCTTCAATTACCATGGGGCATAGCTTAATCGTTTTCAATTTATACCAAAATATCCGGAATGGTAAACGCTAGGCATAAAAATCACGATAAACTGGTAGGTATATCTGCTGTTTTTATGGGTATGGAGGAGATAATTTGTCGCCGACGATTATTTTGAACTGCTAAATGGCATTGTAAGGGATAACATTGTTCCTTTGCCTGGTTGGCTATCAATAGTTAGACTTCCTTGATAAAGGTTAACTCGCAATAAAATAGAGTTCCATCCCATTCCAGAACTTTGTGAAATTGTAGAGCTATCGAAGCCACGTCCATTATCTGCAATATAGATATTGATGGATTTCTGGGATTGTTCTAATTTCAAGGTAAGTTCGCTCGCTTCGGCATGTTTGAGTGAGTTATTTAGAAATTCCTGTACGATGCGGTAGATAGCGTGGGTTTGTTCCTCTTCAATCTCTACCTTTTCTGGGAGTGTCCAGCGGCAAACGATAGTGCTGGCCTTTTCAATTTGTCTTTTTAAGTCGCGCAAAGCTGGAATTAGTCCAAGTCGCATCAATGTAGCTGGCATGAGGTCATGCGATATATGACGGAGTTCGTCGATAGAATTGTTTAGTATTTGGATAGAATGGAGTACGGATTCATCGGGTTCATCCTGCATATCGAGACTCATTTTGGCCGTAACCAAAAGTTGACCAAGTCCATCGTGAAGCTCTTTTGCCAGGCGTACGCGTTCCTTGCTTTCTCCTTCAATCCATGCCTTAAATAGTTTTTGATTATGCTCACTCTCAAGCCGTTCAAGCGCGATGCGGTCACGGTCTTTTTTTCTTTTGAGCAAGAGAATGCTGATGATCGTTGCGCCAGCGAATACGGCGAGGATAAGTAAGATTATCAGGTTTTTCTCCTCATTTTTTCGCGCTTCTTCTTGTCGGGCGGCACGGAGCTCTATATTCGTTTTTTCTTGTTGTGCAACGTCATAACGTACTTGCAATTCGGCGAGGGCATCACTATTTGCTTCGGCATAGATGCTGTCTTTTTCCTCTCCCCAGCGAGCATAATAGTGGGCTGCTTCTTTCCAGTTGTTTTCTGCTTCAGCGATTTGAGCCATGAGGAGGAGCAGGTTTCTGAATTTGCTTCGCACACCCAGGCTGTCGGCATATTCTTTTGCTCTAATGCCTGTTTTCTTGGCTTCGGTATATTTGCCTTGTTTTAAATAGATTTGGGCTAGGTTGATTTCGTCGGCCACTACTAAATACGGGTCGGCTTGCATTTTGCGATAGGGCTTGGCACGAAGCAACATTAAGGCTGCGCTATCGAGCTTATTCATGTGCTGATAGTAAGTGCTCAGAATATTTAATGCATTGGCCGCGGAACTCGGGTTCTCCAATTGTACGGCTAGGGCATAGGAAGTCTCGGCATAGTATCGGGCTGAATCCAGCTCATCAATAGCGCCAAAACAAGCAGCTAGGTCGGCTAAAATAATATTTCTTATTCCTAGGTTCTCCTGTGTTTCTAAGAGGATTAGTGCCTTTCGGAACTGCTCAATGGCCTGATTCATTTGGTTGAGCTCCATATACACCAAGCCAATATTGGTTAATGGTTTGATTCTTAGTTCAGTATTCGTGAGTTTGTCGGCCTCTTTTAAGCTCTCGAAGAAGGCATCCATCGCTCCTTTGTTTTCTCCTTTGCGGAGTAGGCAAAGTCCCTTTAAGTTTAATAATGACGAGCGGCTTTCAATATCCTTGGGTTCTCCTTGAAAGAATTCTTCGACATAGGCTAATGCAGAGTCATACTGTCCTGCGATATAAAATCCGATACCAATATTTTTAACGGCATCTAAGTAGCGTTCTGATTGTTTTTGAGCAAGGCTAGTTGCTTTTGCTAGTCTGCCAAAGTGGATGCTACTGTCTGGATTTTGATAGCGGTAGGATTCAGAGATTTCGTTAAGTAGCTCGGCCTTATCGGTCTTCTTGACTGAAGGTAAGAGTTGCCGTAGACTGTCTATCGGATTTGCTGCTACTGGTTTTGATAGCGTCAATACCAGAAAGGTGCATAGTAAAATTAGCCCACGTTGGCTCATGACTCTTGTGTCCAGTTGGCGCGATCTGCAGGTGAAAACTGCCATGGCGCCCCGTTGTTTTCCAAGTTGCTGAACATATTATTCAATTCACTTGGTGCATCGGCTTGCTCCATTACAAGGTATTGGCGCATTTGGAAAATGATTTCCATCGGATTGATATTAATCGGACAGGCCTCTGCGCAAGCGTTACATGTGGTGCAGGCCCATAATTCTTCTTTACTGATTAGGCTATGAAGGTTCTTTCCATCATCCACAAATTCACCCTTATTGGAATCAATGTTTTTGCCAACTTCCTCAAGTCGATCACGGGTATCCATCATTACTTTTCTTGGAGAGAGCAATTTACCCGTTTGGTTAGCAGGGCATTCTGAAGTACAACGTCCGCATTCGGTGCAGGAATAGGCCTCCATCAAATTTTTCCAGCTAAGGTCTTGCACATCCTTTGCTCCGAAGCTTGTTGGCGGTTCATAGCCTTCCGGTGTTGGAGCTGATGGGTCCATCATTAAATTTACCTCGGTGGTTACGGAGCTCATATTTGCAAAGCTTCCTTTAGGGTCTAAGCGAGAATAATAGGTGCTAGGAAAGGCGAGAATGATATGGAAATGCTTGGAGAAGGGCAGGTAGTTTAAGAAAGCCAAGATGCCGAGAATATGGAACCACCAGGCGCCTCTTTCTATGGTATGAAGGGATTGGTCGCCAATATTTTCGAAAAGTGGGGCGAGGAAAGAGCTGATAGGCATAGATCCACCGGTTGATAATTGGAAGGATCGGTCGGTGGCATTCATGACAAATAGCGCAGCCATCAAAACAATTTCTATAATAAGGATATAGGTAGCGTCTTTGCTTGCCCAACCTTTCATTTCGGGCATGTTCAGGCGAAAGAGTTTTTGAATATGTCGGCGGTATAAAAATGCTAAACAGGAAATAAGGACCAATGCTCCCAATATTTCAAAGAAACCCAACATGATAGGATAGAGCGCGCCAAGGGGACCTTGTAAAACACGATGCGTACCCGCTAGTCCGTCAATCATTATCTCCATCACTTCAAGGTTGATGAGCACAAATCCAACATAGATGAGTAGATGGAAAAATGCCGGAACCGGACGAGCACCCATTTTCGACTGTCCGAATGCAACACGTAACATGGTTTTGATTCTTTCGGGCTTGCGGTCGCTCATGTCGAGGTCTTGTCCCAACAGAATATTCCTTCTGATTTTCCCTACATTCCTACTAAAGAGGTAGATGGCCGCTATCAGTACGGCTGCGAATATTCCCTGTGCAATCATATCCCTATTTTTAAAGTACCAAATATGCGGATTTTTAGGGGGAACTAAAAAGGATAAGCCCTTCGACTCGCGCAGAATTGTAATTAGCCTAAAAATTGAGACGGCTCGCTCAGGATGACGAGGTTAAGGTTGAGGTTGAGTTCGAGCTCGAGAATTTACCCTGGCTGGAGCTTCAGCTTCCAGTAACATCAGTGCGAAGAAACAAAGGGGAGTGATTATCCGATATTGCCAGAGACGTAAGTGCAGCATGTCGCTCTCCGCTCTCCGCTCTCTCCACTGCAAACAAAAAAAGCTTCCGAAATGGAAGCTTTTTTTGTTTGTGGTGTGGGCCGGGATCGAACCGGCGACACAAGGATTTTCAGTCCTTTGCTCTACCAACTGAGCTACCGCACCTTTTTTTGGTCCTTTGCTCTACCTCCCGATAGTTATCGGGATGAGCTACCGCACCTTTTTGGTCTTTTATGAATGCTTTTGATAAAATCAAGCAGCGCTCTGTACTAATGAGGAGTGCAAAAGTAGTATTTTTCTCTTCTTCACAAAATTATTTTTTTAATGGAGTGTCCTTCTGTGCCTAAAAGAAAGGTAGAGAATAACTTAGCATTTCAAGTAAATTGGCAAATCAGCTTCATAAATCGGCTGTTTTCAATTCATAATTAAGTTCTCACCACAGCGCTTGCAATAGTTGGCATCATCTTCATGTTGGTCGAGTAGGCATTTCTGACAAACTTGAGTATTCTGCCGGTGTTTTTCTTTTAAGATTCCAGCGGTGACTATTCCAGTAGGAACCGCAATGATGGCATAACCGAGTAGCATCACAACACTCGAAAAGAATTGACCCACCGCGGTCATGGGTGATATATCTCCATAGCCTACAGTGGTGAGAGTTACGATTGCCCAATAAATGCCTGTGGGAATATCATTGAATCCGCTTTCTTCCCCTTCAATAAGGTACATCATGGTTCCAATGATTGTGGCTAAGCTCACAACAAACAGGATGAATACAAAGAGTTTTTCCTTGCTGTTGCCAATGGCTGTTATAATTATCCTGCCCGCTCGACTATAATGACTCAATTTTAAAACGCGGAAAATGCGCAAAAAACGAAGCATACGAATCACCATCAAGCTTGCGCCACCTCCTCCGATGAAAAGTCCGAGGAAAGTTGGAAGCAAGGAAAAAAGATCAATCAATCCGTAAAAGCTGAAAATATAGGACCACGGTTTTTTTACCAACCAGATTCTGGCCAAGTACTCAAGGGTAAAAACCACGGTTACAGTCCACTCAATCACCAAGAAATATTGGCTAAACCGCTGGTGTATATGTGCCACGCTGTCGAGAATAACAACCAGGATACTGATGAGGATAGCGGCCAAGAGTGCAAGGTCGAAGTACTTCCCTGCTGGCGTATCGGCCTCAAAAATAATTTCGTATAGACGTTTTTTCATGGAATCCTAAACGAGCATTAGTGCATAACAGGGTAAAGATACAGGGCGATTTCTGAGACAACAAATACCTGTAAAATTTGAATGATATTATCAATTTCAAAATGGGCGTTTATCCCTCTCACAAAATATTTCTCCTAATCGTTGAATGCCCGAACCTTTAACGCAAAATTTTTACGCGACGAAACATGGGTTGAACCTAATCCTGATCCCAAAAGAATACCAGATTATCGTGATTTTCAAATTGTTGAAATTCGGTATAATTGAATCATGAAGAAACTTATTTATACACTAAGCATGTTTTGCTTGATTTCACTTAGCTCGTCATGTGAGCAAGCAGAGGCCGATAGAAAAGGTGCTCCTTGGTGGGTTACTGGTCAAGAGTATACCCTTACTCCAACATCTGGGAGTTCTGTCAAATGGTTCTCCTATAAGGTAACGGATGATGGAGTCAAAGGCTGTAATAATACCGGACAAGTCTGGGAAACCTTTGAGGGTTATGATGGAAGCAACAGTCTTTCAGTCGTGAAAGTCACCATTTATTATCCGGATGGTGGCCAAGAAACAATTTCCATGAGAGACGACGGAACCTATAGCTATACGGGTAAAACAGCTTCCGGCACCTCGGAATCACATACGGGGAAGTGGTCGGAAGGAAGTGCTTGCTGAGGGTGTCACGCTTTCCCCTCTACGGAGTTATAAATGGCCACCGTTATTGCTTTAGCTTGAACAACATTACATGCGTTCGTTCATCGAAATAATACATGCCTACTAAATAACCACGCTTATCTGTGCTGGTTATTTCCTCTCCTTTTAAAGAATAAATATGGATGATATGCTTGTCGTCTTCAGTCACGATATACTGAATGCATGCTTCAATATTTATTACCCCTCCTTCCAATTGGTATTGAACAAGGCTATCGGAATTAAGGATGCCAAGGTTTCCATTATTGTCAACCAAGCTCAAGTTTCCTGTAAAGACATCAACCACTTCAAATTTCTTTGGGTAGATTAAAAATGTGTCATTAATGAAAAGTAAGGAACGATTGCCTTCATGCACAACTATCGGATTTAAAATATGACGTGTGAGATTTTTCGATGTCAAATTTTTATACCCGTGAAATGACTTTACCAAGGGGAGGATATATAATCTTCTACCTGGGTTCTTTGGTAAATAATAAATGGATTCAGCATCATGGCCATACCAATAAGCTTTTCTTTTCCAGTAAAGCGTGTCGGAAATATGAATTTTATTAAATTTAGAAGTCGTATTTTCTCCACTCAATAGGTAGGTGTAATAGCAATTTTTATTTGGATGATGGAGGATTAATTTGCTGCCTATGGTAATTTTTACATGCAAACTGTCTTGAAGAATTATTTTATTCGAGGCAAACCAGGCACCGTAAAAGAATTCGATACTCAGGTTAGTTAGATGCTGCTGGTCACTAATAAAAATCGAATCATTTCTAAAATCTGCAATTTGATTATTGTGCATATATGCCATTCGTGAATAAACGTGCCCTTCTTTTAAAAAATAAAAGTGGTTGAAATCTGCGGACCAATATTTTTGAAAGTCGATAAGTTCTAAAGTCAATTTTCCTGACTCGAGTATTTTGTAAAGCCCTTTTTTCCCTTGAGTGATTCCAATGAAGCTGGAATCAGAATAGATGGCCTCGATTCTATCAAAGCGATTTGGAAAGATTTGGTTTCCCTTGCTATTCAATAGGTTGAATCCCCCGTTATTATAATGCCTAAATAGACCGACAGACAATTCGTCAATTGGTCTTGCCCATCCATTTGAGCCTATTGAAATCAGGTCATTTGATTCCTTATTCTTTTCAATCCACGAACAGGTGCATTGACTAAATGAGGTACGGACAAGAAGTGTTAATACTATAATGAAAAAGACAAGCCTCATAATAGAAATACGAAAAAGTGTGAGCTAAATTATACAATATACTTTTGAAGCCCCGAGCAACAAAGAAGTAACCAAAATTGACATTCCTTGTTATTTTCTGTTAAATTTGATGGAGAAAGGTCGTGTTATGAATGTATCGTTAAATCCCCATTTTAATGAATTTATCAATGGTCTAGTAGAGGCCGGTCACTATAACTCAGCGAGTGAAGTAATCAGGGAAGCGCTCCGATTGCTAGAAAAACAGAAGCAAACAGAGGTGGAGTATTTCCGGAGAGAAATTCAGAAGGGAATTGATTCGGGGCCATCAACGCCTTGGAATAAGGAAGAGTTTTTAAGAGAAGCCAGAGAACGAGCTGGGCTTGATCAAGCTTAAAATAACATGGCGGTTGTAAATAAATCGAAGCAGGCAAATGAGGATTTGTATCAGATTTGGCATTATATAGCCATTGAAAAAGAAAGTCCTGAGAATGCGGAAAGGTTTATTGAAGCTCTAGATCAAATTATGGTGGAATTGGCGCAATCGCCAAGTATTGGTGTACTTAAAAATGAATACATGCTTGGCATTCGTCAGTATGTATTTAAAAAGTACTTGATTCTATATTTTTCCCTACCTGACGGAATTGAAGTTATTCGGGTCATACATAGTGCAAGAGATATGAGCGAACTCTTAGGTTAATGAGTCAGGGTTTATAATGCGTTGGTTCGGTGCTTAGCCATTCAATTCCTACGGACTAATAGAATGTTATTGGACCTTCTTATAAATATATACCGCCACACTAATTGCTACCATTCCTGAAAGCCCTAATGCGTACATCGGTCCAAACTGGTACCAGATAAGTCCGGCAATGGTGCTGGCCAACAGTGCTGCAATACTCTCAAATCCAGCGAGGGTCCCAATAGCGGTAGCTGTCTCTTCTTTTTTGGCGATTCCACTTATCCAGGCTTTGCTGATTCCTTGTGTGGCAGCGCTGTATAATCCATAAATAGCAAAGAGGCAGATAAAGAGATAATCCGAACTTCCAAGGCTCATTCCTGCATAGACTATGGCGAACAAAACTAAGCCGAGTAGGTAGACTTTTTTCAGGCTAAATCGGTCGGCCAACATACCCATGGGGTAGGCAGCGATGGCATAGAATACATTATAGAACATGAACATGCCAATAACACGGGTATCACCCCAGCCTGATTCTTTGAGTTTTAGGAGTAAGAACACATCGGAACTATTGAAGAGCGCGAAGAAGAGCAGGGCTCCACTTAACTTTTTATATTGAATGGAGCTGGATTTCCAATAGCTGAATGCCGCACCAAGGTGTGTATGTTTTCGTGGGGTAGTCTTTTTGATTTTCTCTTTGAGGAGGTAGGTCAGGGAGACAGCAATAATTCCAGGAATGATGGCCCAATAGAACATCTGCTTGTATTGGCCCGGGAGATAATGGAGAAATACCAAGGCGAGTCCAGGGCCAATAACCGCTCCCATGGTATCCATGCCTCGATGAAATCCAAATACCGCCGCCCGATTATGGCCTTCGCTTAAATCGGATAACATCGCATCCCGCGCTCCGGTGCGTAAACCTTTTCCAAAGCGATCGGTCGTTCGGGCAAAAAATACCCAAAGTGGATGGGTAAACAGTGCCAACATCGGCCGCGAAATCCCCGACAAAGCATATCCAGACCGAATAAAAGGAACTCGTTTCCCTACCTCATCCGACCAGCGTCCGAAATAGCCTTTACTCAATCCCGATATCGATTCAGCTACCCCTTCCAGCACCCCAATCCAAATGATAGAAAACCCAATGCTATCCAAATAGATCGGCATTACCGGATACAACATCTCCGAAGCGATATCTGTAAACAGACTAATAAACGATAAAACCCAAATGGGCTTGGAGAAGCGGGATTTCACTCCACCAATTTATGATTTATGATTTGTGAATTGTGATTT
>Ga0100393_10003163_pt1 | contig 15636 bp, 15 predicted proteins | sample CryGeymeta201517_FD_81546 | JGI IMG/M metagenome (GOLD analysis project Ga0100393, IMG submission 81546) | Groundwater microbial communities from Crystal Geyser aquifers in Utah, USA - Crystal Geyser metaG 2015-17 | ecosystem: Environmental > Aquatic > Deep subsurface > Groundwater | place... | reverse complement strand
TTCAGGCCCCTCGAACACCTTAAACGCCTCGTCTGGATTCGAGGACAGCTCTTCAAGCCAGGCCGACGCGTAAGCCGAAGCCTTCTCCGGTTCGGCATCCGGCACCTCAACTCGGTTTGAGTATGCAATACCCACATAAACGGCCAAGACCGCCAACATGAAACCCACCGGATAACGGTTTTTTTCGAGCACGATCTTAATGATCAACGGACCGCCGGCGAGCGCGAGGGACAGCCCCAACATCGCCGGGCCGCCGATTTGATAGGGCATCAATATGAATGACCCGATGACTCCAACAAAGCCGATGTAGAGCACGTAAAACGGTAAAAGAAGTCCGGAAAGAAATCCCGTTTTGGTATCTGTCATTTGCCCGCCACTACTTAGATGAGTTCAAAGCTTACATATAAAAAAACGATGCTACATAAACAAGTTAAACTATTGAGCGAGCCTACTTTAATCTATATCAATATTGACGTCCGCAGTGATCACCTCAAACTCCGGGCCGTCGTCATAACACTGATTAAGAGCAACCCGTGCAGAGCCAGTTGGATGCACAAACCACACGTCGTAAACATTACAGTCGCCACGCCCCTCTCGTTCCTGGGGAGCATACTTCTGCACTCGTTTAACATTAAGCTGGCTTTTATCGATCTTCGCCAGTTCGCCAGGCAACCAGCGTTTATAGTCCTTGGGGCCTTTGAATACCTTAAACGCCTCGTCTGGATCCGACGACAGCTCTTCTAGCCAGGCCGACGCGTAAGCCGAAGCCTTCTCCGGTTCGGCATCCGGCACCTCGACTCGGTTCGAGTATGCAATGCCCACATAAACGGCCAAGACCGCCAACATGAAACCCACCGGATAACGGTTTTTTTCGAGCACGATCTTAATGATCAACGGACCGCCGGCGAGCGCGAGGGACAGCCCCAACATCGCTGGGCCGCCGATTCGATAGGGCATCAAAATGAAAGAACCGATGACTCCGACAAAGCCGACGTAGAGCACGTAAAACGGTATAAGAAGTCCGGAAAGAAATCCCGTTTTGGTATCAGTCATTGACCCGCCTTTCGTTTGCAGTAGCGCCGAGGATGCTTTTTTCGTAGGGTCTAGGCAAGTCTAAATCTAGGAGGGGATTTGCGATATTTACGATTTCTTATTCTTTGGTCGATATTGTTTTCCGCATGTTCGGACAATAATGACGCCGGAGCAGACACCTGTGTTTTATCGTTTGAAGACCGCGTGTACTCGCCGTTTGAACGTATCGACTTGGTCTCCACAATCCCGCCCGAAGATTTTGAGATATTGTCGCAGGACATCCCGGTCCTCGTCCTAATCGATGAAGCCGGCCCCTATATTCTGGCTCCCCTTTCCCAAAATGAAGTGGCGGTTTTAGAAGTCCGAAAACCAGAGAGTTGCTCAAGCTTGGAGGTTCGTGTCTCTTCCGTTTCCGAAGCCGACACCGGATTAGACGACATTCTTGGCAAGTTAAGAGAATCAACCGCGGGACTTCCCCAATCGATTGGCGCCAAACGTGTGCCAGCGCCTGACGAATTGGGGAGCGACGTCGATCAAGCCGACTATGCCGCAGGCGTTGTTGCACAATATCAAGCCGGCCTAGACAAGTTGGTGGAATCCCTCAGCGCCGAAGAGCGCACTCAGCTGGCAGGAATGCTCCGAAAGTCCGGTTTATGGGAGGTCATCGACAACATGCCACAATTTGGAAGCCCATCGCTAAACGCGTTTTGGATCCCGACCGAATTCGAAAAAATCACCTCGGCGGCAGATCTTTCAAAGAGGATGGTTTTTGCGGCTCACTTTTGCACTGTGGCACACTCCCAAGGTGCCAATATCGCCTCGGCATTAGGCGCTACAGTCGCAGCGTCTAAGAATGTGTACTTCAAGGCAGGGGCGACCGCATTTTCCGCGGCGACCTTTGTCGCATTTGCTAACGCCACGCTGGTTTGCGCGACCCATCCTGAAACGCTCTCAAACCCACACATGGAACCAGCTACCATCGCCCTGGAAGAGGATGCCGAGCTATGGACAGCCACTGAGTTCACGGTGTCAGCAAAGTCTGGGCCGCCTGCGAACCTCGCAGCACTCGCTGCAGGCTTGGCGTTCGTGTTTAAATCTATCGCTGGCACGGGCATAGCTGCGAAAGACGCGCTAGCTTCGAAAGAGGCACTCCTCAACGGTTTTGCCGGTTCGGAAATCCTAAAGTCCCTCAGCGAAACGATTGGTGCGGGACCTTGAAAACGTTTTCGGATATTCGCCAGCGGGAGGATGGAAACGCCTTATCAGTTTGGCCGCAGGACAGAAGTGGTTCGAGGCCACAGAAGACAAATTCATCCCAGCTATTTCGTGCGATGAAATTGAGGCCATGACGGCAGAAGAATTTCAGATTCAGCTCGTGGAGTCATTCACACGCCAGCTTTGCCCACCGCAGACGATGGCCGGAATCCTGGTCGCGTTGGAGCTTCATCCCATGTGGGGCCTACGTGTCGCCCATGAAGTTCGTTCGGGCGGAGCCACTCTTAACGACGAAGGATTGTTCCCTCGCGACACGCTCGCGAAGGTGCAGGGATTCGTATTTGAAACCATCGCCGAATTCCTCGGAACACTGACCCCCGACGAGCACGACCGCAGCTTTCTTGCCGACGACTTGGCGCGGACTTTTGACGAAGCCGCACGAACCAAAAAGACAGCGATGCGCGCAAGCCTTGAAGCCGGTTCATATCTGCCCGTTTTCATTCCAACCATCCACCCAGCAGGACACCCCTTAGCGGCGCAGCTCTTTGACGACATCGTGAACGACATTCTCGTACCCGCGCACCTTGCAAAATTGCTCAGCAATGGCCGCGTGGCGGTCTGCGCAAAAGCCCTTCGAAAAGTTCGATGCGGAGACGTTGAACCCCAGGAAACACAAGCGGATTGATTCAACCGCCGCCGGACCAACGCCACGTAGCCACCCCGCACGTGGCTTTCTGCGTGTATCCCAATTTTAGAAGGTTGAATTCATGAAAGTTTATCAAAAAATCGCAACCCTGATTCACGACCAAACCAACCCCGATGACACCGAAAAAGTCATCGCCCAATGCCTTCATAAAACCGGTCTGCAATCCAAATTTAGTATCGGCCCAAACACCGACCCAGAGGGGCGCTACTTCTCGCTCTGGCTCGACTTCGCAAATTGGGACGTCGAAGTCTGCGTGTTTCCCGACCTTCGTTTTGGTTTTGAAATCCAACACACGATTCAACGGATGCCAGACCTCGACGAAGACGCCATCCAGAACTTGCTCGACCATGTTTGCCGCCGACTCCAGAAGGTGTTGGACACCGACTGCAGCTGGGCGACCGCAGCCTGAAAATCGGCCGATTTTTCGGTTCGCCCCATGGGCGAACCGACTTTACGCCTTCGCGATTCGCCCACCGGGCGCCTAAATCGCACCACAAAATGAGACCCAAATGAACGAGAAAATCACCAAAGCCTATTCTGACCTTCACGGCGCGCCCATGGACCACTGGTTCGACTTCGCAGCGCTCTATCTTGGTTTGCCGAGAACTCAGGAAATCATCGAAATCCGTTCAAAGATGCACGACGTTGACGACACCGAACAAGGCGCTTTGCGCATACGTCTCGCGCAAATTCGAGATGAAATTTCCATGAATCCCCGATGCGTATTGTTTGGGGGCTGGTTTGTTTTCAAGAGCGAAGATGCCGCGAGCAAATTCACGCGCGGATACAGCTTCGACAGCATCCGGGACGAAGAGTTCATCACTTTTTTTTGACCCAAAAAACCCACTAAAAAACAGGGGAATTAAATGCAAAACTCAACGACTGATATTGCAAAGAAAATCAATTTAAGCGACCTGCTCGACGTCCGAGAACGGGCGCTTCTGGCCTACGCTGAAGCTGAAAGGCTCATCCACGAGGCCAACAATACCATCACCGCTTGCGTGGGCTCGCCGTGCTACAACGTCAGCAACGAAATCCTACGCAAAATCAATTACGGCGGATTCGTTAAGGCTGCGCGCGAGCCCCTGGACGAAGCACTTTGGCTCTTCGCTTTGAAGTACTCTAGCGTGGCGACCACGATGAGCACAGCCCAGAAAGAGGAGTTTCGGAAACAGCTCCAAACCAAGTGGTGCCACGAGACTCGGTCTCACGTCGAAGGCCCACACTTCACCAAAGATAACGTCGTTTCGACGCTCCTACACATGCAAGCCCAGTCCCGCGAAACGTTCGCCAAAATGGTGAGCGACTTGCACTGCTCGTTGTCCAGGCGACACAAGACCAACGCCCCAATGGCGTTTGGCGAAAAGTTCATTTTCGAAGGCGTTCGGTCACGGTGGGGGATGAACACCTATTGGTGTGACCTCTTTCTTGACCTTCATCGTGTGTGCGCCCTTGTATCCAACAGGGACGCACCCGAGGCCTATGGCGGCCTTTACGCGTTCGTTCAGTCACTCACTGTTTTTGGCGAGTGGGCAGAATTCGAAATGTTCCGAGTTCGAATCTACAAAAACGGAAACGTTCACGTGCATATCAGCGAAAGCCTCATCACCGACCGCCTGACCGAAATTCTGCGTGAGCAACGAATCGAATAAACACGCCAACATGCTGAAAAGGGCAGGGTCTTTTCATACAAGGCAAGATGAATCGAGCCCCGCCCTAACAGCCCTAGCTTTTACCTTCTTGCGATGAGATGTCGATACAAGCACAGGACGATGCGGACCGGACTGCCTGTCGCGCTTAATCGGGAAACTGAAGCCATCATCATTCTTTTACGACGTGGCATCGAATCGAAAGCCCCACAAAGGCGAATGTAGGCTAATGTAGGCTCGTTTTCGACCCATTATCATCGGGCTTTTAGCACCATCACGAACGGTGATACTGGCGCATTTCCTGATGTTGTCGGGCACGAACGGGTTGGCAAGCTGAGACGAACTTGTGTACGCTCATGGCTGTTCAACTTCTATGCAGGGGGTTCCCGTGGCCGTGGAAGAAAAATGGGTGCACCGTTGCCGCCTCGCAATTTTCCCTATTGCGATGATGGTGGCTTCAGTCGCTTGCGGTGACGACCCGAAGATAGAGTGTGACTTTCCAAATGAAAGCCGGTGCAACGAAGAGGCCAACTCCAGAGAGCTTTGCGTGAGCGTCAATGACTCTATGGACAAGACGTTAGTAACGTACGTCTGCCGAGTTGGGACGCGCTGTTATGTGACGTCTCCAGGAGCCACCGCGTGCCTCACTATGCCCCCAAATTAGGAGACAGCCTTGACCGCTATATCTCTACGACGGTCACGTCCCGTCAAGTGGTGTACGAAGCTCCTGTAATCATTTCGCTCATGCCACCTGAATTTCCTCGTTTTTCATGACCCCAATCTCGGCCATGGATTCCAAACTAAAGTACCGTCGACCCACTTGCCACTCGTCGTTCTGTTCGATGACCAACATGGTCACCAAGCGAAGCGCCGACGACTCGTTGGGAAAAATTCCCACCACATCGACACGTCTTTTGATTTCACGATTGAGTCGTTCGAGCAGGTTTGTTGAGTGAAGTTGACGATGATGAGATTTGGGGAAATTGAGATAGTTCAAGGCATCAAGTCCGCCATCCTCCAAGACCTTTGCGGCGGCAGGATACTTAAGCCTTAGCAATTTGATGGTCTCGTTTAGGCGCACGCATGCTTGGCCATAATAGTCCGGGTCTGTAGAGTTTCGTACGTCAAAAATCTGTCGAACTGCGGCGCTCACAAATCCCTGCGCGGTTTTCGGAACTCGCGTCAAAATATTACGCATGAAATGAACCCGACACCGTTGCCAACCCGCTCCATTCAGAACGCCCAGCGACGCCTTCAGCCCAGTATGTGCATCGGAGATCACCAATTTGACGCCACGTAGTCCACGCTGCACCAATGACGCTAAAAAGGACCGCCAAGCATCTTCCATTTCGCCATCGGCCACTTCGACACCAAGGACCTCGCGCTCACCCTCAGCATTGACGCCATAAGCCAGTAATGTCGCCTTGTTCACAATACATCCACCCTGCCGAACTTTGATATAAGTCGCGTCCAGCCAAAGATAAGGGCATTCGATATCTAAGCGACGATTTCTGAACTCGGAGACAACCTCATCAAGCTCAGCAACCATGCGAGAAACAGTCGATTTAGACATGCCCTGCGCCCCCATCGCCTCAACCAAATTCTCGACCTTTCGCGTGGAAACCCCTTTGATGTACGCTTCACAAACCACACTTACAAACGCTTTTTCCCAACGTTTGCGCGGTTCCAAAAACGAGGGGAAATATGAACCCTGGCGCAACTTTGGGATGGCCAAAGACACCGTCCCCATCCGCGTTTCGAACTCCCTCTCACGATATCCATTACGTTGATTCATACGGTCCTGCGTACGTTCGCCCATCTCCGCTCCACAAATTTCTCGTACTTCGTGGTCCATAAATAGCTCAAGCAGCGACATCAAACCTTTGCGCAGCATCTCAGGCTGCGATTGTGAAATCGTGTTGAACAATAGATCGAGCGGGCCTACCTTCTTTGTCGTCATCGGGTCTCTCCTGTTTTGTTTTTTGTTTCGTAACTCAAACTCTACAGGAGCCCGGTGACATCTCCGATTTTTATGTGGGAGAATCAGCCTGCTCGTACACCACGTGGTGGGACACTACCGGTAATCGATCTACTATTCGAGGTTTTATCAACCACAACATTGCCAGCAACGGTGGCGTTGTCTGTCACGGTGACGTTGCCGTCACGCAATTCAATGCTGTTAGTGTCCAACACAATATCGGCATTCGGCATATTTTCCCCTCTCAGGTGCAGGTATTTTATCAAAATCGAGATGATCTGAGAAAATAAACAACTGAGTGTGGCCAGTCAATGCCACGGAGATGATGAACATTAATTCACGACAAAACCAACGCCGAAGACACCGAAAAAGTCATCGCCCGATGCCTTCACAAAACCGGTCTGCAATCCAAAATTAGTATCGGCCCAAACACCGACCCAGAGGGGCGCTACTTCTCGCTCTGGATCGACTTCGCACACTGGGACGTCGAAGTCTGCGTGTTTCCCGACCTTCGTTTTGGCTTTGAAATCCAACAGATGAATCGAGCCCCGCCTTTTACAGCCCCAGTCTTTTACCTTCTTGCGGGTCAATGTCGAAACAAACACAACGGCAACGATGGTGGGCTAAGTCCACCTAAGTTTCTGTCGTACTCGGTCGGGATGAACTCCAAGCCCTCGGTCGAAAGGCGCATCACCGACGAAACCACCGGCATGTTGCCAGCGCAGGCCTCGTCCCCCATGACTTCTGTGATTTTGTAGTCACCCGGGGGAATATCAACGGTCAGCGGCCCCGTGGTTTGGGTCGTTCCGTTATTGGTGGTCGCATTATTGGTGGTGTTATTTTTCGGCGGATTATCCGCGTCGTCTCCGCATCCCGCGAAAAAAACACCAGCCAGCGCCAAAACCAAAATAGTTTTCCATTTTTTTGACCGCATAAAAAAACCCAGTTGCCGTTAACGTAGTTAAATTCAGCCTCACAGACGGAGCGCTTCATGGGATATTCAAAAGCATGCGTTTTGGTTTTATTGAAAACACCCGGTGAATGAGAGGGTTAGAGCGATTCGGGGAGCGGATATACGGATTAAGCGCACCAATCCTGTCGAAGATTGAAACGAAATCCCCCTTAGAGGCATCTTTGGACAATTCTGGCCGTTGTTTTGGGCGGCCTCTACCTGACGACTTCCATCTTCGGCTCATTTATGCGCGCATTACCTCTTGCTCTAATCTTTCTGACGTCCAGTGCTATGGGGTGTGCCAGCACGCCACCAGAGGACACCAGTCCGGTTTCCATTCAAGTCGCCGCTCAGGAAACGGGCTCGCGATTTGATGCTCGGTTGACCGGGTTCGAATATCCGTTTCCCGTGGAAATGATGACCTTCGACACACAGGGCATTTCGGTCGAAATGGCGTACATGGATGTTGCCTCGGAGCAACCAAATGGGCAAACGGTCCTCTTGCTGCACGGCAAGAACTTTTCGGGCGCTTATTGGGAGTCCACTGCACGACCACTGCTCGCGAAGGGATATCGGGTTGTGATGCCGGACCAAATTGGTTTTGGGAAATCCTCTAAACCCCTGGCCTATAAGTACACAATTTCGGAAATGGCCGACCAGACCTCGGCATTATTGACTAAATTGGGGGTCGAAAAGGCGCATGTCGTTGGGCATTCGATGGGCGGCATGATCGCTGCTCGTTTTGTCATCGACCACGCAAATCAGGCTCAATCATTAACCTTGGTGAATCCCATTGGGTTGGAGGATTGGCAGAAGGTCGTCCCCGCAGCCACGCTGGACCAGCTGATTGCCGGCGAAATGAAGAAGACGGGTGAAGACGTCAAAAACTACATGAAAAACGTGTATTTTGACGGCAAATGGAAGCCAGAATACGACGAACTCGCTGAATTACAGGTGGGTTGGGCGACCTCGCCTGACCACGAGACTCTGGCGAAAGTTGGGGCGATGACCTCCGAGATGGTGTTCACCCAGCCGGTCGTTCAAGACTTCCCCAAAATCGCCGTACCAACGTTCCTTATCATCGGAACACGTGACCGGACGGCCATTGGTCGTGACCGTGTCAGTCCAGAAGTCCGCGAAACACTTGGGCGTTATGACCAATTGGGGCTCAAAACGCGCGACGCGATCCCAGGGGCTGAGTTGGTTGAATTGGAGGGCATCGGCCATGCGCCACAAGTGGAGGCCTACGACGCCTACTGGACTGCGCTCAGCGGCTTCCTGGCTAGGCAGTGAGCTGCAAGCGGTGAGCAGTTGGCGGTTTAGTGCGGGCGTCGCAGAAGGTTAAGGCGAGTCCGCCTTGCGCGAACCAGAAACACAGGCGGGCAAGATGCCCGCGAACCAGAACTCAACCGATGGGATCGCTGAGTTCACGAATCAGGATGCCATAGGGCCTGCGGACCAGTCACATGCAGGCCATAGGGCCTGCGGACCAATCGCTGTGCCGGGCTGGAGCCCGGCGGACCAATCGCATGCAGGCCATAGGGCTGCGGAGCAGTCGCAGTGCGGGCAGGATGCCCGCGTACCGGTCACAACACTGCTTACTAGCTCAGTTGGCGGCGCCAGGAGTCGAAAGGGTAGCCGTCTTGACGGTTTCGCCGTTCATCACCATGGACTGGTTTTGACCGCCTTCACGACCGTAGGCGAAGGTTGCCATCACTTCGGCGCGACGATTGCTCAAGGTCACGGTATCGCCGGTGTTGTTCAGGGCGAGTCCCTTGGCGCTGTAGACGCCAACCTCAGGCAGTCCTGTGAAATCTGCGGCATCTCCACCGCCAAAGACGACAACGTAGCTGTTGGCTTCGATGCGGGCCCCCAGCGGGAAGGTGAAGCGCGACATCACGTTGTCGGAAAGGCTGAAGCCTTCCAATTCAATCGCTTCGTTGGTCAGGTTGTGGATTTCCACGAACTCATCTTGCGTTGCGCTGCGGGTTCCATCGCCATTGGCATCGCCCTCCAATCCGTCAGCTGGGTCAGCCAAAACTTCGCTGATAGCGAGTGTTGGGCCGGTTGGTGCTGGAATGTCGTCGCACGAAAACGATGCTGGCATGCAGTAGCTTGCCGAGAGCCAACCGTTGGTCGAGGTCTTGCGGCAGGTGTAGCTTTCTGGGCAGCCTGCGTCGCTGGTGCACTCGTAGGTGCATTTGCGCTCGCCTTCCAATTCTACGCAGCGATTGCCTTCACCGCCGCAATCCGCGTTGGTGTCGCAGGATCCGCAAAGCGCATCGACGTTGGCGTAAGGGTGGCCTTGCGGGTTGTCATCAATGCCGTGCACGCCGTACATCGTACTAAACCACGAGCTGCCCGAGTCCATCGTCTTCAACAATTGGCCGTAACGAACAGGCTTATGTTTGCCGTTGGTCGTTCCAACAAGCGCGCCCAAGAAGTCGGTAACAATCTTTGAGGTCGAGGCGTTCGAGAAACTGGTCGTCGTGACGATGTCCAGATTCTTGCGGCCTGCCTTGGCTGGATTGGCCCAGAACGCCTGGCCCAATGCGTAGGTGTCGCAGCCTTCGGCCAAGACCACCTGATAGACGTCGGATGGCATATCAAGGCCGGCAATCTCGGAGTCGTCCAAATCGCCTTCGGGAGTCTTGCGCCAATTGGCGAGCGCAAAGCCGTAGAATGGACCTGAGTGGCCGCTGAACATGGTGACTTCGTTCTTCTTGAACGACGCGCGCATTTCTTCTTCGAGCTTACGTCCGCCGGCCGCCGTGTCGGCGTCAGTGATGGTACCTGGCTCGCCCCACCAAAGGGTGATCGCAACTTCGACAGGTTTGCCGTTGGCTTCCATCTTGTAGGTCAACGGTGCGCGATTGGTGGCGTATTTTGCCCATGAGTCGGTGGGTGATTTAAACCCTTGGCTCAACAGCCAGTTATAAGTCGCTTCGGCGTGTTTGCGGTGATAATCGCTGTGGTAATCCCAACCAAAAAACGTTCCGATTTCGAGTTTTCCGTCGGCAAAGAGTCGATTGTAATCGAGCCATGCGTCGTTTGATCGTGGCTGAGGCAGGACTTCGAGTTCTTGGTACTCAACGCGGTCAGCGCCAGCGGTGGTCGGCGAAAAATCGGACCACGGCGAGCTGCGGTACCATTCGGCTTCGTAATCGAGGCGAGCCATGTCGGCGTTGGAGACTTTGCCAATCGCCAGGTTGAAGAGGATGCTTCCGTCTTCCTGTGATGCGCCATCGGCGTTGCGCGAAAGCTCGCTCAGCAGGTCGTTTTGGCCGCCGATCTCTTGAACAAATCGGAACGTGTAGTTGAGGTCGTCGACCTTGACGATGTCCAGATCTTCGTATGAGCCGTTCTTGGTAAGCGCTTTGAATCCACCGTAGTCCGCGTTGGAATCGTGGTCGGATTTGTCGATCAAATAAGTGTTAAGGAAGTAGCCGATGACCACTTGTTTATACGGAATCAGCTCGGCCACTCGCTTCATTCGCTCTTCTTCAGTGGCGTCGGCGTATTCGGCTTCGAGCGTCAGTGTCGTGGTTCCGCGCACATAATACTCTTGGGCGCTCTCCGAGAAGAAGTTGTCCGACTTGTCGCCGGCGCCAAGAAAGCTTGGAGTTTCTTCCGTCACCGGGGCTGCTGTATCAGCGCCGCATGCAGGAAATACAAGAAGACCGAGAGCCAACATCAAACACTTATTCATCCAAATCTCCTATCGGTGAGTCGCGCGAGTAATATAGCACGTTTCGGGCCAACTTGGAATGGCAGCCCGATGAGCCGGACGCCTCGTGATTGCGTCGTGTCGGCCTCCAAGTGGCAAGTCGATACGCCACCGAAGTGGCCACATGGGAGACCACTTCACGCGTCGCCAACCGTTTCACACTGCGCGTAGCCATCGCATTGCCGCCATAGGGCCGAGTTCCAATCCTGCTGGAGTGTCGGGCCGGACCTTGATAAGCTCAGCGAATGGAGGACTATCATGAATAAGTATTTGATTTTGCTGGCGGTGGCTCTGGCCGGTTGCTCTGACGACTCACCCACGGTCAACGGTTCCAATAATACGTCGAACAACAAAACGACAAATAACGCGACGAATAACGCGACAAATAACGCGACAAATAACGCGACAAATAACGCGACAAATAACGCGACAAATAACGCGACAAATAACGCGACAAATAATAATACGTCCGGCGCGGACATGGGCACGGATATGCCGATTCCCGTTTCGCCATGCCCGGAGACCGCACCGACAAACGACGAAACTTGCGACCGCGCCGATTTGGTCTGTGAATACGGCGATGATCCAAGAGACAGCTGCCGTATTTACGCGACCTGTGACGGCAGTGGCTGGCAAGTCATACTGCCCCGCTGCACACCGATTCCGGACGCCATCTGCCCGGCAACACGCGCCGACGCCGAGGGTAAGCTTTGCCCGACTCAGGACGCCTGGTGCACCTACGATGACGGCTTGAACTGCGAGTGCACCAATTGTGTAGACGGCCCCGTTGTTGGATGCGCAGGTGACCCAATTTGGCGATGTGCTGCCTCCAACACCAACCCGATGTGCCCTGCTGCCAAGCCAGCGCTTGGCGTGGCATGTTTGGACGATGGCCAAATCTGCAATTATAAATGTGGTCCCGGCAATGGACGCACCTGTGTGGATGGCGTCTGGCAATCCAGCGATGGCGGCCCCTGCCCTATCTCGACCCGCGACGCAAAAACCGACATCGAGTATTTGACGCCAAAACAGGTCAAGTCGTTGGCAGGCCAGGTTCAGGCGCTCAAAATCGCCTCATGGCGTTATACCGACGTCGCGCTGCAGCCGACCAAGACACGATTTGGAATCATCATCGAAGACGCACCGGGCTCTCCGGCCGTGGACACGCGATCCAAGATGGTCGACCTCTACGGACTTTCATCGCTTCTGCTCGCCGATGCCCAGGCCAAAGACCTCGAAATCCAAGACCTCAAGAAACGACTCGAGGCCTTGGAGCGTCGTTTGAACAAGGACAAGAAATGAAACGGCTTCTATTTCGGAGCTTGGCTGGCCCATCGACTTGAGTTTTTGGTGGAGTCTCGAGAAATTCCGACTTCCGGCGATGATCCGAATCAGGTGATGAATACCGTGTTGGGCCAACAGCAGCACGTGCGATGGGCAGGGGTTCTGCAAACCCTAAATTGACCGGTGAACCGCCCCTTGTTGGAAACAACAGAACCTTCGTAGACCGCCGAGAGAACTAGGAGTATGCCCTTTCCTGATGTCTTGTTGTGGGTGCCTGTATGTTCCAAATCCGCCGTATTCATGATGACCTCCTCCCCTCGAACCGTCACTCGATAGAGCAAGTTCAGCTCTTGATGCGAGACCGGTTCCCCGACGTCCTTCAAGCTGATATCGACGGCCTTCCAGGCAAATTGCGCGACCCATTGAAGTCCAAGTTGCGCAGCCTGCTCTGGGTTGCCGAGGGCAACCACGGTGAGCTCAGAGGCTTTGCTTACGCCAAGCATGCACAAGATGTTGGGCTGTTCTGGCTCGATTTTATCTCGGCGGTCAGAGACGGTCGCGGCGGGATTGGCGCGGCGCTCTACCAACGCGTGCGTGAGTCGGCGCGCCAGCTCGAGGTGCCGGGTATTTTCATGGAATGCCTGCCCGACGAAAAAGACCAATGCAGCTCGGATGCGGCCTACAAAGAAAATGTCGCGCGCATGCGGTTTTACGAACGATTTGGGGCGCGCCCAATCATCGGCACACAATGGCAACTGCCTTTGCCCAATGCGGATGAAGGCGACATGCCGCCCATGCTGGTCTTTGATGATTTGGGACAAAAAACCGTGCTTCATCCCAAAGAAACGCAGCTGATTGCCGACGCCATTTTGTTGCGAAAATATCCAAAAATCTGTCCTCCAGAGTATCGAAAGGCCGTCGTAACTTCGTTTACTGAGGATCCAATTCGGATTCGAGCCCCCCGTTACGAAGTCGACGAGACGATTGCGAATGACATCCTAAAGATCCCCAAGGACGAGCGGATCGTGCTGTTCACCCATGCCTCGCATAATATCCACCATGTCCGTGAGCGCGGTTACGTTGAGTCGCCAGCACGTATTACGGCCATCAAACGCGAGCTCGACAAGACCGAGCTCTTTTTGGACGGAAAGGTCACTCACGCCCCCGAGGCGGCGATATTGGCGGTGCACGACGTTGAAATGGTTCGCTTCATGAAAAAACTGAGCGAATCATTGGACGATAAAAAAGCGGTTTATCCGTATGTTTTCCCGATTCGCAACGCCGCCCGCAAACCCAAAGATCTAGAAACTCGCGTCGGTTATTATTGCATCGACACCTTCACTCCGATGAGCAAAAACGCCTGGCATGCAGCCCGCGTTGCCGCTGACTGCGCGTATTCTGCCGCTCGAGCGGTGGTCGAGGGTGCGCCAATGGCCTACGCCTTGGTTCGCCCACCCGGCCATCACGCTGAATACGGCACCTACGGCGGGTTTTGTTACCTCTGCAATGCAGGCATAGCGGCAAACGAACTGGCTAAACTTGGCCCCGTGGTCATGCTCGATATCGACTACCATCACGGAAATGGTCAGCAGGATATCTTTTACAAGCGTTCGGACGTTCTGACCTTGTCGATCCACGGTGACCCGAGCTTTGCGTACCCCTATTTTTGTGGTTTTGCCGAAGAAATCGGTGAAGGCGAAGGTGAGGGGTTCAATGTGAATTACCCACTCCCCGAAACCATCACGGTCGAGAGGTTCCTCAAGACCGTCCAGAAGGCGCTCAAACGCGCGATGGAGCACAAGCCAGTCGCTTTGGTTATCAGCCTCGGGTTGGACACGGCCAAGGGCGACCCGACCGGTACATGGTCGCTGGGAGCGGCGGACTTCGAGGCCGTTGGCAAGCTTATAGGTCAGGCCAAGCTCCCCACGGTCGTGGTTCAAGAAGGCGGCTACGACACCAAAGTGCTCGGCACCAACGCTCGTCGGTTTTTCACGGGCCTGTGGCGCGGTCACGAAATCTGATTTTTGAATCGATTCCGGCTTGATGGCGTCTATTGCATCCATGGAAATCAAGACCGGAGATTCGATGTTCAAATATCTGTTTACTTTTATCGCCCTATTTATTGTCGGCTGCGCGTCGACTTCAAGCGTGCCAGAAAACTGCGAAATCCGCGTCGATGGCCAATGTTATTTGTCGCAGGAAGCCGCGTGTGCTGCGGCCGGGTGTCCCGATGATTGCATCATCCTGCAAACCTATCCGGGTCAGGTGGAATGCGGTCAACCCACGACGGTCCCCGATCCAAACCCGGAAGTCGCTTACGCGAAACCTGTTCTGTTTGTCGTCTCTGGGCATACGGCGCTTGGAGATACAGGCAAAAAAACCGGATATTTTTTGAGCGAGGTCGCTCACCCATGGCATGTCCTTAAAAATGCCGGCATCAGCGTCGCCTTTGTAAGTCCTGCGGGCGGTCCGGTGGAAATGGACCCGAAAAGCAACGACCTCAAAGATCCGATTAATGTCGAATTCCTGGCTTCAGATGACGCCAAGTTTCTGACCTCAACGATGAAACCCGAAGATGTCGACCCCAGCCAGTTCTCCGCGATATTTTATGCGGGTGGCCACGGTGCCATGTGGGATTTCCCGGGCAATGAAAAACTGGCGAGCCTTGCGGCCACAATTTACGAAAACGAGGGAGTGGTCGCCGCCGTGTGTCATGGACCTGCCGGGCTGGTCGACATCAAATTGGCAGACGGTTCGTATCTGGTCGCAGGCAAAAAAGTGGCGGCCTTCACCAATGAGGAAGAAGAAGCCGTCCAATTGACTGGCACCGTGCCCTTCCTGCTCGCCACGAAGCTGACCGAACGCGGAGCCATCCACGTGCCAGGCAAGAATTTTGAGGCCAATGTCGTCGTCGACCAACGCGTCATCACCGGACAAAACCCTGCGTCAGCAAGTCAGGTCGGTGAGGAACTCGTCGAACTCATCAAAATAGAACGCTGAGGTTTTTAGACCGAGCCTAAATAATTTCTCAAAAACAAAGCCCCGGCACGATCCGCGCCGCACATAAGCATAAGTTCGATGCATGACTCAAAT
>Ga0100393_10003114_pt1 | contig 15765 bp, 10 predicted proteins | sample CryGeymeta201517_FD_81546 | JGI IMG/M metagenome (GOLD analysis project Ga0100393, IMG submission 81546) | Groundwater microbial communities from Crystal Geyser aquifers in Utah, USA - Crystal Geyser metaG 2015-17 | ecosystem: Environmental > Aquatic > Deep subsurface > Groundwater | place... | reverse complement strand
GATCATTCACATCAGGGGAAATCGAAGCCGTGCGTGAGGTTGGCCCCACTACACCAGCCACAAAGCGCGGCTTATCAGGTGTGGATGCGTTATCGCATGCTTGGCGCGCAAGCTTGGCACCAGCTACATTCAGTTCATATACAAGTGCTTCCATACCATAATCGGCCATGGATTGGGCGTTGGAATTAAAGGTGTTGGTCTCAAGAATATCCGCGCCCGCATCCAAATATTCGGTATGAATGGCTTGAATAATCTGCGGCTGCGTAAGGCTCAGTAAATCGTTGTTGCCCTTTAAATCACTGGGCCAATCGGCAAAACGCGAACCGCGATAATCGGCTTCTTGAAGATGATAACTTTGAATCATAGTGCCCAGGGGGCCATCGAGAAGCAGAATGCGTTGTTGCAGTTGGTTGTGTAAAAGGGCTGTTTTTGTCATGGCGGAGAGTTTATCAGCTCAAATCTTGATGCAAAGCAAGGAATGAACCCTCAATTACAAATGGTAAAACAGTAAACGATTAGCGTGTGTAAAACTTATTCTTCTTTGAGCGACTTTTGCAGCAAAATAGTACGAATAATTTGTTTGGAATAATGCTCGGCGGAAGCGACGATGCTTTTACGAAACTCTTTATCCAATTCCATTACATCTTCCAAATCGATAAAGTCTATGCAGGCTACTTCCACTTTGGTTTCGGCTTTGATGACCAAGGTAGTGGCTTGTTTGCGCATCAACTTACTCAAACCCATGATTTCACCCGCACCGATGCGACCACAATACACAGTATTTTCTTCGTCTTCTTGGTCGTATAAATGCACAACGCCGCTGACCATCAACTGCGCTTGGCGCATCAATTTATTCGAGGCTTTGATGGTCTCGTCCACAGCGTATTCATGGCTCCAAGAGCGCCGAGCCAACAAAAAACGCAAATCGATGGGCAGCTTCACAAACAAAGGAATCGAGGATAACACCTCCAGGCGCCTGTGCAGCATGGCTTCTTTGGCAAATTGAATTTTTAATTGCGGAAATTTCGTAAATGCTTTTTCTAAATCATCGGGGGTAAAGCGCAGTACTATGGAGGGTTGAATAGCGACAGCCGTTGCTGTTCTTGTTTGCGCCAAATGTTGTTGCGCACTTTTACCCAGCAAACAACCCTTGTGAATGTAATTGACCAAGGTGTGTATACCATTGGCTTCACTGTTAATCGCCAGCTCACCTTCGAGCACCAAATACACGCAATCAGAAGGGTCACCCTGCTGAAAAAGGATAGCACCTTCTCGCAAATGCACTTTATTACGTTTGCGATAAAAGATGCCCATCGCATCAGCAAGCGGAGAATAAATTCGCGATATGAGCTGCCCTCTAGCGCCATCAGAGATGTCGATACCAAAATCATCCACCAGCTTGGCAGCATCAATCATATTGTCTTTTTTGAGGATTTGATAAGCTTTCTTGGCCATCATGATAGCCGCAATTTCATGGCCAAATTTGGCCGTTTGTTTTGCTAATTGACTCAGTAGAGTGGGGTCGTTGGGATGCAAAGCCAACAAATCGCGCAGCACCGTTATGGAGCGTTCATGTCGTTGGGCTCTGGATTTACTTGCATCTTCCATTCTTGACTGCACCTCGTATAGTGCCACATTAATTTTATAATTTTCAAAAGTCGAGGCACAAGCATGAAAATTTCTGAAGCAGTAGAACAATTACGTAATGCGCGCACTGCGCATAAATCATGGGTTGCACGTGCTGAAGCGTTGATTGCTGGTATGAGCGTAGATAAAGAACATATCCCTATGATGCCAACTGACTGTGCTTTTGGTAAATGGTATTATGGGCCAGGCCAAATGTTGCGCCGCCTACCTGCTTATAAAGCCATGGAAAAACCCCATGATGAATTGCATCGTGTGTATATGAACATCTTTAAACTGCTCTTTAACGAGCCTGAAGTTTCTATGCTTGGCAAAATGTTTGGACAAAGCAAAAAAGCCAAAGCTGAACAACTCAAGCAAGCCGAAGCATTGTTTTCCAAGCTACAACTCATCTCTGAAAACGTATGTGATATTTTAGAACAACTTGAAGCGCAATTGATTCAAGCTGCTGGCAAACAAGCATCGATGAAATAAAGACCTAGGTCGCTGTAAGGTATTTTTTTAGCCTACGAACGGCCTCTTTCAACTGCTGCAAACCTGTGGCATACGAAAAACGCACATGTAAATGCGGCTGGTTCACGCCAAAATCAGCACCCGGCGTGATCGCCACGCCCACTTGCTTAAGCACATCCCAACAAAAAGAAGTGGAATCGTTGGTTAGCTTGGCCACATTGGCATAGATATAGAATGCACCTTCTGGCTCCACCGTGATTTCAAAACCAAGCTTGGGCAGCTCTGCAAGCAGATACCGTCTACGTTCATCATAAGCCTTGCGCATCACTTCCAGTGGCTCATTTAACTGCAGCGCCTTCACACCTGCATATTGCGATAAGGTTGGCGCCGCAATAAAAATATTTTGCATCACCCGTCGGCAAGGCTCCACCAAAGCTTCAGGCACCACCACCCAACCAAGGCGCCATCCTGTCATTGCCCAGCGCTTGGAAAAACCATTGACCACAATCACATCATCACTCACTTGTAATGCAGAAGGCGCTTTGATGCCATAGGTGAGGCCATGATAAATTTCATCGGAAATTAAGGTGCCGCCATGTTGCTCACATGCCTCGGCCAAAGTTTTGATAAAATTGATATCCACGACAGTGCCCGTGGGATTACTGGGATTAATAAGCACTGCCGCTTGCGTGGACGGCCGCCAATAGGTATCTATTAAATCGGCATTCAGGTGATATCGCGAATCAGCAGTCACAGGCACATTGATGGGATCTGCACCCGCAAGCCGAATAAAATTGCGTTGGCAAGGGTAACCGGGGTCTGGCAACAACACCGACTCCCCAGCTTCAAGCAACACGGCGTATATCAGACTAAATGCTCCTGATGTGCCCGGCGTGATAAGAATACGATGCGGAGCTACATCCACATCATATTCGGTTTTATACCACGCTGAAAGTGCTTGTTGTAAGGCTGGTAGGCCCGTGGATGCCGTATAAGACAAACTCCGCTGGGCCAAATCGCTTTGGGCTTGGCTAATCACTTCAATGGGTGTTGGAAAGTCAGGTTCTCCGATTTCCATATGAATGATACTTTTGCCTGCTGCCTCAAGCTGCTGGGCAGCTTCCAGTAATTCCATCACCCGAAAGGGTTCAATCGTATCGATGCGGCGCATATTACAGAGCTTATAACCGCAATTTACATCAACACCCGTTCAATACCGCCATCTTTGATGCGATTGACAAACATCTTCTGCCAATCCTCGCCATGCAACTGCTTGGCAAGCTCAACCACGATGTAATCAGCTTCCACACCAGAAGTGCCTTCCAAGCGCGAAAGACCCTGCAAACAAGACGGACATGATGTGAGCAGCTTTTGCTTTTCATCTCCCAAAACTTTCAATTCCGTACTGGCTTTAAGCATTTTCTCTTCTTTGCGCGCGCGAATTTTTCCGGCAATAGCAGGGCTAGCCACTGCCAAGGTACCTGCTTCACCGCAACAATCTTCGGATTCCACAGAAGCCTTATTGAGCAAAGAGGTAATCACAGCTTTGGAACCATGGCGTTTGAGAGGTGTATGGCAAGGTTCGTGGTACATGTATTGCACCCCTTCCACATTATCCACACTCACACCTTGGGTCATCAAATACTCATGGATATCAATCAATGGTGCATCTGGAAAAATTTCACCCAAATGATATTTATCCAACTGATCATAGCAGGTGCCACAGGATACAATCACAGCCTCAAAATCGAGATATGAAAGCGCATTCTTCAAGCGATGGAACAACACACGGTTATCGTATGTAATTTCATCACCCTTGGCATGATCACCGCTGGCCGTGCTTGGGTATCCACAGCACAAGTACGACGGCGGCAGCACTACATTCACACCCAAATCAAAGAGCATAGCTTGGGTGGCAATACCCACCTGCGAGAACAAACGCTCAGAGCCACAACCTGGGAAGTAAAACACTGCCCTATCCGTAGATTTTTTCGTATCGCGCAAGATTGGAATCATATTTTTGTCGCGCGATTCAATCCCTAGTATTTGCCGTGCAGTATTGAGTGGTAACGAAGGAAGTGGACGTTCAACGAAGTTAATGATTTGTGCTTGCACACCATCAAGGTTACGAGTGGCGGCTGGCTTGGTTTTTACCAAACCCACAAGTTTGGCCACTTTATGTAACAACTGATGCCCTTTGTAACCCCAACGAATAAACACTTCGCGCATAATACGCACAGCATCTGGATTTTGGATAACCAAAAACATCAAAGCCATTTTCGAGCCTAAATTAAAGCGGTCTTGGCCTTTATCTTTGAGCAAGGCGCGGATTTTTTCCGTGACCGAGCCAAAATCGATATTGACAGGACAAGGTGATTCACACTTATGACAAATGGTGCAGTGATCAGCCACATCTTGCAGCCCTTCAAATTGTTCAAAGGAGATTCCCGCCCCAGTTTGCGATTCATACAAGAAAGCTTCTATAATTGCGCCTGATGCCTGAATCTTATTACGCGGTGAATAAAGCATATTGGCACGCGGAAAGTGGGTGTTACACACTGGCTTACATTTACCGCAGCGCAAGCAAGGTGAAATCTCTTCAGAAAGCTCTGTTAAATCAGCCGCTTCCATGATTACAGACTCATGTTCGAGCAAATTAAAACTTGGGGTATAGGTGAGGCTCAAATCCAAATCTTTTTGTAATTTACCGCGATTGAACAAATCATCAGGGTCGGCTTGTTTGAGATACTTCTCAGTCTCCGCCAACACTTCAGCATTCATATAAGGCAGCTTTGTAATGCCAATACCATGCTCACCAGAAATCACGCCATCAAGCTCTTCGGCTTTGCGCATCACCTTTTCAACGGCATGATGGGCTCTACGCATCATCATGTAATCGTTGGAGTTGACAGGGATATTGGTGTGCACATTGCCATCGCCAGCATGCATATGCGTAGCAATCACTACCCTGCCCGACAAAGCTTGTTTATGAATGGCTTTGATTTCTTTTTCCAACACCGCATTGCCGCGCAAATGATCCAGCATCGGCACTTCGACTTCTGCTTTGTATGAAATACGCAATGCACCGCGCTGAATCACAGAAAACAACGTTTCTGTACCTTCAAAAGGAATACCTTGCAAATAAGATTTAGAATCATGCGCGGGCTCACGAAGTGATTTCAGCAAATGCGTCCATTTCTCTTTGGCCACTTCAATCACTGTCTTACAAGCGTCCAATTTTTCAGCCAAATAGACATCATCTTCAAGCAAGAATTTTTGGCGCACCAACTGATTATCAGCGGTCATGGCTGTTTTGGTATTATCGATATAAGTGGCCATTGCTTCAATAATTTCAAGCTTGTTGGCAATGGAGTTTTCGATATTCAAAAGCTCCACATAATCGTTGTATTCAGAAAGGCGTGGTAATGGAATCACCACATCTTCATTCATTTTAAAGGCGCGAGTGTGCTTGGCAATGGCAGCCATACGGCCGCGATCACCCCAGAAACGTTTGCGATCAGCAGCAGATATGGCCACAAACCCTTCACCATTACCTTCAGAGCTAATGCGGCAAATATCAGAGCATGTTTGCGCGACTTGTTTTTCATCATCACCAGAAACATCAATCAAAAGCACCACACGCGGACGCTCACGGCGCGTGGATTTGGAGACATAATTGATGGCTTTGACGTATTTCTCATCAAAGTGTTCAAAGCCTTCCAAATGCGCATCTTTGGCAGCATCGACATGATTCTTAATTTTCACCAAAGCTTTGGTCGCATCATCAAGGCGCTGACCAAAAAACTCACAACAAACCGTGCGGGTCACTTCATACGAGCGATGCAAAATAAAGGTGGCTTCGGTAATAAATCCGTCGGTGCCTTCTTTTTGCACACCGGGCAAACCGCCCATGGCTTTACGGGTCACATCTTTACCCAAACCAGCCAAACGGAAAATACTGCCCGGTAAGGTTAAAATTTCTTCTTTTTTCACTCTGCCATCATTGGATGAAGTGGTGGTCAACTTAAACTGCACTTCTTCTTCATCATGCAATTTACCCATATTGTGGTTGATGCGCTCCACCAGCAACCAATCACCCGTGGGTGTAACCATTTTCCAAGAAAGCAGATTATCAACGCAAGTACCCCAAATCACGGCGTGTTTACCACCAGCATTGGAGGCCACATTGCCGCCTATCGTACATGCCCAAAGACTGGTCGGGTCGGTGGCGAAAACATGTGGCTGGGATGCATCCATCACTTTGCCGGTCACTGCACCAGCAAAGGCGCGAATGGTTGGCACTTCACCTTTTGCGCCAATGTCTTTCATCTTCACAGCTTCAATGCCATCAAATTTTTCAACATTGATCATGACTTCATCATTCGACAAAGGCACTGAACCACCACAAAGACCAGTACCCCCACCACGCGGAATCACGGCAAGGCCAAGCTCACGAATCGTACGAATCAAACCAGGCAGTTCTTCTGGGCTATCTGGTGTAAGCACACAAAATGGCAAATGCGAACGCCAGTCGGTGGCATCGGTGGCATTATGACTTAAGGTGTAAGCATCAAAATGGATATTGTTGGGATGGGTATGTTTGGCCAGCGCTTTTTTGGCGCGTTTGCGTTTTTTGGGTTCTTCTTCAAACCAATCGTTAAACACTTGCAGCATACGCTCCGTGCAACATGCTACGCGCGTCGCCCTTGGGTTATCCTGCGCACCTTGTTTGATACGTGCCAAACGAATTTCATGTTGTTGACGAATTTTTTTCAGGCGCTTGGGGTGTTTGAGTAAATCATTCTTTAGAAAAATATTGCGTTCAATCACCCAAACATCACCAAGGATTTCAAACAACATGCGCGCTGAGCTACCCGTTTTGCGCTGCGAACGCAGCACGTTCAAATCATCCCAAGAAGACTCACTTAAAAATCGTTTTACAATTTCTCGATCCGAATAAGACGTGTAGTTATAAGGGATTTCGCGGATATGTTCACTCACCAATTACTCCATTGCACACTGTTGAATCTGGGTCAAGCTCGTTTTAAGGTGCGCAAGCGTAACAACTTTACATGAAAATAAACTAAATGAATCACACACTATTATCAGTGTCATGATGTTGTTATGGTTCGCGCCGAAAGTTACGGGGGTTTTTAGTCATGACCAAGCAAGACAATGGGTTTACAGCATTCGAACAAGACGCACTGGATTACCACAGTCAGCCTACAGCTGGTAAAATCAGTGTGCGCGCCAGCAAGCCCTGCATTACTCAGCGTGACCTGGCGCTAGCATACTCTCCCGGTGTGGCTGTGCCATGTTTAGAAATTGAAAAAGACCCCAGCAAGGCTGATATCTATACTTCGCGCGCCAATTTGGTCGGCGTAATCAGCAATGGCACTGCCGTACTTGGCTTGGGCCATATTGGTGCCCTAGCCAGTAAGCCTGTGATGGAAGGCAAAGGTGTATTGTTCAAACGCTTTGCTGACATTGATGTATTTGATATCGAAGTGGATGAACTCGACCCTATGGCCTTTGTTGATACCATCGCCCGCTTGGAGCCAACCTTTGGCGGCATCAACCTTGAAGACATCAAAGCTCCTGAATGTTTTATCATTGAAGAAGAGCTGAAAAAACGCGTGAAGATTCCTGTGTTGCACGATGACCAACATGGTACTGCTGTGATTACAGCTGCGGCCTTGATCAACGCCTTGATTTTGCAAGATAAGAAAATTGAAGATGTGAAGATTGTTTGCCTTGGCGCAGGAGCTGCTGGTTTTGCCTGCATGCGTTTGATCGAAGAGCTTGGCGCTACCCACAGCAATATGTATTTCCTCGACCGCAAAGGCGTGATTCACAGCGGCAGTAAAGATCTACCCCAACACAAAGCTTATTTTGCCAATGGTGATAAGCCCATGAGCATTGAAGAAGTGATGGTAGGCGCTGATGTGTTCCTTGGACTTTCCCAAGGTAATATGGTCACCCCTGAGATGTTACTGAGCATGGCCGACAAACCTATCGTCTTTGCTATGGCCAACCCTACCCCCGAAATCAATTATGATCTGGCCATGAAAACCCGCTCGGATTTAATTATGGCCACAGGTCGCTCGGATCACCCCAACCAAGTAAACAATGTGCTTGGCTTCCCATTTTTGTTCCGCGGCGCCCTTGATGTTCGCGCTACCACATTCAATGAAGAAATGAAAATTGCGGCAGTGCATGCTTTGGCATCACTAGCGCGCAAAGAAGTGCCAGCTTCTGTGCTAAAAGTATATGGTGAAAAAGAATTGCGCTTTGGCCCAACCTATATTCTACCCAAACCCTTTGACCCACGCTTGATTGAAGTGGTGCCTACAGCTGTTGCTAAAGCTGCAGTAGAAACAGGCGTCGCTCGCGCACCAATCACCGATTTTAAAGCTTATGCTCAAAGTCTTGCTGCCCGTATCGATCAATCACGCACCTTTATGCGTCTTGTGATGGACAAAGCAGCGCGTCAACCCAAACGCTTGGCTTTGCCTGAGGGTAATGACCCAGTTGTCATTCATGCCGCATCAGTGATGCGTGATGAAGGCATTGCCAAACCCATTTTGATTGGTGATCCAAAAATCATCCACACCCAAGCTGATTTGATGCATATCAGTTTGGATGATATCGATATCATCAACCCGCAAGAAGACAATCCATTGTTTTCAAGCCTCACTGACGCCTTGTATTTCGATCGCAAACGCCATGGCATTTTGCGCCATAATGCTGCGGACATCCTGCGTCATGAGCCCAACACCCTAGCTTCACTCTTGGTTCGCCAAGGATTTGCAGATGGTTTGCTTGCGGGCAGAACCCAGCATTATCCCGATGCACTGCGCCCTATTCTCAAAGTGCTGGGTCATGATGAAAAAACAGGCACACAACACCATGTTTATGGCATGTATATCCTTATCATGGAAGAGCATGCTTATTTCATGGCGGATTGCACAGTCAACGTTGAAATGAATGCTGAACAATTGGCAGAAGTTGCAGCCTTAACAGCAGCGACAGCTGAATCTCTGGGCGTTTCACCGCGTGTAGCAATGTTATCGTTTTCCAACTTTGGCAGTTCCCCGCATGCTGAATCACGCAAAGTGGCCGATGCTGTGGCGCTACTGCACAAAAATCATCCTGACTTGTTGGTGGATGGTGAAATGCAGGCTGATACGGCTGTGAATGCCGATATTTTATCTATGTTCCCATTCTCAAGAATCAAAGACCCTGCCAATGTACTTATCTTCCCAACCATGCAAGCTGGCAATATTGCCTACAAGCTGCTCAAAGAGCTAGGCAAAGGCATTGCAATTGGACCAATTTTAATGGGCATTCCGCAACAAGTGCATGTTTTGCAAACTGGCGCTAGTGTTGATGATATCGTGAACTTAGCTTCAATAGCTTCGGCACGTGCTGGGGATTAATCGATTTTAGTTTGATTTGGGGTGGGAAATGATTGAAATCTTAAAGAAGATTCCGCTTTTTTCAGAGCTGGATGATGAAGAGTTTGGCCTGATACAAAAGCTAATAACTTTTCATGATGTCACCAAAAAATCAGTGGTGCTTCAAGAAGGTGAAGAAGGCAATTCGCTATTTGTAATTATAAGAGGCGCTGTAAAAATTTCGTATTATGCCCCTGATGGCCGCGAGGTTGTGCTCTCCTTGTTGGCCGCAGGCGACTTCTTCGGTGAAATGGCCTTGCTGGACAACTCACCACGCTCAGCCACCGCCAGCACCACGGCTCAGACGCGATTGGCGCAAATTCGCCGCGATGATTTTGAGCGACTTTTGCTACAAAAACCGCAAGTGACGCTTAAATTGCTTAAGGAAGTTGTCACCCGCTTTCGCCGTACCAGCCAAGTCCTTGAACGCATCAGCACCATGGATGTGCCTCAGCGCCTATATTTCTACCTCAAAGACTTTGCTGATCGCCACGGCGCGCCAACAAAATCTGGCATGGTTAAGGTGCTTCTGCCTACCCACCAAATGATTGCAGATCAACTCTCAACCAGCCGCGAAACAATTTCTCGGGCTATGAGTTCACTGAAAAAAGAAGGTATTCTCGAAAAGACCGGCACCCCTGGCGAATCCCAAATCGACATGGTCTCACTGGCCACACTTTTAGAAGTAATCTATTAAAAACCCTTCATGGACAATCAGATGCATGCTAATTAAGCTTGTGCACCAATCAAAAGCGGTTGTCGCAAGTCACCATAGTCACAAGCCTTTTTCGGAGTTGAAAACATGGAAGAACAACTAAACCCCGCCCGACCTGTACTCATTGAAGATGAGATGAGGAGTTCATACCTTGATTACGCCATGAGCGTGATTATTGGTAGGGCGCTTCCAGATGCCAGAGATGGCTTAAAACCGGTGCATCGCCGCATTCTTTTTGCGATGCAAGACCTTGGTTCTACCAATGACAAACCCTACAAAAAATCTGCGCGCATCGTGGGTGACGTGATTGGTAAGTATCACCCGCATGGTGATACCGCTGTATATGACGCCGTGGTACGTATGGCACAGCCTTGGAGCATGCGTCATGTGCTTGTCGATGGTCAGGGTAACTTCGGCTCAGTCGATGGCGATTCTCCGGCTGCGATGCGTTACACCGAATCACGTATGAGCAAACTATCAGCTGAATTGCTTGCCGATTTAGATAAAGACACCGTTGATTTTGGCCCCAACTATGACGAGTCACTTTCTGAACCCAAAGTGTTGCCTGCTAAGTTCCCTAACCTGTTGGTCAATGGTTCGCAAGGTATTGCGGTCGGTATGGCCACCAATATTCCGCCACACAACTTGGGCGAAGCGATTAATGCGATTATTGCGTTGAGCGAGAATATCGACATTGATGATGAAGAATTGATGCAAATCATGCCTGGCCCAGATTTCCCAACAGGTGGCTTTATTTATGGCCGCCAAGGCATGCGTGATGCTTTCGTTTCTGGTCGTGGTTCGGTTACCATGCGCGCGCGCGCCGTGGTTGAGCGCAACAAACGTACTGGCCGCGAATCGTTGGTGGTAACTGAGCTTCCTTATCAGGTTAACAAAGCCAAAATGTTCAAAACCATTTCCGAGCTGGCCCGCGATAAGAAAATCGAAGGCATTGCAGAAATTCGCGATGAGTCTGACCGCGATGGCATGCGTCTTGTCATCGACATGAAAAAGAATGAAGTACCCGAAATCATTCTTAACAACCTATACAAACAAACACCGATGCAATGCAACTTTAGCGGCAATTATCTGGCATTGATTGATGGTCAGCCTAAGCTTTGTGGTGTGCGCGAGTTCTTACTTCACTTCCTTGATCATCGCCGCCAAGTAGTTACCCGTCGCTGCTTGTTTGATTTGGCCAAAGCCGAAGCGCGTTTGCATATCTTAGAAGGTTTGCTTATTGCCTTGGATAATATTGATGCAGTCATCAAGCTTATTCGCGCCAGCCAAAACGGCACCGAAGCCAAAGAAGGTTTGTGTTCCGCATTTAAGTTATCTGAAAAACAGGCGCAAGCTATTTTGGATATGCGTTTGCAACGTTTGACTGGCCTTGAGTATGACAAAATCAAAGCTGAGTTCGATGAAACACAAACGTTGATTACTTATCTCAAATCTATCCTTGCTGACGAAACCCTGCTGCTCAAAGTAATTATTGATGAGCTGATTGAAGTGCGCGACAAATATGCCGACCCACGCCGTTCAGAAATTATTGATGAAACAGCCGAGCTATCCGTTGAAGATTTGATTACCGAAGAAGACATGGTGGTGACCATCTCCAATGAAGGTTACATCAAGCGTAATGCCATTACCCTCTACCGTGCCCAACATCGCGGCGGCAAAGGCAAAACAGCGATGACCACCAAAGATGAAGATTTTGTTGAGCAACTTATGGTGGCTTCAACACATGATTACCTGCTCTTCTTCTCCGACAAAGGCCGCGTTTTCCGCACCAAGGTGTATGAAGTTCCGCAAGCTGGCCGCACAGCCCGCGGTAAAGCATTGGTTAACTTATTACCCGTAGAAAAAGATGAGAAAATCTCAGCTACCTTGGCAGTACGTGAATTTGACGAAAACCAATTCATCATCATGGCCACCAGCAAAGGCATCATTAAAAAGACCAACCTTGCTGAATATCGCAACATCCGCGCCAATGGTATTATTGCTATTCGCTTGGATGATGAAGATGATTTGATTGCTGTGTCTCTATCCAATGGTGAATCCGATATCATGTTGGCCACCAGTGGTGGTAAAGCTATTCGCTTTAGCGAACATGATGTGCGCGCATTGGGTCGCAGCACCCGCGGTGTGACAGGCATTCGTATGGCCAAAGATACTCATTTGATTTCGATGACAGTGGTTGAGAATGAAGCCACGCTGCTTGCTGTTTCACAAAACGGTTATGGTAAACGCACAGCTGTTTCGGAATACAACACTCAAAAACGTGGCGGACAAGGTGTATTCACACTCAAAACTGGCGGTCGCAATGGTGATATGATTGCGGCGCTACAAGTGCTTGATGAAGACCAGGTGATGATGATGACCGACACCGGGCGCTTGGTGCGTATCCGCATGGATAAGATGTCGATTATTGGCCGCAACACGCAAGGCGTAAAACTCATCGATTGTGATCCTAAAGAACGCGTCATTGGTGCTGTGCGTGTGGTTGAAAAACAAGATGACAGTGAAAACCGTGACGTGATTGATAGTGATTACGATAGCGAATATGACGAAGACGACATGCAAGGTACCGCAACTGAGCTTGAAGGCGAAGCTAACGATATTGATGAAGGTGATGATGCATGATCGATCGCAAAGAGCTGCGGGTAAATGCCGCAGCAATGGAACAAGCGCTATCCAAACGTGGCGAAAAAGCAGTCAATGCATCATCAGCTTGGGGCGTAGCCTTATCACTGGATGAAAAACAACGCTTATTAAAAACCGAAGCTGAAAGCTTACAAGCTGAACGCAATCGCGTTTCTAAAATTATTGGTCAGAAAAAAGCAACCGGCGAAGATGCCTCAGCTGAGCTCCATAGCATGGGTGATGTAGGCAAACGCGCCAAGGTTTTGGATGCCGAAGCCAAAGAAGCAGAAGCAGCTTTTGCAATGACCTTGCTGGAAATTCCAAATATCCCCCACGCTTCTGTGCCTGAAGGCAAAGATGAGAATGACAACGAAGAAATCCGTGTTTGGGGAAATCCGCGTCATGATGAAGTGCCTGCCCATTGGGATATTGGCGAATCCTTGGGCATCATCGACTTTGATGCTGGCACTAAACTCGCAGGCAGTCGCTTCTCGGTATTGCGTGGTGCTGGAGCGCGTTTAGAGCGCGCTTTGATTCAATTCATGCTCGATAAACATGCCGATGTGAATGGTTACGATGAAGTTTGGGTGCCGGCTATTGCTAATCGCAAAACCATGACGGGCACGGGTCAGCTACCCAAGTTTGAAGAAGATTTGTATGCGCTCACAGGTGAAGATGCATTTTTGATTCCAACGGCTGAAGTACCGGTGACCAATTTGTATCAAGATATGATTCTCGATGCCTCGCAATTACCCATCAAACATTGTGCTTATACTGCATGTTTTCGCCGTGAAGCGGGATCGGCTGGACGCGACACCCGCGGCATTATCCGTCAGCATCAATTTGATAAAGTTGAGTTGGTACAACTGGTGCAACCAGAAAATGCGCTTACAGCCCTGGATGAATTATTATCGCATGCTGTCAGCATTTTAGAATCGTTAAACCTACCTTACCGTTTGGTGAATTTGTGCGCTGGCGACCTTGGCTTTTCCGCTGAAAAAACTTTTGATTTGGAAGTTTGGTTGCCGAGTCAAAACACCTACCGCGAAATTTCTTCATGCTCATCGTTTGGCCAATTTCAAGGCCGCCGCGCAGGTATTCGCGTACGTGACGACCAAGGTAAACCCCAAGCTGTGGCTACCATCAATGGTTCGGGCTTAGCAGTTGGCCGCACCATGGTCGCGATTTTGGAAAACTACTGGCAAAAAGATGGCTCCGTAAAAATCCCTGAAGCCTTGCAATCCTACATGGGTGGCATGACAGCAATCACACCAAAGGTGACGGCATGAAACACCTCATAACCGTACTTTGTCTGATTGCGTTATCAGCATGCGCGAGCAAACCTTTGGAATTGAGTAAATCAGCAGAACTCGATTATGAACGCGCATTGCACATGGTTGAGATTGATGAAAATGCCAAGGCCATTCTTTTTCTTGAGAAATTTTCAGCCAAGTATCCTTATAGCCAATATGCTTCATTGGCTGAATTGCTGCGCTTAAAAGCTGCTTACAACGACGGGCAATACATTTTAAGTGAAGTATTAAGCCAGCGCTTTGTTGATGCTCATCCTGATTATCTATATGTCCGTTATTTGCATGCAATGAGCTTGTACAAACAATCATCAAGCGCACTACTTGATCAACAATTCTCACACAAAGCCCGCGAAGCATTTCAGCAATTAAACCAAGCATACCCAAGTAACCCTTATACAGCTGATATTCAAAAAATGCTGCAAATCCTCACCAATCGTGTTGCATCCTATGAAACCACGGTAGGCAAGTTTTATTTAGATAAGCAATTGTATGTCGCCGCTGCAAATCGTTTCATTCTGGTAAAAAATGAGTATCTCGATGCCAATCGCGCCGATGAAGCACTTCATTATTTGGTGACCACTTACTTAGCGCTAGAGCAACCAGCCTATGCGAAAGAAGTACAAAGTTTGCTAGACGAACATTTCGCATCAAGCCCATGGCGGAATATAAGCAGCGATAGCAACTAAACCCAATGCGCGTTTACATTTTTTTATTGGTCCTTCTTTTGGTTTCGTGCACTGATGCCTATAAAGATGAAATTACTCAGCTTTTAGATAGCCGCGACCTCAGCATTTCAGCGCGTGATATCAACAGTTACAAAGCGTTGTTAAGCGCGCCTTATATAGCGGCAGAGGGTGCAGAGGCTGTCGCCCAGATGGATCAGTTATTCATCCGTTTTGAAAAGGTTGAAATGCGCACGCAGCATCGGGAAATCAGGCTCATCAATGATAATGAAGCTTTATGCGAGCAAACTTACTCGCTGAAAGTATTCGCAGATGGTCAATGGCGCGATATGGTGCAGCGCGAACAAATCAAGTTGACCCGAAGCGAAGCAGGCTGGCGCATCGGCGGCGGTCTATAAAGTTAAACAACGCTACGCATGCCCTCGTAGCTCAGATGGATAGAGCGACCCCCTCCTAAGGGGTAGGCCACAGGTTCGACTCCTGTCGAGGGCACCAGTTTCTTACTTTTCCTTGCAGACAAAATTGCATCAAGCAAGATAGCTAGTATATCCACATGACATGGGGGTTTAGATGCAGCATCCAGACGCAAAAACCGATGGTCATTACCTCAGTGATATGCGCAGCATTTCCATGGAAGAGGCGCTAGCATCCGAGCAAACCTTTTTACGATTGGCGTATCCATCTGAAGCGTCACTAGAAGCTTTAGCTAAACGCTTTGGTTTGGATGAACTGCATGTACGTGATATCAACAACCCCATCCACCCGCCCATTTTTTCGAAGATTCACGCTGCATGCACACATATTATTCTCCGTTTTCCCATCACCCCAACTTCGGATGAAGTAGTGAGCGCCTCACT
>Ga0100393_10003091_pt1 | contig 15840 bp, 15 predicted proteins | sample CryGeymeta201517_FD_81546 | JGI IMG/M metagenome (GOLD analysis project Ga0100393, IMG submission 81546) | Groundwater microbial communities from Crystal Geyser aquifers in Utah, USA - Crystal Geyser metaG 2015-17 | ecosystem: Environmental > Aquatic > Deep subsurface > Groundwater | place... | reverse complement strand
GTTGAATCCCGACTTGATAAAGTTGAATCTAGACTTGGAGGGGTTGAAGAAGATCTGGATGAAGTAAAAACCGACTTAAAAATTGTCAAAAGAGGAATAGAGATTTTACAAAAAACAACTCCTAACAAATTTGATTTCAACGATCACGAAAAAAGGATAACCCGCCTGGAAAAAGTAACCTTCCCCACTTCCAACTAAATCTATAGGCTTTAGGGTCCGTCCCTACTCCCTCTCTCATTCCTATACTTGATACAAAATACTGAATACTTAATACTAACTCGCCGCTTCGCGGCTATGGAGCTACTTCCTGGAAGACAAAGGGGGTAAATCCCGCACCGCTCTTGACGGTGCGGGATAAAGAGGAATCCCTTAGGAGCATTGAGCAAAAGATCCGGCCGGAAAAGGAAGGTTTCTGAGGGAGTAAGATTCAAAGGACCTGTTTCTCCCAGATCTCGCTTAAGACTAACTCCTCCCCAACCAATAAAACTTGTGCCAACTGCTTGGAAAGGCCCCACTTTTTTAATTTCTTCCGTTAATACCTTCAAATTTGGTATAATTACATTTGACCAAACAATATGACCGATGATAAAAAGATTGAAATGCTTCTTAAGTCGAGGGAAGGACTCAAAAAACGGTTGAAAATACTTGAGAAATCCTTTGAAGAAGAAAAAGAAAATGAAGATGCGTGGCCAGGCCATGATACTAACTTTCTCTTGCAAATTCAACAAGACGAACAGTTGATAATCTCCCTTCTCGCCGACATCGAAAAGAATTTAAAAGATTTGGGGTATGAACAACAATTAGCTTAACAAGGAAAAACTCTTCTAGTAAACTAATCAAAATGTTGCTGATGCGGTCTTCTAAAACATCAATTTGCTGCTATAAGTTATAATATAGCTCAGTAGAACCTTTTAATTGAAGTAAAATGTCCAAAGAATCTGAAACAGTTATCATACAACCCGCAGTCGCCTCTTTGGCCCCAACTAATCCAGCCGGAATCGAAAGTTTATTAAGAGCAGTTCATGGCGAGGTAAGATATCTCGACTTAAATGAAAAATTATTACTTGATTGGACGCTAAGCCAAAAGGCATTAGAGGAAACTTTATTAGAACACAAAGGAGACAGTAATTTTTCCAATAATTTACGGAGGTTTGGGTTAAATAATAACCGTGTTGAAGAGGTAACAAGAAGGGCCGATGAAGCTCGTGAAGCCTTTAAACAAATTGACACCTATGGAGACTTTCCTAGATTTGTAACTTATAAAGGAATTTTGGAAGATGCAGCAAAAATAGTTAGCGCTCCCTATATAACCGAAGCCGAAGCTGAATATCTTCGTGTGCATCATAATACTTTTGGCTATTATAATTCCAAATTTGAACAATCACGCGAGAGCCTGCTTTTGCTTACTCAATCTGCGGGTCTGTTTAGAAAATTTATTAGGGAGCGGGCTATTCCTCAAATACTAGAGAGTAATCCAATAATGGTAGGAATCTCTGTATCGCACCCCGATCAATATGTATTTGCTTTTCAACTAGCATATCACTTGAGACAAGCTAGACCGGAAATAATCACTTTGTTCGGAGGCAATACTATTTCTAGACGGTTTGAGACATGGAGTCTTGACGATGAAACCAACAGATATTTTTTTCGCTCCAGCAGAAATGAAAGAGGAGGAATTATTGACGGACTTATCGTGAGCGAGGGTGAGTTAGCCCTAGCACAGTTAAGCATGAAATTGGTTGAAAATCCTAATATTGATCTTCAGGATTTGTTTCAAAATGTTCACGGAGCAGTCTTTAATCATGACGGCAGGATTGTATTTAATGCGTTGCCTCTCGCATTTAGGCCTGAAGGATTATGGAGACGTGACGATGTATATCATCATCTAACTCGAGGTTTTATGCCAGAGCAGCGTAAAATGCATTCCTTGGTTGATGGGAGAGTATGTACTTACGAATGCGCGACAGGTGGATGCGAATTCTGTGCTATTAGCAAAGGCTATCTCGAACTTACCCGTCAAAGCGCAAGAAAACTAAATGTTCAACAGCAGGTAGTTTTACCAATTCCTGATGATATTTCTAAAACTGTTATTTATACTTCCGAAGCACAAGACGGCAAAAGAGGCATCAAAATTATTGAACAGAGAAAATTGGGGCCAAAACGGATGGCGAGTGAAATTGAATCTGGGTTAAAAGAAGGTTTTTCTGTAATAGATATTACCGACGAGCAATTTACTGTTGATCAGGCACTCGATCTGTCTCGAGAGTTAGAAGAAAGGAAAATAAACGTCACGGGACAGGATATCGTGTATGCCTGTTATATGCGAATAGATGAAGCAGGCGATAAAACAAACTATAAACTCAAATATGGAAAGTCCTTGCCAGAAATGTTAGTCGATCCAGATATTGCTAAACAATTGGCAAGAGGAGGATTGAGGTTTGCTCAGTTTGGTTTAGAAACAACTTACCCGCCAAAAATGCAGGCAATGGTAAAGGGAACTTCGGGATCTAGGGTGAAAAGGTTCGGGCAAATACTTAAAAACTTTGCTGACCATGAAATTATGCCTCATGTTTTTATTATTGTCGGAGCTCCACTAAAGGAATCAGATTGGCAAAACCGAGCCAAATTTGCCTTTGAAGAATCAGTTCTGGGGAGAGAGGTTAAAGCAGACGACTTAGAAATCTTAGAGACGATTTATAATCTCAAGTTCCTTCACGATCACAGAGAACATATTTTTACTTTTAAACATGCGCCATATGAACTTTCTTATGGTTCTCCCATGGCTATCCGTCCACAAGAGTTTGGGCTTCAAGTCGACAGGGGTTTGTTTGATAGAAGCGATTTAGCTTGCAGCATACCTTTTAGTTATTCGGAGGGACATGGACCTTCTGGGAAAACATTTGAAGATATCATGAGCTTATATGGTTTGTGGAAAAAAGAAGAAATGCCATATCAGCCCGTCGTTCAAGAATTTCAATACTCACATCGAATTATGCAGGAACTTGGGGCAACTAAGATCAGGGAAATAGCTCGGGCGTTATTTCCAGTAGGAGAAGGTAGACTTAACAACCGCGAGAAAGGTGAAAAGCAGGATATTTTAGCTAGACTATGGAACCAGCTTGCTGGAGAAGATAGCATTCCCAATATAATCAGAAAGGAATTTCCCGAAGGATTTAAATCTTACGGAGATATCTACAGGGTTGCGGATTTATTAGAGCAATTAAGAAAAAGAGGTTAGTGGTTTTTCTTCCACTCGTCTTCTAGTGCCAAGTACGCTCTTGTAATTCTTTCTTTTTTCAGGAATCCTAAATCTATTATCATCTTTTCTATCTCTTGTTCTGATCCCTCAAGTTCGATGAAAGTCCCGAAATACAAACGGTCTAGTGTAGCTTGAATTTTCCGTTTGGAAAAAATCCAATGTGTTCGTATTTTAGTAAACTTTCTTATCTGATCGTATCCTAGCAACTCCATGATCTTAACCGCAGACCGCAAGTTGCTTACTTTAACCGAATATTCATCTCTTTCAAAATAATTAGACTTTTTATTAAGGTTTTTCACTTTTACCGTTAATACTGCCTTCTTAAATTCATATCGTATCCTCGGGAAAATCCCTTTTTGCATGGAATCTGCTGAAAAAAAACCAAAAGTTGTTTGTGAATATGGTTTTTTAGCTCTTCCTCCCAATTGGTTTAGTTTTTGAACAATTCTGTCTTTCTTTTCTACTTTGAATTTAACCTCTATTTCCTTAACCATTTTTTCCCTCCTTCTCGTGATCATAGTAAGTAGGAAATTTATTGGACATCGGGAATTTATACACCGTTGGGTCTTTTACCCCCGCTTCTTTATACCCACGTCTTCTGTCCCAACAAGTAGGGCAATCCCCGCATTCTACATTAAATTTCTTAACACAAGTTCTGGCTTTATGTAAAGGAATGTCATGTTCATATGCCCACTTGATATATATATCTTTGTCATAGTAATTTTTGAAGGAGGTTTCAATTGGAATGGAAATAAATTGCCAAGAATAATCATTTAATATTTGGCACATCAATAAATTCATTAATCTCGTCCAGGTTTGTGAACAATGATATGAGTTGTCTGAACTCACATGAGATGCAAAAATTGTATTAATCTTTACATTTTTAGCCTGAAGAGAATATCCGTATTCCATACCGGTCAGGAAAATTATAGGATTTCTGGAAGGATATGAGATGTTATGTCTTAAAGGTAAAGAGTCCACTTGTTTTTTTGCTTGCCTTAAAAGATCCTTGTATTCCGTTCCTGGGGTGGAAACACTAATTTCTAGACAATCATTATATAAATCTGGGTATCTTTCCTTATATAATTTATTAAAGAAATCAACCGATTGTTTTTCATATTCATAATTTGATTGCCCGCGATTAATAAAAAATGGGTATATGTGTAGTTTGAATTCTTCCATTAGAATACCGATATTTGCCACTGAATCTTGACCACCCGACAAGCAGGCTACAACACTTTCTCCTTCTTTCGGCATTTTAACAATATATCCTCTTTTGCTTTTGAAAAAATTGTCTAGCATTTCAAGCAAATCAAAGTTCTCACTGACCTTAGATTTAATATCAATTTTCCCCTGGTTATTCAATATTTTGATCATATCGCTTATACATTTTAATAATATTTTTGGCTTCATCAATCGTCTCTTGATAAATATGTGCATCGGTTATAAACCCATCTAATGGTCCTTCCCATATGTGAGTTTTTAGTTTTTCTTCAAGCTTTTTTGCCACTTCTCGAGAAAGAAGTGTTATGGCAGCAAAATTTCCTCCTGATTTTTGGTAGGCATCAATTGACCTGGCGTTAAATAATGTATTCATATGAAATCCCCTGTCTTCATTGATCTTAATTAATCGAAACTGCACCGTGGTAATACACGGGAGATAATCGTCTCTAGGTTTATCTAAAACTCTTTCATAATCTTCTTTTCTCACAAAACTCATTATTGCCTTCTTTGATTCGGGAATTTCTGCTAATCTAGAAACAACAAAGTCCAACATCTTCCAATCTTTTATTCGGGCATAATAACTTTGGCTACCTGGACTAAAGGAAGGGACGATATCGAAATCGTGCATAATTTCTTTATCAAAAGTAAGACTTATTATTTCATTAACGTTTTTCTTATTGCCATATTTTTCAATCAACTGGTCTGGAAAAACTTGAGTAGCTGACTTTATCCTAATGTTTTGTAAACTTAATCTTTTCCGACTCTCATCCTCTGTTAGCTGGCCGTTCTTAATAATAGCTTCAACTAAACTTAGCCATACACTACCAATAGTTTCTCCATAAATGTTGTACCCAAACGGTTCTAAATTTACATACATATTTTATATTACAACAAATTCTACTCAACTTCCTTATTAAAAGATCTCCAAGATTCTTCCCAAACTGTAATTGTGAACAGTATGTTTGAGACTAATGGAGATATATCAACTAAAGAATTATCAAATACCGCCATCGGGCAACCGATTTGTTCAGATTGTTGTTTGGCAATAAGCAATTCCACTTTTTGCTCATAGGTTATTGAGTCTAAATCTAACCTTCTGTCATCTCGTATTTCTTTATCAACTTTCCTGCGTTCAAGAATTAAATTAGATGGCGCTATAAGAACCATAATACCCAACACTTGATCTTTATCCCAAGGTTGTATTTCTCTAATGCCAAATCTATCGCTATTAATCTCAAACATGCAGAAGTGGCCATCTCCGAGACGTATGGTGTTTGGATCTTCACGATCTTCGGCATATATCCTTCTGTACATTTCTGGCCTTAATTCGTGGCGAGTTTCCTCTGGTAGGCGTCTCAATTCATCCACTGAGGAAACTCCAGCTAATTCGCATAATATACCTGTACCTCGTAACCGCTTAAGCGCAAAGCCCTTTTCTAACGCAAGACTTTCAACTTGTTTTGTAACCTTAGTTTTACCGACACCGGGAACTCCACCTAAATATACGATCATAGTACCTTATAGTGAGGGAGTATATCATTAGCTTTTTTGGTAGTCAATCTTTTGTACTGGTTTTTTCTTTGTTCCCCCAGAAAACCAACCCATGGTGTTGACTTAGTAGAAACCTCGGGAGTTCTGAATGTTTTACAGGGGGTTACCAAGGAAGGACTTATGGTGCGACCTCTTGAAACACAAACGGGGTAAAGAGGAACTCCTTTGTGAGGCTGCAATACGAGATCATAGAGTCTCATCATAAACCATCATAAATAGTTCATCAGTAAACAGGTAAAATATCACATTACCCTAGCCCAGAGCTCCTTATCATTTAGATTTTTCACACACCAATTATATAAAGGCTTTAGATAAAGACAGCTATCAGACAAATACAGGCTATAGTATATCTTGTAAAAATCAATAAACGACTCTATGTCATCTCCATACTCTATTTTGGCAGCCTCTGTCAATATTTTTTGATATTTAACAAATTTTTCACTATGTTCGAGAAAGATAATTGCCCCGCTTACATCCAATCTAAAATCTCCAACAACACTCATCCAACCACTAAAGTCCAGTATTCCGGTTATTTTTGCGTCCTTATTGGCCATTACATTATCATAAAAATAATCGCCGTGAACTAAATTCTTTTCAATATTTTCAAGTTTCGCATCGATAAGTTTAAAAAAGACATCTAATTTAAAATCAAGGTCTAACACGTCTTGTCCTAGCTGTATTTTTACCATATTTACCTTTTGCTTGGTTTTCTTTTTTAGAAATCCCTGCCAACTACTATCCGAAACCTTATCCTTTGAATTTGTAATCTGCCCAAATTCAAATTTATTTACATCTACTTTCGTAAGCTCTTTTAGTAAATCGAGGTACTCTAAAATAACCTTCTTCTTTTGCTCATCGTTGTAGGTATCAAATATTTTAGACAAGTTTATCCCTTTCAATCTTCTTTCAACTGTGTAAATAATTCCACCCAACTCTTGTATTTTGATTATCAACGGGGTTTCTACCAAAAGTCCACTAGTAGATATCAGTTCTTGAAGTTCTTTAAGGCTTTTTATATAAACAAGATCTCCATTTTTCAAAATTCTTACAACTTTATTCTTGCCATAAACATAAACATATGACTCAACACCTTTTCCTAAAAAATCACTTTCGTTGATATGCAAACTTTTTAAGATTAAGGTTTTATTTCGATTCGCAGAATACCGCGTTCCGCCAGCTGGTGGACTACACGGTAGTTTATTTGTCTTAAAACTCTTCATTTTTTGACCTTCCTATTTTTGATAGAAAAAATTCTATCTATTCTTATTCTATCCAAAAAATATGGTTATGGGAATAACAACCAAGGTACCTTCATAATTCGTAAAAGATTCCTTAATAGCTTCTCTCGGAGGAAATTGGCTGGTTCATCAAGATAAAGACCCCAATAGTATGGCAAAAATTAGGGTTTGGGTATATAATTCGCTTGAATTATGCCTGAAAGAGAAACTTCGATTCTATACAGAACACATAGTGGAGAGAATAAAGCTCCCCGCCCTGATTGGTACTCCAAAGAATTATGTCTAAAAAGTATGATTATCTCTTACGACCTTCTTCAACAACAGTCCTCTGCCAACTTCACTGTTCTATTTGATGGTGAATTAAACCCTCATGACGAATGGGCAAAAACAGTCAAGAGGATGGTTGAACCGCGAGGTGTAATAATTGAAAAACCACATAGGGGAAATTGTGAATCTACCATGAATGCCATTTACACTGCCTCAGAATATCCAGATAATCAAGTTGTAGTAATTGCGGAAGACGATTATTTATGGCTAGCACCATCTCTAATAGGGCTTTATCACTCTTTAACTGAGCTACCAGCTCATTACTCGACCCCTTACGATCATCCTGTGCGATATCAACCAGACTATCCGCTTGGTGCAGACTATCCTCATTGGCACAATACAATCTATATTACTTCCGAAAGGCATTGGCGCACACAAGAATCGACTTGTATGACATTCGCTACAACATCACGCACAATAAAAGAGGACTTAGAATATTTTGAAAAGTATAAAGATAATGGAAAAGGAAGGCCTGAGGACCGAGAGCTTTTTAGAGAAATGCAAGGTCTTGAATATTATCAATACAAACATCCAAACACTCCTAGAATCTTAGTTGGACCAATGCCTTCTTTGGCTACACACGTACATTTGCCTTGGATAGCACCCTTGATCGATTGGGAGAAAGCAGCAAGAGAAGTTAATGATAAAGATATAAAATAACATATGAAAAGAAAAATATTGATATTGGGTGGAGGAATTATGGGACTTTCAGTCTCTCGCGATCTTGCCTTGCGAGGCTTTGAAGTCATATTAGTAGAAAAATCAAAAATCGGGAGCGGTACAACCACAAAATGTGCTGGTATGCTTCATTCAGGAGCGAGATATGCAGTAAAGGATCCTAAAGTTGCAAAACTTTGCCACAACGAAAACATCATTATGCAATCAATTGCATCATTTGCTGTCGGTTCCAAGAAAGCATTGTTTATTACTCTTCCAGAAGATGATCCTGATTATCATAAACAATTTGAGAGTAATTGTTCAAAATTAGGAATCAAAATAGAAAAACTTAGTAAAGAGCAAGCATTAGAACTCGAACCATCTCTAAACAATCGAATTACGGGTGCGTATATTACACCAGATGTAGTTATCGACACATTTAGACTAGTAGAGGGGTTGTCGTACGATAATCAGAAAAGAGGAGTATGCATTGCCGAAGATACTATTTTAACGAATATCAAAAGAGACAGTATCGGCTGGGATATAGAGCTTAAGTCACCAAGGGGTGTAGAAAATATATACGTAGATTTAGTCATTAATGCTACTGGAGATTCAATAGCGGAAATAGCAAAGATGTTTGATGAAGAATTACAACTCAACTTTATTCATGGCACAATGGCAGTTCTAGATAAACCAACAACTAAAAGAATCATCTCTAGGTGTGCCCTATCAACTGTAGGCGATGTTATTGTCCCACTGATCGACGGAACTTTAATAGGCTCCACTTGGCACGAGATAGATAATAACAAGCCAATAAATATGGATGATACTGACATAGAAAATCTACATAAAAGCTCCGAGCTTATGCTTGAAAATGGCAGGAAATATAAAATAGTATCCTCGTTTACAGGAATAAGAACTCACATTAAAAATGACACTTCAGAGCAAGGAGATTTCAATATAAAGAGAGACTTCTCGGTTTATGTTCATAAAAACAAGAATTTGATAAGTGTTTTACCCGGGAAACTCACAACTGCTCGGCATGTAGCTGAAAAGGTTGGAGATGAGGTTGCACAACTCTTGAAGATTGATAAGAAATCTAACTCTTCTCAAGTTTTTATTGACCATCCAGATCAGTTTAAAAAATCAAAAATTAAATTTTATGTTAACTAAAAAGTTATTCACGCCTGGACCAGTGGCTGTTAAAACAACTGTTTTAAAGGAGTTAGCAAAACCAATTTTGTTTCATCGGACTAAGCCCTTTGAAAAAGTTTATGCCGAGGTCAGCACCAAGCTTAATAAAGTATTTGGCGCTGACGATAACTACGCATCTTTAATCATGTCTGGTTCGGGAACCATGGCAAACGAAGCAGTCGCTACCAGCCTGATTAAGAGAAATCAAAAACTATTAATAGTCTCAAATGGCCAATTTGGAGAAAGACTAGCTACAATAGCAAAAATCCATAAAGTACGCTGTGAAGTAATAAATTTCGGTTGGGCGAATCCTATTAATATTTCTGACCTCCAAAAAAAGATTATCCTGTATAAACCGGACTGGCTGTTTGTAACACTTTTAGAAACTAGTACTGGCATGGCTAACCCTGTTAATGAGATTGGCAAAATATGCAAGAAACACAAAGTCAGTTTCTTTGTCGATGCTGTAAGCGGACTGGGGGCAGAGACGATTTCAATGATTAAGGATAATATAAGCGCTTGCACTTCTGTTCCCAACAAAGCATTAGAAGCACCTCCTGGTTTAAGCTTCGTATGTGTGAAAAAGACCCTGGTAACAGAAAGTGAAGAAGTCAAAAGCTTTTATCTAGATCTATGCAGATATTATGTTTCATCACTTAAGAACCAAACACCGACTACACCAGCACTTCCTATTTTTGTATCACTTAATAAAGCATTAGATCTTCTAACAAAAGAGGGTTTACAAGGAAGAAGAAAAAGATATTTAGCATTATCGTCTGAAGTGGTAAGACTTAGCAAAACCTTAAAAATACCAGTTTTAATTACCGATAAAAAATATAAAGCCATTGCGATCACTACGCTTGTGCTACCTAGCCACGAAATTGCTGAAAAACTTTCATTACATTTACTTAAAAAAGGTATGACTGTTTGGCATCATAACTATAAACAAGAGGATCCAAGAATGAACAGCTTAATGCAAATATCTGTAATGGGAGACATAAACATTTCTGATATCAAAAGATTGTTTAAAGAAATTGCTGACTTCAATACTTATGGAAAAAAATGACCTAACGTTAATAATACTTGCCGATTGTTGTTTCTACCAATCCAAAAGACTATGCCCTGGTTCAAAGAACGCTAGAGCAAGCTAATGTAAAGTCAAAAGTACTAAGAAATACGAGGCACTCCAAAGGTTCTTTAGCAGCGCTGGAATTTGCCTTAGGCGAGGTATCTTCTGAGCACGTATTGATGTCTTTTGCAGATATATACTTTTTTGAAAACCCATTTAAGTCATTTTGTGGATTAAGTAAACACACACTGGGGATCTCAAAAGCATTTGACAAAAAAGAGCTTTCATTGGGTGGAATTGTATTTGTAAATAAAAACTATGTTGAACGAATTATTGAAAAACCAATTAAAAATAACAAGGGCTATCGGTGGAACGGTCTCGCGCTTTTTAGTAGGAGTGATGTAACCAATCTTTCTGAATTTCTTAAAGCAAGCCCATCAAATCCACGCGAAGGTGATTTTTTCGAGTATCTGCGTAAAGACAAAAAGGTTAACTTTTCTTTCCTGGAGTGTTCTGATTTTATTAATGTTAATAGACCAGAAAACCTTATGGTTGCTTCTCTATATAGATTTTCAGAAGTTAAGAATGAGCCAAAGATATTATCTCTTGCAAGTGATACCAGAAGGCTCATCTTAAATAAAATCTAATAACATGGACTACAAACGATATTTCTTGATTGAACCGAATTTGAAGAAACCCTACGGTCATGTAATCGAATTTCCTTTCGTTTTGCAAGACTTCTTAAAGAAACACAACACTGAAGTTTATGTCATATGCAATAAAGACATAGATAAAAATCTCCTTGGCTCATTAGAAGATACACACCCTTTCATTACTCAGGGCTGTTTTGACGATCTCTACGATGAGGGTAATACATATAAGAACGATTTAATTGAACTAAATGAAAAGTTTAAATTTACGGATAAAGATCTATTAATAAATCTTACCAGTTATACTAACCAGATATTGGGAGTAGCTAAATACTTAAAGCAGAACAATATAAATCAACCTACGTTTTGTCTTTGGTTTCATCAGATTTATCCACCAACCAAAGCTTTTTCAGAAACACTATCTTTTGCTTTCCAAAAACAAGCATACAAGAACTTAAGTAACGCTTTTAATAGCATTAAGGGAACCAACAATGTTTTTATCTTCACTACTTCTTCAGAAGGTCTGCACGATGCTTACGAAGACTTCTCAAAAAGAAATGTAGGCAAATTACCACTACCTTATTCCAAAATAAATAAATATTCTAAACCAATAAGTAACAAAAAGTTTACCCTTGGCTTTTTGGGAGACGGGAGATACGAAAAAGGATTACTACTTATTTTGGAACATATTAGTAAATCAAAAGATTACTCCAATAGCTACATTCTAGAAAATATTTTCCCTCGCGGATACTCAGACTCAGATCTTGCTAAACTAGATACTCTTGAATCAGAGATAAACATCTCACACATTAATGTTAAGTTCATAAAAAAACCGTTTTCCAATCAAGAGTACAAAAATGTTTTTAAACAAATAGATGCTTTTTTAATGCCATACCACCCGAAAAGTTATGATAAAAGAGTTTCGGGGATATTTATAGAAGCAACCATGAATGAAAAACCAGTAATAGCATCATCAGATACATGGATGGCAGAGCAGATTGAAAAGTATGGTAATGGAGCCACTTTTGATTACAGGCTGGGAATAAAAGGCTTGAATAATGCGATCGAAAAGATAACACTTAGTATAAATAAATTCAAAGAAAATTCGATAATTGCAAGTAGGCAATACAACCAGATTCATTCACCAGATAATTTTATAAAATTTCTATTAAAATCTATAACCTAACATGCCAAAAATAACCATTGCAATTCCTACGTATAATCGGGCCAAACTATTAACCGAAGCAATAGAAAGTGTGTTGGTACAAACTTATGAAGACTTTGAGTTGCTAATATCCGACAACGCTTCAACTGATGAAACTAAAAATGTCGTGGTTTCATTCAAAAACCCTCGAATTAGATATCACCGAAATAAAAAGAACATTGGCATGATGAACAATTGGAACAAATGTGTAACTCTATCTGAAGGTAAATATCTTGTGATTTTGGGTGACGATGATAAGTTGTACCCAAATTTCCTTGAAAAATCTTTGAAAGCTCACAGAGACCACCCTTCGATTGGATTTTCCTTTGCTCATTGTAATAAAGTTGATCCTAAGGGCAATTATTTAACAAGGTGGGGTTATAAATTCACTCCATCAGGATACCTTAATCTATTTGAATACCTCCAGTTCACAATCAAGTATGGCTCTTGCCTTACTAATTCCTCTACAGTTCTAATCAATAAAAAAGTATTCTCCAAAGTTGGTTTATTTGAAACTCCATATGGCACTAATACTTTCGATTTTAATATGTGGATTAAAATTGCACTAAAATATCCTGTTTGTTTTATTGATGAAGTTTTGTGTGACTACCGCATTCACAAAGAACAAGTAAGCGAGATGCACTGGCGTAGAAAAGAAATGCCTACTGGTAAGATTGGAACTTATTTAGAAATTTTGGGAGCTATTGCCGCTCTATCTGATAAAAAAGAATTTGAAAATAAAGAAAAGAAGAAGTTTCTAACTAAGAGATTGTTTGATATTAACCGTGAACTCTCTGCTTTACTAAGACAAGTAATTCCTGAATTATAAAATTATACTAAAGAACTTCCAATAACTCTTCTTTGAAATGTTCACCTTCAGAGGGTGTGGCCATTAACTTAACAACCCTTTTATTAGCTATTACATACGACTGGTCTACGCCTATATTCCTTAAGAAGCTAATATCATGGGATACTATCAATATTGCGCCTTTGAATTCTTGCAAGACTGACTCTATCTGTTCTATTGATTCAATATCCAAATTATTTGTTGGTTCGTCTAAAACCAATAAGTCTACTGGTTGAATTGCCATCATCGCTAAAGCTAGTCTAGCTGTCTCTCCACCACTTAACACAGAAGCCCTCTTGTTGACCTCAGGAGTTTCTCTAAAAAGGAATCGAGCTAAATGTAGACGAAGATCATTTTGATGGGTCGAAGGGGCAACTCTTTGGGCATTCTCTAATACAGTTTGATCATGATCTACTATAGCATATCTTTGGTCAAGCAACTGAGTATTTATATCTTGAGCCAACTGGATATTGCCTGTTGTAATAACATCATTCAACCCCAACATACCCTTAATCCATGTTGACTTACCAGAACCATTGTTACCAAACAATGCTATCCGGTCGCCAAAACTAATATTCATGTCGCCTTCTTCGATAATTATTTGATCATTATATGAACAAGACACACCATGGGTAGATATCAACCTTTTTCCCTTGTGGGTCTCAGATTCTGTTATATTGGGCGATATTTGTGCAGGAGCTTTCCTTTTAACAGCATCTAGCTGTTCTGATACTTCATCTCTTTTGTCCTCCGAGCCTCTTTTTTTCCTACCGGCGGTTTTGGTAGCGCGCTCCTTAAAATAATGAGCTCGAACCCTATCCAAATCATCTGGTTTTCTTGTTAGGTCTTTTCTTGCGCTATGAGCTGCACGCTGTTTCTCTTTCTCAATTTGTCTTTTTGCTTTCTTTACTTCGCCACTCAAACGAACCACCTCTCTTTCTCTAGCCGCCTCTTGCAAGCCTTTCTGCTCCCTATAAAATTCATAGTTTCCTCCGTAAAGATGTATTTCTGCATCTACCAACTCCCAAGTACTAGTGGTGACCTCATTTAGAAAATCACGATCGTGACTGACAACTAAAAGTCCACCTTGCCATTCAGCTAAAAATTCTCTTAACCACAAATTGGCATGTAGATCTAGGTGATTAGTTGGCTCGTCCAGCATAAGAATGTCGGGCTTAGAAATTAGTATCCTTGCCAAAGCCAGTCTCATTATCTGTCCACCGCTAAGTGTTGAAACTTTTGAGTCCATTTCTCTGCCCACTCCTAAATGTTCTAATACTGTTTGTACCTTTTCTGGTAAATCAAATGCATCATTTGCTTGCAATAAACTCAAAAGGTGGTCATACCGTGCAACAAAATCAAGGTCTTGAGCTTGATATTCAGAGGATTTGGCTTCAAATTCTTCCAGTGCATTGACCAAGTGTATAGCACCTTCGGTTGCTACCTCATAAACTGTCTTTTCTCCATCGACAGTAAAGTTTTGGGCAAGATATCCAATTCGCAATCCCTCATTTAATACTCTGCCGCTATCTGGCGGTTCCTCCCCTGTAAGTATTCGTATGAGTGTAGTTTTACCAACCCCATTGGCTCCAACAAGTCCTATTCTGTCTCCTGAGTTAATAGAAACGGTCTCCTTGTTTAAAACCACGCGTTCGCCATACTCCTTGTGTATATCGGTAGCCACAAGGGGCTTAAGATTTATATACTCACCAGAACCAAAAGGGTTTAGCATTTCTTTATTATATCCACTCATTGCATTTTATTGTTATCATCTGTTTCAACATCAAGAACTGTTTCAACCATCAAAACACTCTCGATTATAGCATTTTCCTCCGCATTCACGCCTACTTTTTTCATTGTAGACTGAAAGTTTTCATCTTCAAGAAGAATTTGTGCCATTTTTAGAACCGTGTCTGAAAAGATAGTACTTTCGTCTTCAAGAGGATGCAAACTGCTAGAAGTTAACTCCTTTATCTGTTCCCAATAACCCAAAGCTAGTTGTTTAAGTTGAGGCAAAGCCTCGAAAACTATTTTATAGTCTCTTATCAGTTTTTGTCTGTTGTGGTCTATTCTCTCAATCAATTGTCTCCATTATAAAGCAGACAAACAATCCGTTATTAAAGAAAGGCTCAAATTTTTAAATCTGGAAATTTAGAGATTACAATCTTCCCATTTCTGTCTCTTTCCAGAATCAGCTGTAGCCTCATTCTTACTATCCCGACACTTAATTTCATTATTGCAAAACCTTATTAGACACCAGGGGTGATACCCTGCAGGCATGATAACTCATGATCCCGTGATACTACTTGTGATACCTTTGATACTTTTGGTACCTTTGATACTTTTCTTACGGCGCGACTTCCTGAAACACAAACGGGGTAAAGAGGAATTCCTTTGGGGCATTGAGCAAAAGATCGGGTCGGAAAGTAAAAATCTCGGAAGGAGTAAGGTTCAAAAAGCCTGTTTCTCCCAAATCTCGTTTCAGGCTCACTCCTCCCCAACCAATAAAACTTCCCTCGCCTTCAAAAGGGTCTGTTCCGGCAGCAACCGAGAGAATCCCGTCGTCAAGATAAAATCCTTGAGCATCGGTCACTGCTTCATCAAAAGTAATGCTCCCATT
>Ga0100393_10003089_pt1 | contig 15842 bp, 7 predicted proteins | sample CryGeymeta201517_FD_81546 | JGI IMG/M metagenome (GOLD analysis project Ga0100393, IMG submission 81546) | Groundwater microbial communities from Crystal Geyser aquifers in Utah, USA - Crystal Geyser metaG 2015-17 | ecosystem: Environmental > Aquatic > Deep subsurface > Groundwater | place: USA... | reverse complement strand
TTCGAAGTAAACCCTTTCTCGTAAATACTGAAAAGCGATGAAGGATCCATTAATTCACCGCTGTCTTCATCGATTGTTGAAATGATAACCTGGTTTCCCTGCTTCATATAATTCCAACTGGTTTTACCATCTGAATATACTTTAATACCTGCTCCGGGAATATCAACAAAGTATTTCTGTCCCTTCAGTTTTATTGAACCATCATTTTTCTCATTTATCGACATCTCCTTGTTTTCCATCGAAAATGAAAAATCAGCCGAAATGGTTTTAAAAGTGCGGGTTTTTGAGCTAACCTCATCCAAAATACTTTTTGCTTTTGGGTCTTGCTGTGCCAGGGTAATTAATGCTAATAATATAATGCTTGTTGTAAAAATTATTCTTTTCATTTCTGATCTATCAATTTATCATTTCTAATTTATCATTTTTAATTGAGAGTATTCAATAACTGTTCCAAAGTGTATTCATCCTGAATTAATACCTGCCGTGCTTTGCTCCCCTCGCTGGGGCCAACAACACCGGCGGCTTCCAATTGATCCATAATCCGGCCTGCACGGTTGTAACCTATCGAAAATTTGCGCTGAATCATTGAGGTTGAACCAATCTGGCTCATTACAACCACACGCGCACAATCTTCAAACATTTCATCTTTGTTGTTTAAATCAACTTCGCCAGGGCCTGCTTCTTCCTCTCCAGCATATTCAGGCAGCAAAAAAGCAGTTGGGTAGCCTCTTTGCCCTGCAATGAAAGCACAGATTTTTTCTACTTCAGGCGTATCCACAAAAGCACACTGAACGCGGGTAATTTCGCTGTTGGCCGAAATCAGCATGTCGCCTTTACCAATTAACTGGTTAGCGCCCGGCTGGTCGAGAATTGTGCGCGAGTCGATCATCGAAGCTACTTTAAATGCGATACGCGCCGGAAAATTGGCTTTTATAACGCCGGTGATGATGGTAACCGATGGGCGTTGGGTGGCAATAATCATGTGGATCCCAACCGCACGCGCCAACTGGGCAATTCGGGCAATTGGCAGTTCTATTTCCTTGCCGGCAGTCATTATTAAATCGGCAAATTCATCGATAATCACCACAATATAAGGCATAAATTTATGCCCTTTCATCGGGTTTAAACGGCGGCTGGTAAACTTTTTATTATACTCTTTCACGTTACGTGCATGTGCTTTTTTCAGTAAATCGTAACGGCTGTCCATTTCAATATTGATTGAAGTGAGCGTATTTTTAACTTTTTGTATATTGGTGATTACAGGCTCTTCCTCGTTTGGCAATTTGGCGAGATAATGTTTTTCAATAATCGAATACAGGTTTAGCTCTACTTTTTTAGGGTCGATAAATACAAACTTCAGTTCGGCGGGGTGCTTTTTATAAAGCAGCGAAGTAATAATTACATTCACCCCAACCGATTTACCCTGACCTGTGGCCCCGGCTACTAAAATATGGGGCATTTTTGCCAAATCGAACATGTATGTTTCGTTCGAAATGGTTTTCCCAAGCGCTATGGGCAGCTCGGCGGTTGATTCCTGGAATTTCTTTGAACTGATGATCGAACGCATCGAAACCACTTCAGGATTTTGGTTTGGCACCTCGATACCGATTGTTCCGCGTCCTGGAATTGGTGCGATAATCCTGATTCCCAGAGCCGAAAGACTTAAAGCAATGTCGTCTTCCAGGTTTTTGATTTTGGCGATCCTGATTCCGGGAGCAGGCACAATTTCGTACAAAGTAATGGTCGGTCCAATTGTAGCCCTGATTTTTGTGATTTCTATTTTATAATGCCGAAGGGTTTCAACAATTTTATTTTTGTTCGAAATCAACTCTTCGTTGGTCACCTCTGCATTCCCCGATTTATGGTCTTCAAGCAATTCTACAGTTGGAAATTTAAAACCTGACAAATCCAGAGTTGGATCATAATCCTCCATGCCTTCGCCCCAGGTTTCGTCGGTATCATCGTCGCTTATTTTTTGTGCCACTACCAAATCCAAATCTTCATCTTCTGCAAGCAGAGGTTTTTCATTTACAGTTTTCTTAACCTTTACTTCGCGTTCAATTTCCATGTGGATATCATCCAATTCATCATCTGCATCGGGTTCAAAAATGGCTTTTACAACATCGCCTTCCTCAATTACTTTCGAAATGGATTTATCATGCAATACAATTTCCTTTCCTTTTTCAGGCACTTTATCCTCATCCGCCTCTTCAGCAATCTGTTTGGTCTTTTGTTTGCGGTTAAATAACTTTTTCATCAGGGCAAAAGAGTTTTCGAACCTGATAAACACCAGTGTAACACCGGTAATCAGCAACACTAAAACCATTCCAATAAAACCAATTAAAGCGCTCATCCAGGTGCTTAAAACATATCCATATCGTCCTCCCCAGTAAATAAATGATCCATCTTCAGACTTGGAAAAGAATAAACCCAGGGCAAGCGAGAACCAAACCAGGGTTAATAAACTATAAATAATGTTTCGCCTCCAACGGATAATATTTCGGCTGATAACACGCAAACCAGTTACGGCAAAAATATAAACAAACAGGAACGAAGCAATCCCAAAGCCCTTATTGATAATCATTTCGGCCAGAAAAGCCCCCGTTTTTCCAGCTTTATTCTCCACTTTGATTTCGCGATTAAATACCAAATCTTTCCAACTCAGGTCGAGTTTACTTTGGTCGGCGACCCCATAAAATAAAAACGAAATAAATGCAATTAACAGATAAACAGCAACAATGAGAATTACGGAACCCAAAATAAATCTCAGTTTTTCATTTTTCCTAAAAGAAACCACGCCTTCTTTTTTTTTATGGGTCGATTCTGCCGGCTTTTTGATTTTTGTTGCCATTTAAATATTGATTTGTTCAAAAAATGAAGTGCAAATTTAACCAAAAAAACAATTTTTAGCCGATATTATTGCTTTGCGCCATAAGATTCTTTTTTAGCCTGTATTTAGTCTTCACTGTTACTTTTTGCCTGATTCATTGTTACTTTTTGCCTGATTAATTATATTCAAATTGCTTTCTGTGATATAAATACTAATTTTGATTCAGTTGAATTTGTAACAAAAATGATAAAACAATGATACTCTTTAAAGATTGTGAGTTGTATGCTCCCGACTTTTTGGGAATTACAAATGTTTTAATTGCAGGAACCAAAATCATTTCAGTTGAAAAAGATTTGACTGCCCCTGAAGGATGGCCTGTGGAAGTTATTGACTGTAAAGGGTTAAGAATGATTCCGGGTTTGGTTGATGCGCATGTTCACATTGCAGGAGCCGGGGGCGAAGGCGGTCCGGCAACGCGCACGCCCGAAATGCAGTTGAGCCACATGATCGAAGCCGGTGTAACCACAGTAATCGGTTGTTTGGGCACCGATGGTTTGAGCCGCAGTGTTGAATCGGTTTTAATGAAAGCCAAAGGTTTACGACAGGAGGGCGTGAGCGCCTGGATTTATACAGGTTCTTACCAGGTACCCCCACCAACCATTTTAGGCGATGTTGGGAAAGACATTTCCATGATTGATGAAGTTATTGGCGCGGGTGAAATTGCAATTTCCGACCATCGTTCTTCGGTTCCCAACACAGGTGAACTCATCCGGATTGCAGCACATTCGCGCGTGGGCGGAATGTTGGGAGGCAAAGCAGGAATTGTAAACATTCACATGGGCGACGCAAAAAACCCTTTCCAGCCCATTCACGATGCTGTGGCCAACAGCGAATTGAAATACTCACAGTTCCTTCCAACCCATTGCAACCGGAACAGCTATATTTTTGAAGATGCAAAGGAATACGGCAAAAAAGGATATGTTGATATTACTGCAAGTTCGTATCCGTTTTTTCCGCAATACGAAATAAAACCTTCAAAAGCCATTTCAGAACTTGTAAATGCCGGGGTTCCGCTCGAACACATTACCATGAGCAGCGACGGCTGTGGCTCATTGCCCGAATTTAACGATAACGGCGAAATAGTCAGTCTTAACATGGGATATCCGCTTTCTGTTTTTACCGAACTTGCCGATTTGGTGAACATCGAAAAAATGCCGCTCGAAAAAGCGGTAAAAGTTATTACTTCAAACATTGCCGACATTCTGAAATTAAAACAAAAAGGAAGGATTTTGCCCGGGAAAGACGCTGATTTGGTTCTCATTAATGAAGATTTTAAGATTCAGCATGTGGTAGCTCTGGGAAAACTGATGATGAAAAATGGTGAATTGCTAAAACGCGGTTGTTACGAAAAATGATAAAAACCAAAACCTGACAAAAGAAAAACTTTCATGAAGATAATTTCATTTTTTATATTGGTCATATTCTCTGTTATTTCAATAAACCCAGTTGTTGGTGCTGAAAACAACCATAAAGCAAAAGGAAAACTTTTTATTATTGGTGGCGGCAGCAGGCCCGATGAAATGATTAACCGGTTAATTGACGAGGCCGGATTGCGCGATGGCGGTTATATTTTTATCCTGCCCATGGCCAGCGAAGAAGCTGATTCGGCAATTATTTGGTCGGGCGAACAGTTTTTAAAAAAGGGTATCAAGAATGTTACAGGGTTCAATTTCAAGGCAGATATTGTACCCGAACAAAAATGGCTCGATTCGCTGGAAAATGCTTCTTTGATATACATCAGCGGCGGCGATCAGGCAAGGTTTATGAAAACAGTTTCAGGTTCGCCTGTTTTCGATGCAATACACAACGCCTTTAAAAATGGGGCGGTAATAGCCGGAACCAGCGCCGGTGCTGCTGTAATGAGCAGTAAAATGATTACCGGAAATGAACTGCGTTATCCTGAATATCACGAAACTTTCAGGCGAATTGAAACCAAAAATATTGAATTCGCTGATGGGTTGGGATTAATGAAAAATGTCATAATCGATCAGCATTTTGTGATGCGAAGCAGACACAACAGATTGCTAACCGCAGTGCTGGAAAACCCAAAAATTCCCGGAATTGGTATCGATGAAGCAACAGCAATTCTTATTAAAGAAAACAAAGCTGAAGTAGTTGGCAATTCTCAGGTCATTGTTTTCAGAAACAAAGGAAAAGGGACAAATACAGCGGGAAACAAAATGGGAAGCAGAAAAATTGTCCTCGACATTTATCTCCCGGGAGAAAAGTTTCGCGTAACAAAATAAAAACTACTTATCCAACCACATCCTGTCCTGCAAATTGGGCAGATATTCAGGAAAGTTCTGATTATAAAGCCTTTCAGTTTGCGGATAGTTAAACCTTCGCGGTATTGCGCCCCCCGGATTTTGATTATGATCGCCATTTACATTAGGAACCAATTGAGGAATTCCTGTACGCCTGTAATCGGTCCACGACTCAATGGAAGAAAACATGGCAATATATTTTTGTATCATTATTTTTTGCAGGTCGCTGTTATAATCACCTGTTAAAGTGGCATTCCGGACAATATAAGCATCTATTGTGGCATCGGTTGTTGCTGTTCCCGTAATTTTCTTGATACTTGCGCGAACCCCTTCCTGCAGGGCATCCTGCGCTTTCGGATCAGCAGGATTAATGCGCAATCGCGCTTCCGCTTCAATCAATTTCAACTCATGGTAAGTAACAAAAAACACCGGTGAATTGCTCGAAGTGAAATACACCCCGTTCAGGTTCGATTCGCCAAATAACCGTTTATAATAAAAAGTACGGCGTGGATCGATCATTTGGGTAAGCATCGCGGTAAAATTGATGTTGGGAATAATATAATTGAGCAATGTATATGAGTAAAAAGGATTATACTCGGCTGCCGAATAGCCAAAGTTATAAACCAAATCGGAGGCGCTCGATTTTATTCCTTTGGCAGCAGCTTCAATTGCTTTTTGCGCAGGATTATATCCAACTTCATCGGCTCTTTTACTTAGGTGCATATAATATCTGGCTTTTAATGAATAAGCAGCTTCCAACCATTTAGTTACATTTCCACCATAAATAATATCATCGGGACCAGGTTTCAGACCATCATAATTTTTTTGAAGATCCTCAATTCCGTTGTCAAGCAATTGCTGAATCCCTTCGTAAATTTCTTGTTGAGGGTCGTAAACCGGGTTACTGTTTACCGAACCTTCCAACGCTTGTTTGTAAGGCACACCGCCGTACACCGAAGTTAAATTACCAAAACAATTGGCCAGCAGAATTTTCCCAATCCCTGAATAATAGAAAGCTTCTATTGCTTCAGCCTCCTTAATCATAATACCAAGGTTAATCATTGGCCCGTCATAATAATCATTCCAAATCCAGTCAACATAAAGCGCCTCATTCAAAATATATTGCTGCACCTGTAACGGATGATTATCGATACCTGTGTAATACTGCACAAAAATTCCCGACATCACCTGGCTTGTTCCACAGGTTAAACGCGCTATAGACTCTTCAATATATGGTAGCATAACATTTGGCGGAACCTTGGTTGGGTTATTTGGGTTGATATTGGCTTCCTGTAGTTCGCAACCAAATAAGAATAAAATGCAAACCGGAAGTATGGCTATTTTTGTGAAAAAATTTCGTGCTTTCATAATTTCTGACATTTTTAAAAAGATAATTGCAGGCTAAATTCGGTACCACGGGTGTTGGGCATATTAAAATAATCGCGGCCAAGACTGTTTGATACACCAGAGAGGTTTGTTTCAGGATCAATGCCCGAATACTTTGACCAGAGCAGCAGATTTCGGAAATTGATACCCATATTTATTGCTTTTACAGGGCCTTTCGCAAGGGATTTCGAAGGCACATTCCACGAAAGCGATACTTCGCGGAGGCGCACATACGAACCATCTTCCATAGCTGCTTCCGACAGTCCGGCAAGCCCTCCCTGTGCCGAATAGTAAGCCTGGTTCCGTTTAACTTTTACGGTATTGGGTTTGCCTGTATTCACGTTTACACCGGGGAAAATGTAATCTTCATCGCGGTTCTCGGTAACTTTGCTTGTTCCCAGCGAATTCATTACATTTTTGGTACCGTTGTAAATTTGACCCCCCTGTCTGATGTCGAAAAGAAAAGAAAAGTCAAATCCTTTATAGCTTAAAGTATTGCGTATTCCGAGCATAAAATCGGGGTTAGGGTCGCCAACCACACCTGAAATTACATCAACCTGCGGATAACCATTGTTCCCAACCAAAATTTCTCCGGCTTCATTGCGAAGATATCGGGTTCCATAAATTACGCCGTATGGCTGGCCTTCAATGGCAACTGATCTTGTGCTGCTTACGCCGGTTGTTTCAAACTCAAGCAAAGGAATACCTTCGGGCAATTCCTCGACCATATTTTTGTTTTTTGTAAAATTGAAATTTATATCCCAAATAAACCCTCCGGTACTGACAGGAGTTGCTCCTACCTGCGCTTCAAAACCATTATTTGTAATTACACCGGCATTTAATAAAATATGATCATACCCTGAAGAATAAGCCACGGGAACACTCACAATCTGGCCGATACTTTTCGACCAGTAATACGCAAGATCTAAACTCAGTTTGTTGTTAAAAAACCGGAGGTCAGTGCCAATTTCGGTCGATTTTGTGGTTTCAGGCTCTAAATTTTTGTTTCCAATAGTCCTTCGGGTGGCAAACGAGGTTTGTCCGCTAACACCTCCCTGAATGGCAACAAAATAGTTATCGAGGGAATATATTGGTGCATCGTTTCCAACTTCAGCCCACGAAGCCCTGATTTTTCCATAATTAAAAAAACTACCCTCACTCAAATGAAAAGCATCAGAAAAAATAAAACTCAGGTTAAACGAAGGGTAAAAAAATGAGTTGTTTCCTTCTGCAAGTGTCGATGACCAGTCATTTCGTCCTGTGGCGTTGAAATACAGGTAGTTGTTATACGCCAGTTTAATATCGTAATAAACCCCCACAATTTCATACAGGGTTTTCGAGTCGTCGCCCGAGGTTACTGCTGTGTTGCTTAGGTCGTAGAAATTGGGAAGTATCAGTGAATCTCCCTGCTCAAAAAGATTGTAGGTATTGCGTGTATAATAATTATGGCCTGCAACAACATTCAGTTTCAACTTATCCGACAGCTTTTTTTCAGCGGATAAAATCAGGTCTGAATTGACGCTTTTGAAATTATAAACTTCTTCGGTAACATACCCGTTGGGTGTATCGCTCGAATTATTGTCGAGATGAGTGTGCCTTTTTTCTGTGTAAGTGTCAATTCCAAGCCTGTACAAAGCGCTTAACCACTTAAACATGGTATAATCAATTTGGGTGCTCCCGATTAACCGGTCAACTTTTGAGTTTGCCTTGTTTTTATTTACCGACCAGTAAGGGTTATCGTAATTCTGGTAGTAATTGCGTTGTTCCCCGTTTGGGAGCATATATGCAGAAGGATCGTTTGCCGGATCATCCGATCCGTTTGTAATATCGAAAGTAGGTGTATTTCGCATAAGACCAACCATTACGGCAGAAAGGTTACTGCCTTTTTGCGCAAGATCATTGTCTGAATTTGAATAAGTAGCATTACCCGCAATTTTCAGCTTTTCAGTAAGTTTGGTATCGCCCGAAATTTTAACATTTGTCCTGACAAATTTGGTAGTGGGCACAATTCCTGTTTGGTTAATATGCCCAACCGAGAAAAAATAACTTCCTTCATTATTGCTGCCCGACATATTTAAATAGGTATTGCTCGTAAAGGCTGTTTCGAAAAAATTATCGACCGGATAAACATTTGCCGGGTTGCTGGTAGCCGAAGGGTCGCTCATCCCAACTATTCTGCCGTTTTTATCGAGCGGATAATTGGTTGCCCCATCATAACGCAAAGTGTCAATCAGCGCCCCCCAACTCATATTGGTCGAATTGGAATAATTCCCCCCGGTACCTTGCGAATAAAGGGTTTGTTTTTGCGGAAGTTTGTTAACCTGGTCAACTCCCAGCGATGTTTTAAAAGTGATGTTCTTTTTAACTCCACCTCCCGTTTTACCCGATTTTGTGGTAACCAGAATTGCGCCGTTTGCAGCCCTAATCCCGTAAAGAGCGGTAGCAGCCGCACCTTTTAATACCGAAACCGATTCAACATCGTCAGAATTAAGGTCGATGGCCCGGTTTGAATAATCGACATAATAGCTGCCGTCGTAACTATTGTCAATAGGAACTCCATCGACTACAAAAAGTGGTGAGTTGCCCGAGGCCCGCAACGATGAGCGCCCGCGAATGGTAATACTGGCCGATGCGCCCGGTGTGCCCGATGAACTGATAACTTCCAGACCGGCAACTTTCGAACTGAGCGCATTTACAATATTGCTTGTTTTCGATTTCACCAGTTCATCGCCTTCAACCTGCTGGGCGGCATAACCAATCGATTTTTTTTCGGCCTTGATACCAATTGCTGTAACAACCACCCCCTCCAGAATTTTGGCATCCGAAACCAAGGCAACGTTGAGAACCCTGTTGTTTCCAACTTTTATGGTTTGTACAACATACCCAATAAACCGAAATTCGAGCATATCGTTTTCCGAAACAACCGGAAGAGTGTAATTCCCGTCAATATCGGTAACAGTTCCCGAAGTTGTTCCAAGAATTGTAACCGTGGCAGCGGGTAAAGGCTCTCCCGTTTCGGAATCAGTAACCTTTCCGGTTAAGCCGGGTTGAGCCGATAATGTTGCCATAAAAAACATCAAGAGAAAAGTAAAGCCGATGTGTTTTTTCATATCTACTGGTAAATTATTTCAATATTCTGATTTTGGCAAATGTAATGATTCTGTTAAAAAATGAATATTTATACATATTTTTAATTGCGAAATATTACTTTAGCGTAAACAATTATTACAAATTTAAAACTGAAGTTAAAGAAAAAAATCACTTTAAAATTTTATTATATGAAATCAAAAATTTTACTTTTTTTATCTATGATGGCTGCAGGCGTTGTTTCAATTGCACAACCAGCCAACTGGCGCGAAGATTCGCCGTCAGATTTTGTACCAATTACCATTAAAAGCGAAACCCAAAAGGTTTCCGAGGGAAACAAGGCGGTTAAAATTACTTTTACCGAAACCGGCACTCCTTATTATGTGAGCGACACTTTCAATGTAACCGGTGGCGAGGCATTCAGTTTTTCAATAGATGTCCTTGACAATGACCCGGGCGCTGAAGTTAACCAGCGGATTAGGTTTGTTTTGGCAGATGGCACCGGAACAAATGCCACTTCTTCGGAGTATTCAACCGATGATGCCGGTTACAAAACCTACACTTTTTCGGGCACTGCTCCAGCCACCGCAGTTAAAGCGTACATTATTGTAAGGATTTACGATGTTGCTGCCGCATGGACAGGTTCGGGCACTTTCTGGCTCGACAATGCCATTTATACCGAAGGTTCAGGTACTACCAACCTGATTCCAAACGGGGGTTTCGAAAAATGGATTACTCCTGCCGGGTCAACACTGGCCAACTGGCGCGAGGATTCCCCACCCGAATTTGTTCCAATCACCATTCAAAGTGAAAACCAATCGGTAACAGAGGGAAACAGTGCTGTAAAAATTACCTTCACCGAAACCGGAACCCCATACTTTGTGAGCGACACTTTCAATGTAACCGGCGACGCCGCATTTAGTTTCTCTATCGATGTTCTTGACAATGATCCGGGCGCGGAAGTAAATCAGCGAATAAGATTTGTTTTAGCCGATGGCAGTGGGACAAACGCCACTTCTTCTGAGTATTCGACGGATGACGCCGGTTATAAAACATACACATTTACAGGCACGGCTCCTGCCACAGCAGTTAAAGCCTATATTATCATCAGGATATATGATGTTCCCGACGCCTGGACAGGTTCGGGCACTTTTTGGCTCGACAATGCCATATATACCGAAGGTTCAGGCACAACCAACCTCATTCCCAACGGGGGTTTTGAAAAATGGAATATTCCTGCCGGATCAACACCGGCCAACTGGACAGAGTCATTGTACGATCCTACCAAAACATCGGTGATTGTGCAGGAAACAGAAAAAGTCAGCGAAGGTTCAACTTCGGTCAAATACACGTTTACCGATCCTGGAACGCCTTATTATTTAAGCGACACCTTTAATGTTACAGCGGGGGCTGAATATCAATTCTCTATCGATTATCTTGATAACGATCCGGAAGGGATTATCAGCGCCAGGTTATGGTTCCATGAAAGCCCTGGCACATCTTATCTGAACCGTTACACAACGGGCAACACTGTTGATTCGCCCGAATGGCAAACACTTTCTCTAAACGGCACTGTGCCTGCAAACGCTAAACTTGCAGTAGTTGCAATCAGAATGAATCCGGCTAATGCATCAACTTTTACATCGGCTACTTTCCTTGCCGATAATGCAAAATTCACCGAAGGTTCGGGCACTGCCAACCTGATTGTTAATGGAGGTTTTGAAGATTGGGATATTCCGGCTGCCACTGACTTCGTATCATATAAATTTTCAGGGCTTACTCCTGAAGTAGTTGGGTCAATCAATAATTCGGCAAAAACAATTACTGCGCAGGTTCCCTATTCAACCGATGTAACAGGACTTGTGGCTACGTTCACAGTTTCAGAAGGCGCTATAGCTAAAGTTGCCGGAGTTGAACAGGTAAGCGGAACAACACCCAACAATTTTACCAATCCTGTTATTTACAACATTTCGAAAGGCACACAAATCCAAAACTGGACGGTAACTGTCACAAAACCTGCCCCATCAACAGGTAAAGATATATTATCGTTTAATTTTAACGAACTCACACCACCGGTAACAGGTGTTGCAAATACAGCCGATAAGACTGTTAGCCTTCAGGTTCCGACAGGCACAAACGTGACTGCACTGGTACCTGCAATTACCCTTTCGCCCAACGCAACTGTTTCGCCTTTATCGGGTGTAGCACAAAACTTTTCTGCACCGGTTACCTACACCGTGACTGCTCAGGATGGCACCACGCAGGCATGGATGGTTACAGTAACCCTGGCCCCGGCAGGACAAACAACCATATTTTTCGAAGATTTCGAAAAATTAACTACACTCCCATCAGATTGGATCATTATTAACAACGATAAATATATCCAGGCGCCTGGCGAAGAACGCTGGCAAGACAGTGCATGGGTAGTGGCAACTTCAAACCGCATCGAACTTGTGGGCACAAAAGTGGCAATGGCTTCATCATATACTTCAAATATGCCAATGAATGGCAGGGCTGATGACTGGATGATTTTACCGGCCATTGAACTCGGAAGCAATTCAACATTAAGCTGGCAGGCCATGTCCACAACATCGTCAGGCAATTATCCCGATGATTACAGGGTTTACATTGCACCGGTAACCGAAGGAGTTATACCCGATATTGCCTACTTTGAAGAAAATGCAAATCTTCTTATTTCCATTGCACCGGAAAACTGGTCAACTGGTGTTGGAAGGCCCGGCGAGGGACTTGCAAACCGATCAATCAACCTGAAACAAAAAGTTACACCCGATGCACCTGACGGCTGGTTCGATCGTAAAGTCTGGATTGCGTTTGTTCTTACTACCGATTTATATACCAATCCGACAACCGGTATTCCAAATAGTGCACCAGGCGGTTCAAACCTTGCCATCGACAACATTAAGGTAGTAAATGATGTTTCGACCGGAATTGGAAAAATAGGTAATGATTTCAAAACAAAGATTTATCCAAATCCTGCAAAGAGTGAATTCTTTATTGATTTGGATTCACCAAATAATGAAACTGCAACCATTCGTGTTCTCGACATTACCGGACGCGAAGTCATGCTGGTAAATGAAAATGTGAATATTGGTTTTAACAGGATAAACATCAACGTTACAGGCTTGAAACGAGGAATATATCTGGTAAAAACTGAAATAGACAAGAAAATAAATCTGACCAAACTAATTCTCAACGATTAGTTTTTAATGATTGAACAGATAAAAGAGGTTGTTCGTAAAATTCAGAACAACCTCTTTTTATTTCATATTTCGAAGATGAAAGTAATTTTACTAAAAACCGTTTTGGTCAATGTACTGATATGGTCAGCAACATTTTCCTTTGCACAGGGATTTGTAATGATAGCCGGAGGTGGTGGCGAAGTTGCAGGCGGCTGGAGTGATGACCCTTATCGGTGGGTTGTTGAACATGCTGCAAACAAGCGCATAGCCGTAATAACTTATGACAATGCGGCAACCCAGTGGGTTCCCAATTATTTTATTGCACTTGGCGCCAAATCAGCTAAAAATTTTATCATCAACAGCCGATCGGCAGCCGATATGCAGCAGTTATATGATTCGTTGATTACTTATTCAGGTATATTTATCAAAGGAGGCGACCAGGCGAAATATTACGAATATTACAGGGGAACAAAAACCCAGTCTGCAATTCAGTATGTTTTAGACAATGGAGGCGTGATTTCCGGAACTTCGGCGGGAACGGCAATAATTTCTCCAATTGTTTTTACAGCAGAAATAGCATCGGTAGATCCTGCAACTGCTCTGCTAAATGCTTACACAAGGCAAATAACGCTAAAAAACGATTTTCTAAAAACTTTTTCCGAAAAATACATTTACGATACCCATTTTATCGAACGTGGCCGTTTTGGCCGGTTACCGGCTTTTATGGCTACATGGTACAAAACAAAAAACGAAATCGCCACCGGAATTGGCGTTGACGATCATACAGCGCTTTGTATTGATACAACTGGAATTGCAACGGCTTTTGGCACAGGTGCAGTCAGTTTTTTAAAATGCGTCGATACTGTTCAACCATTCGATATCAATGTCGAAATGCTGCGGTCAGAAAATATGGAATTTTCACAACTCTTGCACGGATGCTCAATCAACCTGAAAACGGGAGAGATTGCCGGATATTCAAAAAGTATTGTTCCGGCTTTTGCCGGAGAAAATTCAGCATATCAACTTTTCTTTTCCGGGACTGATTACCCGACGGATGAAGCTTATAACTATTTTTTAAATGAAACCGGAACAAAACCCGACAACATAACAATTGTTACAGGAGCTAATCTTTCAAGGGCCAGCGATGTAAAAATAAAATTACAGGAAAAGGGAGCATCGGAAGTCAATATCGTTCAGGCATTACCGGGAAATGAAAATGATTTATTTACAGGAACGAATATCGAAAAAGCAAAAAAGCTGATTTTTATTTCCAACGATTATTCAGTATTCATGGATTTTTTGAAAACTTCCAACAACGGATTAGCGCTAATAGAAAAAATAAAAAGTACTGGTATGATTTCATTTTTTGTGGGAGATAATGCCAGGTTTGCCGGAAAAACGGTGATAAACAGGTACACCGGATTTGGCGCAACTTCATACAACGGAACATTGGAATTCCTGCCCGGACTGGCGCTTTTAAATACCACGGCCATCATGCCAAATGCCTTTATCAATCCTGATACCTATGAAAATACCGTTTCCGCGTTACCTTATGCAATGGTTTCCGATTCGCTTAAATATGGTTTTTATATCACAGGAAATACTTTTTCCGAATACAATTTTAACAGCGAAGGTATTTCATGGTTTAAAAACCTGTCGGGCAGTTTCCCGCTCATCAGTTTAATAAACAATGCGACAAAAGCTGATTTGGCAAATCAGGGGCCTTATTCCAACTCAAGAAATGTGGCCGGTTTTGAATCCATGAGACTGAAATTCATGGGTATTGGAGATACAGTTATCACCGGTAATAATGTTATCCTTTCACAAAAAACTTATGACCAACTTAAATTGAATGTATTTCCCAATCCCGCCAATGATATTCTTTTTGTTAGAGGAAATGGTGGTAGTTATATAATGCAGGTTTTGGATAATTCAGGGAGAACTGTTTCAATGCTGGAATTTAATGATAACACTGATGTTTCCCTTGATAAATATATAAGTGGATTATACCTTATAAATATCACCGACATAAAAACAAAAAACCGGTTTTCTGCAAGATTGGTTATTTCAAAAAATTAAACATGATAAACCCACATATCAGTTTTTATCGGATAATTTAAATTTGCAAAAAATAAGAGGTTATGAAAAAACTTGCAGTTGTAGCTTTGGGAGGAAATGCCCTTTTGAGAGAGAAAGAAGCGGGAACCATTGAGCAACAGGAACAAAATGCAACCGAAACGCTTGAGAATCTGGTTCATTTAATAAAAGACGGTTACGAACTGGTTATCACGCACGGCAATGGCCCACAGGTTGGAAATATACTGATGCGGAACGATGCCGGCGAACAATTGTACGGAATAGCGCCGATGCCGCTTGATATTTGCGTTGCCGATTCGCAGGTCGGAATTGGCTACATGATCGAACGAATGATGCGGAACGTGTTAAACAAACACGGGATTCGTAAAAACATTATTACGATGGTTACTTTGATTGAAGTGGACAAAAACGACCCGGCATTTCAAAACCCATCGAAACGGATTGGTAAAATGTACAGCGAAGAGGAAGCTGAAAAACTCACCCGTGAAAAGGGATGGATTCTAAAACCATCAGCCAAATCAGGTGGTGGATATCGCAGGGTTGTCCCCTCCCCTGTTCCGCTTGAAATCATTAACAAGGAAACTATTGATTTGCTTGTAAAGAATGGCAACATTGTAATTGCAGCGGGTGGCGGTGGAATTCCGGTTTATTACGACGAACAGGGAAATGTAAGAACTCTTGATGCTGTTATCGATAAAGACATGGCCTCCAGCTTGCTTGCTACCAACATCAACGCCGACGAACTTTATATTCTTACTGATGTATCGTTCATTTACAAGGATTTTGGAAAACCAACCCAGGAAAAACTTGAGTTTCTTAATTACGCCGACACCTTAAAATACCTCGAAATGGGTACTTTTTCCGAAGGTACAATGGAACCAAAAATAAGGGCCTGCCTTAGTTTTATAAAAAACGGCG
>Ga0100393_10003086_pt1 | contig 15846 bp, 13 predicted proteins | sample CryGeymeta201517_FD_81546 | JGI IMG/M metagenome (GOLD analysis project Ga0100393, IMG submission 81546) | Groundwater microbial communities from Crystal Geyser aquifers in Utah, USA - Crystal Geyser metaG 2015-17 | ecosystem: Environmental > Aquatic > Deep subsurface > Groundwater | place... | reverse complement strand
CTTGCTGTAAATCTCTTAAGAGAGAATGATCTTCTTGACTCATTAAAGTTATTTCACTTTCACATAGGTTCACAAATTACCGATATTCGTGCGATTAAAGATGCGATTGCTGAGGGATCAAGAATTTATTGTAAACTTGCAAAACTTGGTGTCCCACTCGAGTACTTCGATGTGGGTGGTGGACTAGGTGTTGATTATGATGGGACAGGATCGACAAATGATTCTTCGATCAATTATCAAATTGAAGAATATGTGGCCGATATTGTCTATGGTCTAAAGCAAGTTTGTGATCTCGAAGATGTAGACCATCCAAATATTATAACTGAGTCAGGTCGTGCTATCACTGCACACCATAGTTGTGTTATCACAAATATTATCGGTGAAATTGATAATACTAATGTTGACTTTGATACAAAGAAAACTACAGGTGAGCATATTCTTGTCTCAAATATGCGTGAGCTTGATGAGGAGCTTGATAAATATCGCAATTGGCAGGAAGCATATAACGATGCAAGTAAATTAAAAGAAGATGCCTTAAATGCATTCTCTCTTGGAATCCTCTCTCTTGAAGAGCGAGCGAAAATAGAAACGATATATTGGAAAGTTTTAAAGAAGGTTTCTAGTCTTGTTTCTAAAGAAGATTATGTACATGATACAGCACTCGATCTTGAAGATTATCTTGCAGGACAGTATCTTTGTAACTTTTCAGTCTTTCAGTCGGCTGCAGATAGTTGGGCAATTGACCAATTACTTCCAGTTGTTCCAATTGAAAAACTTGATCAACGTCCAGAAAAGCGAGTTTCTCTCGTTGATATTACTTGTGATAGTGATGGAAAAATAGATAAGTTCATTGATATGGAAACTGGGATGAAGAAGACTCTTCCTCTACACGCACTCGCTCCTGGTGAAGATTACTACTTAGGAATTTTCCTAACAGGTGCATATCAAGATGTTATGGGAGATATGCATAATCTCTTTGGTCGACTTACTGAAGTCCATGTTTATGCCCATGAAGATGACCCAAAAGGTTTTTATATTGAAGAGATCATCAAAGGAACTTCTGCAGCTCAAGTATTATCGACAATGCAGTATAACCCGCAGTTCATGGCCTTTACTGTTAAAAAAGCGATTGATCACCAAGTGTCTCGTGGATTAATCAATCCAAGAGAAGGTGTTGGTCTCACTGATTTCTATGAAGATTGTTTAAAGGGTTATACCTACTTAAAAATGTAAAACAAGGAGTCTTAAGACTCCTTTTTTTTTAGCTACTTGAATTGTTAAAATCTATTGATGATTTTTATCATGTTTGATTATGCTCACATGTAATTGACAAAAATCCGATCTCAACTGAGTATTTAAGAAAACTTAGGAGAAGGTGATGAAAGTCATATTTAGTTTATTGATATGTAACATAGTTTACAATTATATCTATCACAAGGATAACCTCTATACGTTAGGCTTTAGTTTTACACTGCTTATAATTATAGGGGTTATGCAAGTTTTAGAGCTCAGAAAGAATAATAAAATTTCTGGGCATCTCGCTAATTTAAAAATGAAAATTGATTCACTCTCTGGAGTCTCGGATCAAATATCTTCAACAAGTAGTAATCTTTCAGAGGGTGCTATTGAACAAGCTGAACAACTACACCAGACTGCTTCCGCCATGGATGAAATTAATGCTACCCTACGTGTAAATAGAGACTTTACTGATGAATCTTTAAGAGAGACAACCTCATGTTTAGAGAAGGTTAGAGCAGGGCAGAAAGTAATGTCTGATCTTGGAGGAGCTTTTAGTGTCATTAAAGATGGAAATTCTGAGTTTGAAGTCTCGATGAGTGAAAATACAAAAGAGTTTGATCAGATAAAGAATGTCATTTCTGAGATTTCAGAGAAAACAAAAATCATCAATGATATTGTTTTTCAAACAAAACTTTTATCTTTCAATGCTTCTGTCGAGGCAGCTAGAGCAGGGGAGCATGGTAAAGGTTTTGCTGTTGTTGCAGAAGAAGTGGGTAATCTTGCAAATATGAGTGGGAATGCTGCAAAAGAAATTACTTCAATCCTCGATTCCGGTTTGGCGACAGTTAATCGAATTGTCGACGATACAACTTCTAAGGTTCACTCTCTAATTGATATGGCCTCAAGAAATATTGAAGTTGGCAGTCAAAGTGTTGAAGAGAGTATGAAAACATTTAACGAAATTGCAACAACAGTCGATGTTGTTTCAACTAAGATCGGTGAAATTTCTCGCTCAACTTCAGAACAAGCAGTAGGTGTTGAACAGATATCTAAAGCTATTTATCTGCTTGAACAAAATAATCAAAGAACAACACTAGTTGCTAAGCAGGCATATCAGATAGCGAGTTCATTAAATGATGAGTTTAAAGAACTTGATCAATCTTTTGAATCAACATATGAAGAAGTCACATCGGGACAAAAAGTTACTCAAGTTTTAGCCAACTTTAAGTGGGATGATAAATACTTAATAGGTATTGATAAGGTTGACACTGAGCACCAAGAGCTTATAGAGAAAATAAACTATCTCGTGCTAACTCTAAATGATGATGATAATAAAGAGACTTTAAAGCGCTTCGAAGACCTTAAGGATTTTACAATTTTTCACTTCACTGAAGAAGAATATATGAGAAAAATTGAATATCCAGATTATCCAGCTCATAAGAAAATTCATGAAAATATGCTCGCAAAATTTGGAGAGTATGAACAACAGCTTGTTTCAAGAACTCTCGATAATAAGAAGTTTGTTGCATTCCTTAAGAACTGGCTTGTCAGTCATATTCTTGGCGTTGATACTCAGTATGCTAAACATTCAAAATTACATGTCGCTTAATATTTAAATTCTTGTCTCCGATAGGATCGTCGGAGACAAATTATGGATTTAGCAAATTTAGATTTAAGTGAAGGTTCAAGTAGTGAAGACTCATTTGATAGTGAAGGTTTTGATAATGATTCACCTGAAATGGTTGAAGCCCCACTTCATAATAAAACAGAAGATCTTCATCTCTATTTTGAGCAAAGTTTTAAAAATCGCGTTGGTACAACGGGACTTTTTATTTTGGCCACATTTACAATAGGCCTTGTGATGACATTTGCTCTCTTAGCATTTTCATATACAAGTATCGGTCGAGAATTTCTTCAGGGTCTTAAGATCTTAGTTTTTTAAGTTCATTAAATTCTTTCTCGGAAATCGGCATGATTGATAATCGGTTTCCTTTTCTAGTCAGAATCAGATCATTGAATTTTGGGTTTTCTTTAATTTCTTTTAATGTGATCACTTCTTTAAATTTTTCGACAAATTTGACATCAACCATAAACCAAGTCGGAGAATCTTTCTTTGATTTGAGATCGAAATAATCACTACTCTCATCAAAGGCCGTGTGATCTGGATAAGCTTCTTTTGAAACTATCGCAATGCCTGCAATACCTGGAACTTTACAACTTGAGTGATGAAATAAAATGAGATCACCCTCTTTTACATCATCACGTAGAAAATTTCTTGCTTGGTAATTTCTAACACCATTCCAGGGCTCTGTTTGCCCTGGACGGTTTTTTAGATCATCTATTGAAAAGGTATCTGGTTCAGATTTAAAGATCCAGTAATTCATCGTGATTAAAGTGTTTCCGGGTTTTGGATAAGCCCGCTTAAGTGCTTACGATGAAATGATGGAATCATAAAAGAACTCGTATGTAGTCCTTTATTATAGTAGTTGAATTCTAACTTACTCTCATCAACTCTTTCTGGATTAAAGTCTTTTATTGGCTCTAGTCCTTTTGAAGCAAAAGTGAATGACCAATAACCTCCTGGATATGATAAGTTAGAGAAGTTATAAATGAATACTTTTGGAAAAATTCCATTGAGAACTTCGAGCATGCTTTTTTGAACGTCAGCATTAAAGAAAGGCGATTCTCCTTGAGATACAACAATTCCATTATCACTTAGACAACTATTTACATCATTATAAAACTCTGGACCAAATAGTGGTGCGGCCGGACCGATTGGGTCAGTTGAATCGACAATGATAACATCAAATTTCTCTTTTGTTTCTTTAACAAACTTAACTCCATCTCCAACGATAAGTTCAAGCTTGTCATGACCTTTTAGTACTTCTGATGTTTGTGGAATATGCTCAAGACAAGCATCGATTACACACTGATCAATTTCAACCATTACACATCTTTGGACACCTGTGTGTCGAAGTACTTCTCTGGCCGTACCACCGTCACCGCCACCAATGACAAGAACTTTCTTTGGACTTGGATGCACAAATAGTGGAACGTGTGTGATCATATCGTGATACACAAATTCATCTCTTTCTGTGATCATGACAAGACCGTCGTTAAGGAGCATTTTTCCATGTCCTTTCGTTTGAACAACGTCAACAGTTTGGAATTCACTTTTTTCAGAGTAAAGAACTTTCTCTACTTTAAATCTCATTCCATAAATATCTTCAAAAATTTCTTCTACCCATAAATTACTGTGCATAAATTATCCTTTTTATAAAATTGAAAATGGAGCTAGTAGACCTTCTCTTTTCTTGTAAAAGTGTGAGAAGTACATTGTATATCCACAAGACAAGTGACTTTGTGCCTGTGTTTTTAATTCATATAGTCCTGGAGTTGTTTTTCCACAACCATCACTCTCGGGTCTAAATTCAATAAAGTCATAAGCTCCTGGTTCGAATGCCTCGATGATTTTATTGATATGATCTTTTAAATTGATATCTGTCTCAAAACTTACGTATGAGCTCTCTTCTTGCGGAGTGATATGAATTGTAAAATATTCTTGTCCTCTAATTGCGTTTAGAGAATAACCGTAAGGCTTGAAAACAAAATCATCAATTTGAAAATCGGGTAGTATTTCTTCAAGCCTTAGGAAGTTTCTAATTTCTTCTTTTGTTACATCTTCCTTCATGAGGATGTCTCTTGCTTTTGGAGAGATTTCATAAAGAAGTAATTCAAAAGTTCTATCATCAGCATCTGGACAGTATGCATTTCTTAAATGGTAAACGAAATTATGGTGGTCATCCATATTCCCCATTCTGAATGCTTGTCCCTCAAAATTCTCTTCAAGAATTTTTATATCGTCAAAGAAAGTTGTGGGTTGAAGGTACGAGAAATACTCATTCTTTCTTTGGAAAATAAGTTGCTTTATATTTAGTTTTCCAAGCTCATTAATGAAGAAATTAATGGCATCGATTAAAGTTGTTTGTCCACACGTGATGATGAGAATTCTGTCTTGGTAGACAAATAGACTTGATTCAGAAAGAAGAAATGCTTTTATATACTCGTTTTCAATATGCGATAATATTGTAGCGTTTGCTTTTGCAACAAGTTTTGCCCAGAGGGAATTATCAAGTTCAAGAAGGTTCAGTTTCTCTTTATCAATAATGATCTCGGCCTTCTTTTCAGAACCCTCAAAAATCATGGTTTGCTCCAATTTAAATAATAATTTTGCTAATACTATGTCATGCCAAAAACATTAAGTCTTGTCCATGGTTTTTTATGATCTGCTTACTTAACCCGTGGAAACTAGTAAGTTTTTCATGTTTCAATAGCTTTCATTTAATACCTTAATAATGATCTGTTCACAATATTTGTACGTATTGCCAAATAAAGTTGGCGAGAGCGTAAAGTTTTTTGTGATTTGTACCGAAATAGCTTATGAAATGAAGCGCTTTGTCGTGAAAGGAGCCAATATGCTTGCGAGTTTTTCAGAATTTAAATTCTATCAGTCATTTAGAATTCCTGTGGAAGAGGCCGATAATTTAAGGTTTCTCGTCCAGCAAGAGGATGACTTGGGAAATCTTTCTTATATTGAAGATGCAAAGCTTGTCGATATTTCTGTCACTGGGTTTGGATTTTCAACCAAAGACAGAATCTCTGTTGGTACGGAACTTTCGATCTCATTACAATTTAAAAAATATCACCTCGATCTTGGTGGTTCTGTTGTTAGAGCATTCACAAATAGTCTCGACGACGAAGAAATAATTTATGGTGTAGAGATTGAAGCAGAAGATAAGCTCAAAAAGTTTCTTGAGGCCTATGTCATGTCTTTTTCTAATGATCGGCTAAAAGATTGTTTAATCGATTCAGCATTAAAAGAAAGATACACAAAGGCAAGTGATGGATTTGAAATGTTCTCACTACTTTTATCTCTTTTTAAAGATATCACTCACTTTGGTGATAAAGATGGATTCTTAGATTCGATGCTTGAAGAAGTCGTAAGAATTTTAAATGCGCAAAGAGCAAGTATCTTTTTAATTAATCCTGATACAAATGAACTCGAAGCGATTTCAGCTCTTGGTGTTGATAAAGGTTCTTTGAAGTTTGATTATCGTCTTGGTATTGCAGGTTCTGTATTCACAACAGGGGTTGCTTTAAATATTGATACTAATAACGACAAATCACGTTTTAATAATCAGTTTGATGAAGTTTTAGATTTTAAAACTAAATCAATCGTATGCCACCCAATTCATAATCGTGAAGATAAAATAATTGGTGTTATTGAAATTATTAATAAGAGAAATCAAGATCGTTTTACGATTGAAGATGAAAAAACAATGAAGGTTTTGGCCCTTGTTTTCTCTTCTGTTTTCCATAATTACAACCCAGTAAGTGATAAATCTCAAATTAGAAGATTCTCGGCACCTTACGATAGAAAGTTTGCTCTTATAGGAAAGACTCCGCATGTCGGGTCATTAAGAAACTCTATTTTAAAGCTTAAAGATATTGCTGATCCGACATTAATTTATGGAGAGAAAGGTGTAGGGAAAAATCTTTATGCAACTATTCTCCATCATGAAGGTCGTCGTGGCCTCAATGATATTAAAACAATTGATTGTGAGTCTAAAGATCTTGAGACTCTTAATAAAGAATTATTTGGTCCAAACGAAGTTGACTGTGTCTTTGCAACAACACGTGGTGGAACAGTGGTACTTCATGAGATTGGCAAGCTTGATGTTCCAACTCAGAATAAGTTGATGCATATATTGAAAAATAAAGGTCTTGATGGTGGACGAGTTTCTTTTGACTCTAAAATTATCGCGACGACTTCTATTGATCTTGGAGAAAGAGTTGAGGAAGGTACTTTTAACAAAGAGCTATTTGAATACCTTTCAACATCTTATGTTTCTATTGAATCTCTAAGAAGAAGATCTGATGATATTGAACACCTTGTTGAATACTTTTTAAAGAGTGAATGTAAGAAGCAAGGCCTTCTACTAAAGAGCTTCTCTCCAAAAGCGATGGAGAAATTGAGTCAGTACGATTGGCCAGGAAATATTGCGGAGCTTAGAAAGTGTGTTGAGCGTGCAGTACTTTATAATCCAAAGTCACATATCATTACAGAAATTGCTTTTGAAAATGATGCCATTCCACTAATTGATGTCGCTCAAAAACAAAGAATGTTTGGTGCTATACCATATGTTTCAGATTTTAGTATTCCTCTAAAAGAAAGATTAGCTCTTGTTGAAAGAGAGATGATTTTAGCTGAAATTAAAAGAAATAATGGTAATAAATCCAAAGCAGCTAAAGAGATGGGAAGTTCAAGAGAAGCTTTAAGAAAGAAGCTATTAATCTCTAACGATGTCCTTGATCAAATCGAAGGACCAAGTCCTGAAGCTGATAATGAGTACGATGCAGAAAAGAAAGCAGCATAAAAAAAGGGCCAGTTTTGAACTGGCTTTTTTCATTTTATTTGATCAAAAGTGAAACGAATTAATCTCGCGAGTGTTGAATCATCAAGTACCGATTGCACAGCTTCTATGAATTGATCTATTTCTTCATTGTTAACAATTAGTGGTGGCATAAAATAGAGAAGATTAGGTCTTGTACCCGAAAAACAAGTGTATATTTTTTTCTTTCTTAGCTCATTAAGTATTGAGGCCATTAGTAATATATTAATTTCTCTATGCAGAATGATTTTTGTATCTCGTGAATATATTTGTGAAAAATAGTTTAAATCTAGGCTTAGGCCAAGTAATAGGCCATCTCCATCGATACTGATAATTTTGTTTGGAAACTGGTTTTTTAGATTTTGAAGTCTTACTTTTGCATACGATATAGCGTCTTTAAGCTTTGTTGTGAATTCTGGCTCAGCCATGAATGCGATTACCTGTGAAGCAATAACACAAGAATGTCCCATCCCTGAAAAAGTAGAAGTATGAAGATTTGCTTCACTTTTTTTTCGATAGGCACGAGTGAAAATTTCTTCAGTGGTTAGCATTGCTGATATTGCCTTTAGACCACCTCCTAGAGATTTTGAGATTGTAATTAAATCAGGATTTAACCCGACTTTAGTGTGTGCTAGAAATGTTCCCGATCTCCACATTCCACTTTTAATTTCATCGCATAGAATAAGAAATTTGAATTTCTTTGCTAGCTCATTGATCTTAAGTGCAAATTCCTTAGACATAACTTCGTGTGTCTGACCTTGAATTGGTTCAATAATTATCGCTGCAATATTATGACCAATTTGAGTTACAATTTTTTCTAAATCTTGTGAGTCATTATATTTATAATTGATGATATTTTCATTTGGAAGAAATGTATGAAAAGAGTCGCCAAAGTTTTCCGCATCGGTTAGTGATAGCGCACCAGTCGTTTTTCCATGATAACTATTACTTGCACGTAGATATATTTGTCGTTCTTTTTTGAAGTATTTACTTGTTAGCTTTATTGCTGCTTCAATAGCTTCAGCCCCAGAGGTCGCAAGTGTTGTACTCGTAAATTGTGCGGGCGTTACTTGAGATAGATTATGAGCAAGACCTGCTTGGTAGCGATTGACTCCTAATTTGTAAACATTTGGAATGTTTTCATCAATGCAATATTGTTGTGCATTTTTTACTACTTTATGATTATGACCTAAGTTTAAAACACCTAAACCAGAAGAGAAATCGAGAAGATAGTTATCTGCCTCGAAAAGCTTCAGCCCATATGCACTTGTTGGTTGAAAATTATTATATCCTAGTACTTTGAAAATATTTGTTAGATCCTTGCTGATGTGCGAACGATACAAAGTTGTAACTTCTTTTGATTCTAAATTTTGAATATCTTTGATGTTTAACATTTTCACAGCTTCATAATCCTTTCAAACATCGACGTCGAGAGGACTTCTTTAGGATCATATTTTTGCTTAAGAACTAAGAGATCTTTAATATAAGGATACATTTCAAACAATTGTTCTTTTGTTATAGGGCTCGATTTCGCCAAGTAGACTCTTCCGCCATGTTTTATGAGTAGATCATTTAGTCTTAAAAAAAAGTTATATTGTTCTTGTGCATTACCTGCTGATTTAGGGATATCGTAAGTCATCGAATGACCATTTTTGGAGGAGAAGTTATTCAAGAATGGATCCTCCTGTCTTCGATACCATTTTAATGCTGACATATATGAGAAATTTTTATATTGATGCTGAAGTTGTCTAATTTCTTTGAAGCACTTTAAAGATTGTGTGTGTTCGACGATAACTTGATATTCATAAAATCCATTTCTAAAGAGTTTATTGTAGAATGGCAAGTTGAGATCCATTAAATAATTTAGTTGTTCGAGGGTTTCAACTTTTTCTCTAGTCGGAAGTAGGTTGAAGTAAAGTTTATTGAACAGATAGAGTGTATACCTATTAATTATTACCTGAGTATACTTATAATTCTTTCTATTTAGTACTTCTTTGAAATCAAAATTACTATTTTTAGCTTTGAATTGTTTTGTGTCATTGTCGTGAGTTGAAGATATACTTAATATCGTTGAGCTTCGTTTCTGATTTGTTAGATTGTCAACATTGGCAATTAAATATTGAGACTCTTCTAAAGAGCTGTCTCCAAGCAAGAGAGTTTCTCTTAGATTGTTTAATTTAATATTCTTTGTTTTATATTGTAATGATGTCAGAGGAGTAGTTTCTAAAGTCACCTCAAGGATACAGCCAAGTAATCCAAAACCGCCGATAACGGAGTAGAAGAGATCTTGATTATTAAATCTCGAGCAAAGAAGTATTTCTCCTGAAGGTATCATTATTTTAAAGTTTTTTACATGCTCCCCAATTGAGCCATTTACGAAGCAATTTTTTCCATGGACATTATTTGATAGGGCCCCAGATAGAGTTACGTATTTTGTCCCAGGGATAACAGCGAGTTTTCTATTATATTTTACCAAAAATAATAAAATTTCAAAGATTGTAATATTTGCACTTGCTGTAATGGAATTGTCTTGTTGGGAGTAGGATATTTTCCTTGGAAATCTGTCTAAGGAGATTATTTTCTTTGATAGGTAATTATCGCCATAACTTTTAGCATTACCTATCAAGGAAAATTTTGTCGATGTATTGGAGAAATTGTGAAATAGATCAGCTAACTGCTCTGCATGATGAGGCATAAAAATATCAGCTTTAATTTCATTTGTTTTCGACCAACCAGATATTTTCGTATCAGATAGTTTTTCTATATTCTTAATATTTCTACATCCTTGTAGTAGTGCTTAATAATTGCATCATACTTGTAATTAAAATACTTAGACATCATATAAGCTCCCCACTGAGAAAGTCCAACATGATGACCCCAGCCGTAGCCTTTTATTGTAACCTCAGTATCCGTCTCATCTTCAAAGTAGAAATGATATCCCTTAAAGTTTGACCAACCAAGGGCCGCTCGAAAATCTCTAAAGTAAATAACCGCAGATGCATCGCCTTGTGTGAGCTCAATATCACGTGCACTTTCAAAATTAATATTTCGAGAAAGAATTTTAAAAGATAAATCTCCATTGATGTCGAAGTCCTTAAATCTCTCACTTGTATCTGGACGTGCCTTTAATTTACTTAGAATCTCTGCTTTACTCCAGAGCGTTCTCGACTCAACAATCCACTGCGATGATTTGGAAAGGTTTTCTCTTAAATGATCTCTTGTAAATACTTCTGTTGAGATGTCACAGTAAGGAGCTTCATTAGAACCGAAAATATTCTTTGCACTATCTGTGTAGCCACCGGAATAGGAGTGAAAGAAAGCGACAATCACTTCATCATTATAGGTAATAACTTCACCCGCTGTTTCATTGACTGCTCTATCTGTTGATGGCTTTCGGTGATTAATCCCTGTGTAGACCTGATATCTCGCGGTATCATCAACATCCCAATCTTTACTTAGCTTCGTGTTGACAAGGTGATAAAGGGCATAGCTTCTCGCCGCTAGCGCCTGAGCCTTTAGAGACTCAATTGGCCAACTTGCAGAACTTTCACTTGGGACAACTCCTAGCAGGTAGTTTTCCATATCAATTGTATTGACGATATAAAGTCCATTTTCGTTGATTCCAACTTTAAATTTCCCATAGTAAGAATTAGACTTTGATTCATTCCCAAGCCTCTCTATAAGTACGGGACGCTTTGCTTGAAATGTAATTGGTGAATTAAATGAATACTTATTTTTACCAGAAGTTAAATAGATTGTTTTATTTTTAAAAGTTACTGTTGCTTGCGTAATCTTTTCGCTCTTAGTTGAGCTTTTTACGCTAATACTGTCTGGTGAGCTAATCTTAAATGTTGTCGCGTTATCTGGAACCCCGTGTCTCCAATCATTTTTAAGAGTATGGGGAAAGATAAGGACACGAACATTTTTGACTGCACTCAAATCTTTGGGAATTGGCAGTGTCCCTTTTTTAAAATTTGGTGGAATACTCGAAGAAGAGTTTTGAAGCAACATATCTTCGCTAGCAAACAGGGTTGAACTTAAAAGGCCTAAGAGTGTCAAAAGTAATAATTTTTTCATAAATATATTTTAATTCATATTGTGTTCATGTAAATCGAGCTATTTTTTCTTGATGTCTAAGCTCGGTTAAATTATCTTGTGTCTAAAACTAGGCACGATATTTCAGCATTATATAAAGACGCACAATGTGTCATAATTGTTAAAATAGTCAAAATACAAATAAGGTGAATATAAATGAATCTGGTAACGGTTCTATCTAATCAAATAACATTCAAAGATTTTATCGATATTTCAATCGTTGCATTAATGATTTATCAAGTATTAAAAATCGTACAAGGAACGAGGGCCGTCCAGATCTTAACAGGGATGGTTTTTCTTTCAATACTTTTTGCTATTGGGGTTAGTTATAATCTCTATACGCTCAATTGGATTCTTGATCATTTCTTCGATTACTTCTTTATTATTTTCATCATCCTCTTTCAAGATCAAATAAGAGCAGCTCTTGCCAATGTTGGAACGGGGAGGAAGATGTTTCAATTCTTTGATCGATCTCCAATTGACTTTGATATTGAAGAGATAATTCGTGTATGTAGTGTTTTAAGTAAGGAGCGCACAGGTGCCTTGGTTGTTTTAGAAAAGAAGAATGGACTCGAAAATTATATTGATACTGGAACAAGGCTTGATTGTAAAATTCATAGTGATTTAATCTATTCTATTTTTCAATCAAAATCACCTCTACACGATGGCGCTATTATCATTAGAGATAATAAAATAGCCGCTGCCGGTTGTTTCCTACCTCTTTCAAAGAATGTTGATATTGATAGGCATTATGGAACTCGACATCGGGCAGCCCTTGGAATAACTGAATTATCAGATGCAATTGTTATCACAGTAAGTGAAGAGAGTGGAAGAATAAGCACATGTAGTGAAGGTTTCTTCACACAATGCTCAAGTGAAAATGAGCTTCGCAAGAAGTTAACACAACTTCTTGGAAACTCAATTACTAAAGAGCGTGTTCAAGTCGTAGGTAAGATTTAAAAAAGAGAATTCTATGATATTTACAAAAAGAAATAAATTTTTCGAAGGCCATCTACTCAAAGTACTAAGCTTTATCACGGCATCCTTTCTTTGGTTCTATGTCGTAAATTCAGAGCCTATCCAGTTGAAGCGTTCATTCAAAATAAATATTGTCTCTCCTGTTGGTATTGGAGTTGATCAAATGTCGGTGTCAAAGGTTGAGGTAACATTAAAAGGTGCAAGAGCATTTTTAAAAGAATTTAGGGAAAATGATAATGAAATCACCCTGGATCTTTCTAAGCGAAAAATAACGACAGAAAAACCACTTAGTTATTCAATCTCAGAGCACGATTTTATTCTACCATTTGGTGTTGACGTCGTTGAATTTTCTCCGGAGGCTGTACAATTAGGTTTTGATCGTATTATCAAGAAGAAAATACCTGTAAAGAGTGCTTTCCAAACTTCTTTATCAGATGAGTTACAATTAGTTGATAGTACCCTTGCTCCTTCAAGTGTAATGGTTGAAGGTCCACGTAGTGTGATGAAAGGCTTTGGAATCACCAAGACCAGAGGAATAGATCTGGCCGCACTTTCTGGAAATGGTGAAATCGATATCGAACTGGCCGAACCGCCAGACTTCATCAGCTACCTTGAAAAGCCAAATTTCAAGTTTATCTACAATATCAAGCCAAAGAGCGCGAACTTAACACTTAAGAGAATTGAGATTAAATTCATCACTTCCCATCAAAGATTCAAAGCGTCAAAAGATATGGTCTCTCTTGATGTTCTCGCTCCAGAAGGAAGAGTGCTAACCGCTGGAGATATCAAGGTCTTTGCCGAAATTCCAGATGGTAAAAAAGGTAAATTTGATGTAAGACTAAGGGCCGAGTTACCTGAGGGGGTTCACCTGTTAAATATAAACCCTCCAATTGTATCAGTTAACGTTTTTTAACTATATTTGAATTTATTTAAAGAGGAATATATGTCAGAAAGAAAATTATTTGGAACAGACGGAATCAGAGGAAAAGCAAATATCTATCCGATGACATCAGAAGTTGCGACGGCCCTAGGTCGGGCGGTGACATATTACTTCCAAAAAAAGAACCAAAACAACAAAACACCACTTGTCATCGTAGGAAAAGATACGAGATTGAGCTGTTATATGCTCGAGCAGGCCTTTGCTTCTGGTGTTTGTTCCCAAGGTGGTCGAGTTATTTTCACTGGACCATTACCAACTCCTGGAGTTGCATTTGTAACAAAGAGTATGCGCGCTGATGCTGGTGTAATGATCTCAGCCTCTCATAATTCATTTGATGATAACGGAATAAAAATTTTCGATGCCGACGGTTTCAAACTTCCTGATGAAGTGGAACTAATTCTTGAGGATCTAATTTTAAATCCAGAGAAAATGCCTATTAAGGTTGGTGGTGAAATTGGACGTGCAAAACGTCTTGAAGGTGTTGAAGGTCGCTATATCGTTCATGTTAAAACAGCTCTTGATGATGAGTACGACTTAACTGGAATGAGAATTGTTGTCGACTGCGCTAATGGTGCTAGTTATAAAGTTGCGCCGATGGTTCTATCTGAACTTGGTGCTGAAGTTTTCTCACTTGGAGTCAGTCCAAATGGAAAGAATATTAACCTAAACTGCGGAAGCCTACACCCAGATATGGCCAAGAGTGAAGTTCTAAAGCTAAGAGCTGATCTTGGGATTTGCTTGGATGGTGATGCTGACCGTGTACAAATCATTGATAAGAACGGAACATTAATTGATGGTGATAAACTCATTGGTATTTTTGCAAAACTGATGCTTGCTTCTGGAGAGCTTAAAAAAGGCGATACTGTTGTTGGAACAGTGATGTCAAATATTGGACTTGAGATTTTTCTAAAGTCTTTGGGACTTAAGTTTCATCGTACAAATGTAGGTGACCGCTATATCATGGAGTACATGCAAGAAAGCAATGCCAAACTTGGAGGAGAGCCTTCAGGTCATATTATATTCTTCGATTACGCGACGACTGGAGATGGAACCCTAGGAGCTTTAAAAGCTGTTGAAGCAATGAAGCACTTTGGAAAGTCGATGGAAGAGCTATCTGAAGAGATCGAATTATTTCCACAAGTTTTAAAAAATATTACAGTGAAAGAGAAAATTGCTTTTGAAAATATTAAACCACTGCAAGATGCGCTTAAAGCTTCACAAGAAAAATTAAAAGATAGAGGTCGAATTATCATTCGCTATTCTGGAACAGAACCCTTGGCCCGAGTGATGGTTGAAGCTGATAACATCAAAATGGTAAATGAAATTTGTAATGAACTAGTTGCAATTATAAAAAAAGAAATAGGATAAAATATGATTACTAAATTAGGTGTTAATATCGATCACGTAGCGACCCTTAGACAACAACGTGACGAAGGATACCCAAGTCTTGTCGATGCCGCTGATGCGACTTTAAGAGCTGGAGCGAATCAGATAACAATTCACTTGCGTGAAGATCGAAGACATATTCAAGATACAGATATTCAAAGTGTACTCCTTGTTACTCGAAAATTTGGTGTTCCATTAAACTTGGAGATGGGTTGTTCTCGCGAGATAGCTGAGATTGCTGTTGCAAGTGCTCCTGAATGGATTTGTCTGGTTCCTGAAAAAAGAGAAGAGAAGACAACTGAAGGTGGACTCGATTTATCAGATGGAAACTTTACAAAAGTAAAAGAGACGATGGAGTACTTGAGAGAGCATATTCCAGGAGTGAAGATATCTCTCTTTGTTGAAGCTTCAAGTGAAATAATGAAAAGTTCCCTTGAGTTAAAAGCTGATGCTGTAGAAATTCATACCGGTATGTATGCGAAGGCCTTCTTAGAAGGTGAAGAAATATCTCCATATATAAAAAAATATCAGGAGTGTTATGAACTAGTAAAAGACTCAACGACTCTTTATCATGCTGGTCATGGGTTAACACTTGAAAGCGTTGAGCCTCTTTTAGAGCTTAAGATATTTAGGGAGTATAATATTGGTCACTGGATAATTGCACAGTCAATCTTTGAAGGATTAGATTCAGTAACAAAGAAATTTCTTGAACTATTTAAAAAGTATCCAATGTAAAATATTTAGAAACTTATTTTG
>Ga0100393_10003085_pt1 | contig 15848 bp, 14 predicted proteins | sample CryGeymeta201517_FD_81546 | JGI IMG/M metagenome (GOLD analysis project Ga0100393, IMG submission 81546) | Groundwater microbial communities from Crystal Geyser aquifers in Utah, USA - Crystal Geyser metaG 2015-17 | ecosystem: Environmental > Aquatic > Deep subsurface > Groundwater | place... | reverse complement strand
CTCGAGCAGGGTCCACAACAGCGGAACTCGGAAGCGTCGCGTGACCACCGCAAGCACGAGATAGTTGACGTCGCGCGTCCCTGCCTTCCACCTCGTGCGGTCGAGCGCGAGCGTCCACGCCCCCGAGGACCCGATCAGCCGCGCGACGATCGGCGCCGTCCAGTCGGGATCCAGCGCCACGTGCTGGAAGAAGCGCTGCAACCGACGGCAGGTCGAGACGATCAGAAACCCTCTTCCCGCCCCGGTGGCGATATGGCCGAGGTTGACAGACGCCGCACACCTCAAACGACAACCCGTTCTCGGAGGCGCACTTCAAGACGCTGAAATATCAATCGGAATTTCCTGCCCGGTTTGAAAACATCCGTGACGCCAAAACCCTCTGCCGACGATTCTTCACATGGTGTAACGAAGATCATCATCATGCAGGCATCGGCCTGATGACGCCTGATCAACGCCACTTCGGGCAGGCCGAGGCGCTCTTCGCCGCACGCCAGGCCACACTCGACGCCGCGTTCCGCAGCACACCCGAACGCTTCGTCCGCCAACCGCCAAAACCACCTCAGATTCCCACCGCCGTCTGGATCACCCCCCCTGCAAAAACCTAAAACGACCGGGCCTAAAGTCCGAAGACCACTGTCTCAAAGTCGTTGACACGTTCCGGATGGACCTCGTGAGATATCACTAACTCCGACACCGTGCGCTCGCCCTTCAGCGCCTCCAACGCCACGCGCGCCTTGAACGCCGCGTCGTGGTTCCTGCGTTTCGACATGTTCTGTTCTCCTCGTTCTTGGAGAACAGCAGACTTCAGATCGTAGCTCGTCGCAAGAAAGGGAAAAGCTGGACGACTTTTACGCCGCCCGCAGAGGGCTCATCCCGCCGCTACCGTGGCCGACTTTCTCACCGCCGTTCTCACGCCGCCGCGCCCACCTTACGCCGCGTCTCACAGGCTCAGCATCGCGCGCGCCTGCGCGGGCGTCGCCACGGGGCGGGCGTATTTCTCGCACAGCGCCGTGACGCGGCGCACCAGCGCGGCGTTGGAGGGCGCCAGCGTGTCGCGGTCGAGCCGCAGGTTGTCCTCCAGCCCGGTGCGCGCGTGGCCGCCGCCCGCCACGCACCATTCGTTGAGCAGGATCTGCCCCGGCCCGACGCCCGCGCCGCACCACTCGGCGTCCGGCGCCAGCCGTTTCAGCGTCGCGACGTAGAAATCGAACACCGCGCGGTCAACCGGCATCGCGTTCTTCACCCCCATCACGAACTGGACGTAGAGCGGGCCTTGCAGCCGCCCGTCCTTCGCCATCGCCGCCGCCTGGAAGATGTGGCTGAGGTCGAACGCCTCGATCTCGGGCTTGACGCCGTGGCTGCGCATCTCGCCGGCCAGCCAGTCCACCAGATCGGGGCTGTTTTCATAGACGCGGGTGGGAAAGTTGTTCGAGCCGACCGTCAGCGACGCCATCTCGGGGCGGAGCGGCAGCATCCCGCCGCGCTCGCGCCCGGCGCCGGAGCGCCCGCCGGTGGAGAGCTGGAGGATCATGCCGGGGCAATGCGCGCGCAGCCCCTCCATCAGCCGGGCGAATTTCTCCGGGTCCGAGGTCGGGGTCTCGTCGTCGTTGCGCACGTGGAGGTGGGCGATCGCGGCGCCCGCCTCGAAGGCCTCATGGGTCGATTCCACCTGCTCGGCGATGGTGACCGGCACGGCGGGGTTGTGCGCCTTGCGCGGCACCGAGCCGGTGATCGCGACGCAGATGATGCAGGGCCTTGCGGCGGCGTTCATGGCGTCATGCTCCGTGGGTCTTATTGGGTGATGGACAACGCGGGTCAGGATGCGGGCGCGGGATGCGGCGCTGCGCCATCCGCGCTATCGCCGCATGGCCGCCGCCGGGCGCACCTTCACCCACGCCGCCAAAAAACTCAACAGCGCCCGGCGCGCTTCAGCCGCCGGATCGGACGACCGGCGGCGACGGGGAGATGGCTGGACGCCGCCGCGCCGTCGGGCGCGCACAGGGCCGCAGACGCGCGGGCGGCTGACGCGCGGCCCGACCGTGCTATCTCTATGCAAAGCGTCTTGCAGCCGGAACCTCCCATGCCCGATCACCCTATCGCGCCCAAGGGCGTCGCCGTGCCCAGCGGCCGCATCGCGCGGCTGGCCCGCTTCGGCGGCCTCGCCGCAGGGGTCGCCGGGGGCATGGCGCTCGACGCGGCGCGCCAGGTCGCGGGCGGCAGGCGCCCCTCGGCGGCCGACCTGCTGCTGACGCCCGCCAACGCGCTGCGCGTCACCCGTCAGCTTGCGCATCTGCGCGGCGCGGCGATGAAGATCGGCCAGCTTCTGTCGATGGACGCGGGCGACATCCTGCCGCCGGAGCTGACCGAAATCCTGTCGCGCCTGCGCGCCGACGCCCAGCACATGCCCGCCAGCCAGTTGCAAAAAGTGCTGACCGAGCGCTGGGGCCGGGGCTGGCGCGACCGCTTCGCCCGCTTCGAGCCGACGCCGATGGCCGCCGCCTCGATCGGCCAGGTGCACCGCGCGCTGACGAAGGACGGGCGCGATCTGGCGATCAAGATCCAGTATCCCGGCGTGCGCCAGAGCATCGACAGCGACGTGGCCAACGTCGCGGCGCTGCTGAAGCTGTCGGGGCTGCTGCCGCCGTCGCTGAACGTCGCGCCGCTGCTGGCCGAGGCGCGGCGCCAGCTGCACGACGAGGCCGACTACGCCCGCGAGGGCCGCGCGCTGGAGCGCTTCGCGGCGCTGCTGAGCGGCGCGGACGACTATGTGACGCCACGGCTTCAGCCCGACCTCACCACGCGCGACGTGCTGGCGATGACCTATGTGGAGGGCGTCGCGGTGGAAAGCCTGGCCGACGCGCCGCAGGCCGAGCGCGACCGGGTGGCGACGCTGTTGCTGGCGCTGACGCTGCGCGAGCTGTTCGACTTCGGCGTGATGCAGACCGACCCCAATTTCGCCAACTATCGCTATGACCCGGCGACGCGGCGGCTGGTGCTGCTGGATTTCGGCGCCACGCGCGCGCTGGCCCCGGCGATGACCGCACGCTATCGCGACCTGATGCGGGCGGCGCTGGCCGGCGACGCGGCGGGAATGCGGCGGCTGGCGGTCGAGATCGGCTTCATCGACGCCGCCGCCGATCCGCGCCACCACGACGCGGTGATGGCGCTGGCCGAGATCGCGCTGGCGCCGCTGCGCGCGGGCGGGACCTATGATTTCGCCGACCCGTCGCTGACCGCGCGCCTGCGCGACGGCGGCCTCGCGCTGGCCGCCGACCGCGACTTCTGGCGCCTGCCGCCCATCGACGCGCTGTTCGTGCAGCGCAAGGCGGCGGGGATGGTGTTGCTCGCCAAACGCCTGCGGGCGCGGGTTGACGCCCGCGCCCTGCTGGCGCCGCATCTCTGAAGGCGCGGCGCGCTGGCGGGAACCATGCCGGCGCGTTTCGCGCAGACCGGCGCGCACAGACCGGCGCGCACAGACCGGCGCGCGCAGACCGGCGCGCACAGCCGGGATCGACCGGCTGCTCATCGCCGATGACAGCCGCCCGACGCGCCACGCGGCGGCGTCGGCGTCACCGCCGCCGATCCGCGCCGGTTGACATGCCCCGCGCTCTGCTTTCCCACTGCGCCTGCAACCATGGCCGCCCGGAGGCGCAGCGTCCCCTTGTCCCGCATCGGCCCCATCGCCACGCCCGGCCAGCGCATCGGCCTGCTGGGCGGCTCGTTCGATCCGCCGCACGAGGGCCATGCGCACATCACGCGATGGGCGCTGCGCGCGCTGGCGCTCGACCGGGTGTGGTGGCTGGTGTCGCCGGGCAATCCGCTGAAGCCGCGCGGGCCTGCGGCGCTGGCGCGGCGCGTCGCCGCCTGCCGGGCGATGATGCGGCATCCACGCGTGGTCGTGACCGACATCGAGGCGCATCTGGGGGTGCGCTACACCGCCGACACGCTCGACGCGCTGCGCGCGCGCTATCCCGCCGTGCGCTTCGTGTGGCTGATGGGCGCCGACAACCTTGCAGGCTTTCACCGGTGGGAGCGGTGGGACCACATCCTGCGCACCGTGCCGGTGGCGGCGCTGGCGCGGCCGGGCGAGCAGCTCGCCGCAGGCCTCTCCCCCGCCGCCCGCGCCTTCGCCCGCCACCGCCTGCCCGGCGCGCAGGCGCGCGCGCTGGCCGCCGGGCCCGCGCCGCGCTGGGTGCTGCTGACCGGGCCGATGTCGCGCCAGTCATCGACCGCGATCCGCGCGCAGGGCGCTTGGCGATAAACCCCTTGTTGACCATAATCGCGCCATGATCGCCGCCATGACCCATGCGTTGACCCGCGCCCTGCGCCTCCGCCTGACCGCCGCCGCCGCGCTGTCGCTGCTGGCGGTCGCCGCCTGCGCCGACGCGCCGCGTCAGGCGCCCGCGCCCGCGCCGCGCGGCGCGGGCGGCGCCGCTGGCGCGATCGCCTCCGCCTTCGGCGCCGCGCTGGCCGACGCCAGCGGCCTCAGCGGCGCGCTGGGCTTCATCGTGGTCGATCTGGCGACCGGCGAGACGCTGGAGGCGCTGAACCCCGACCTCGGCCTTGCGCCCGCCTCGGTCGCCAAGATCGCCACCACGCTCTACGCGCTGGCGATTCTGGGGCCGCAGCACCGTTTCGAGACGCAGGCGGTGGCGCTGGGGCCGATCGGGGCCGGTCGGCTGCGCGGCGATCTGGGCCTGCGCGGCGGCGGCGACCCCGAGCTTGACAGCGCCGGGCTGGCGGCGCTGGCGCGCGACGCGGCGGCGCAGGCGCAGGTGGTGGACGGCGCGGTGCGCGTCGCGCCCGGCGCGGTGATCCCGTTCATCGACGCCGAACAGCCGCCCGAGGCCGCCTATAACCCTGCGGTCGCGGCGCTGAACCTCAACTACAACCGCGTGCGGCTGGCGTGGGAGCGCAAGGGCGCGCGGCTGGAGTATGCGCTGGAGGCCCATGCGGCCAGCTACAGCCCGGCGGTGACGTCGGTGGCGCTGAACCTTGCGCCCGACGATTGCGGCTGCCCCGCGTTCGCGCGCGCCGACGGCCCCGGCGAGACATGGCGGGTGCGCGAAGGCGCGCTGCGCGGGCGCGGCTCGGTCTGGCTGCCGGTGCAGGCGCCCGAGCCCTATGCGGCGGAGGTGTTCCGCGCCGCCGCCGCGCAGGCGGGGATGCGTTTTGGCGCCGCTCAGCAGGCCGGTGGAACGGGGGGCGGAAAGGACGGCGCGGTGATCGCGCGCCATCTCAGCCGCCCGGTGATCGAGATGACCGCCGACATGCTGCGCTATTCCACCAACCTCACCGCCGAGGCGCTGGGCCGCGCCGCCAGCGCGGCGCGCGGCGCAGCCGCCGGCGATCTGGCGGCCTCCGCCGCCGCGATGAACCGCTGGATCGCCGATTTCGCCGGGTTCGCCGCCGAAGACGGCTTCAGCCTGCGCAACCATTCCGGCCTGTCGGCCGACGCCCGCGTGACGCCGCGCCGCATGGCGCAGGTGCTGGCGGCGGCGGCGCGGGGGGGCGACGCCGCGCTGTTCCACCTGCTGCGCGACCACGCCATCGACGACGCCGACGCCCGCGCGCCCAAGGGCGCGACGGTGCGCGCCAAGACCGGCACGCTGGATTTCGCGCGCGGGCTGGCGGGCTATGCGGTCACGCCCTCGGGGCGCAGGCTGGCGTTCGCCTATTTCGCCAACGACCTCGACCGCCGCGCCGCGACGCTGGCGGCGTCAGGGCGGGCCGGGCGTCCGGCGGGCGCGCGCGCCTGGCGCAACAAGGCGGTGCGGCTGGAGCGCGCCCTGCTGCGCGGCTGGCTTACCCGTTTCGACTGAACCGCCGCCGCGTCAGGTGCCGCAGAACGTGGCGTGGACCACCTCCTCGGGGCGCGGCGGCGCGGCCCAGGCCTCGCGCCCCGGCTGATCGGCGTAAGGGTCGGCCAGCACCGCCGTCAGCGCGTCCAGCGGCGCCAGATCGCCCTGATAGGCGGCCGACAACGCCGCCTCGACGCGGTGGTTGCGCGGGATGAACGCCGGATTGGCCGCGCGCATCGCCGCCCGCCGCGCGGCGGGGTCGCGCGTCTCATGCTCCAGCCTGCGCCGCCACGCGCCCAGCCAGTCGTCCAGCCAGCCGTCCGGCGCCGCTGCGGCGATTTCGGGCGCGCGCAGGCCGTCGTCCGGCCCGGCGGCGCACAACGCGCGAAACGTCAGCGTGAAATCGGCCCGCGCCGCCGCCATCGCCGCCAGCAGCGCGCCGATCAGCGCGGCGTCGTCCTCCCGCGCGCGCGCCAGCCCCAGCTTGGCGCGGAACGCCGCCAGCCACGCGGCCTCGAACAGGTCGGGATAACGGTTGACCGCGCCCTGCGCCGCCGCCATCCCCGCCGCCTCGTCGTCGCCCAGCAGCGGCAGCAGCGCGCTGGCCAGTTGCGCCAGATTCCAGTGCGCCACGCGCGGCTGGGCGCCATAGGCGTAGCGCCCGGTCGCGTCGATCGAGCTATAGACCGTGTCGGGGTGGTAGTCGTCCATGAAGGCGCAGGGGCCGTAGTCGATGGTCTCGCCCGCGATCGACACGTTGTCGGTGTTCATCACGCCGTGGATGAATCCCGTCGCCATCCACTGCGCCACCAGCGCCGCGGTGCGGGCGATCACTCCGTCCAGCAGCGCCAGACAGGGCGCGGGGGCCTGCGCCGCGCCGGGATAGTGGCGCGCGATCACATAGTCGGCCAGCGCCTTCAGCGCCGCGTCGTCGCCGCGCGCGGCGAAGAACTGGAAGGTGCCGACGCGCACATGGCTTGTCGCCACCCGCGCCAGCACCGCGCCGGGCAGCGGCGTTTCGCGATACACCGTCTCGCCGGTCGCCACCACCGCCAGGCTGCGCGATGTGGGCACGCCCAGCGCCGCCATCGCCTCGCTGACGATGTATTCGCGCAAGGCGGGCCCCAGCGCCGCCTTGCCGTCGCCGCCGCGCGAAAACGGCGTGCGGCCCGCGCCTTTCAGGTGCAGGTCGCGGCGCACGCCGTCCGGCCCGACCATCTCGCCCAGCAGGATCGCGCGGCCGTCGCCCAGTTGCGGCGAGAAGCCGCCGAACTGGTGGCCGGCGTAGGCCATCGCCAGCGGCGCGGCGCCCGGCGGCGTGACCGCGCCGGACAGGATCGCCGCGCCGCGCGGCCCGTCCAGCGCGTCGGCGTCCAGCCCCATCGCCTGCGCCAGCCGCCGGTTCAGCCGCACCATGCGCGGCGCGGGCGCGGGGTGCGGCGGCTGGCGGACATAGAACCGCTCCGGCAGGCGGGCGTAGCTGTTGTCGAAAGTGAAAAGCGCCAAATCGGCGGCGGTGTCGGTCATGGGCGGCCTCTCCAGCGTTGCGGCCCTCATACATCGGCGCGCCCGGCGCGCGCGTCCAGCCGCAGGCCTGCGATTTGCGCCCGCGCCGTTTCGCGCCTCAGATCCCGGCGCCGAGGATCTTGCGCGTCGCGGCGCGGGCGTAGTCGCGGTTCATGCGCGCGATCACGTCAAGCGTCACGCCCTTGGGGCACACCGCTTCGCATTCGCCGTGGTTGGCGCAGCCGCCAAAGCCCGCCGCGTCCATGGCGCCCACCATCGCCAGCGTGCGCCAGTCGCGCTCCACCGCGCCCTGCGGCAGGCTGTTGAGCTGCGCCAGCTTGGCGGCGGTGAACAGCATGGCGCTGGCGTTGGGGCAGGCGGCGACGCAGGCGCCGCAGCCGATGCAGGCGGCGGCGTCCATCGCCGCCTCGGCGGTCGCGCGCGGCACCGGGATGGTGTTGGCGTCGGGCGCCTCGCCGGGGCGGATCGAGATGAAGCCGCCGGCCTGCTGGATGCGCTCCATCGCCGAGCGGTCCACCGCCAGATCGCGCAGCGGCGGGAACGGCCCGGCGCGAAACGGCTCGACGGTGATCTCGGCGCCATCCTTGAAGCGGTGCATGTGCAGTTGACACGCCGTCAACCCCGCCTCGCCGCCGTGCGGAGCGCCGTTGATGGTCAGCGAACACATGCCGCAGACGCCTTCGCGGCAATCGTGGTCGAAGGCGATCGGCGACGCGCCCTCGGCGACCAGCCGCTCGTTCAGCACGTCGAGCATCTCCAGAAACGACAGGCCCGCGCTGATGTCGCGCATCGGATAGGTCTTGAAGCGGCCCGGCGCGTCGGGGCCGTCCTGGCGCCAGATGTGCAGCGTGAAGTTCATGCCCCGCCCCCGCTCACTTGTAGCTGCGCGTCGCCAGCGCGATCGCGGTGAACGCCAGCGGCTCGACCAGACGCTCTGGCGCCTCGGCCTCGCCGCGATGCCGCCACACCGCGACATGGGCGAAGTTGGCGTCGTCGCGCCGCGCCTCGCCGTCGTCGGTCTGGTGCTCCTCGCGGAAATGGCCGCCGCAGGATTCCTCGCGCGTCAGCGCGTCGCGGCAGATCAGCTCGCCCAGCTCAAGGAAATCCGCGACGCGCCCCGCGCGCTCCAGCTCCGCGTTCATCTCGGCGCCCGAGCCCGGCACCCGCAGGTCGGACCAGAACTCCTCGCGCAGCGCGGGGATGCTCTTGAGCGCCTCGGCGAGGCCGCCCGCGTTGCGGCTCATGCCGCATTTGTCCCACATCACCGCGCCCAGCGCCTTGTGCATCTGGCGCGCCGAGCGGTGGCCCTTGCCCGACAGCAGCCGGTCGATGCGGCCCGTCACCTCCTGACGCACGGCGGCGAAGGCGGGGTCGTCGGTCTGCGGCGCGCCCGCGCCGGTGCGGGCGAGATAGTCGCAGATCGTGGCCGGCAGCACGAAATAGCCGTCCGCCAGCCCCTGCATCAGCGCGCTGGCGCCCAGCCGGTTGGCGCCGTGGTCGGAGAAATTCGCCTCGCCGATCACGAACAGGCCGGGCACGTCGCTCATCAGGTTATAATCCACCCACAGCCCGCCCATGGTGTAGTGCGCGGCGGGATAGATGCGCATCGGGCGGGTATAGGCGTCCTCGTCGGTGATGCTGCGATACATGGTGAACAGGTTGCCGTAACGGTCCGACATCGCCTCCGCGCCCAGCCGCCGGATCGAGTCGGTGAAGTCGAGATAGACGCCGCGCCGCTGGCCCTCCACCGCAGGCCCGACGCCGCGTCCCTCGTCGCAGACCTGCCTGGCGGCGCGGCTGGCGATGTCGCGCGGCGCGAGGTTGCCGAAGCTGGGATACTTGCGCTCCAGATAATAGTCGCGGTCGGCCTCGGCGATGTCGGCGGGGTCCTTGCCGCAGTCCTCGGCCCGCTTCGGCGCCCAGATCCGCCCGTCGTTGCGCAGCGACTCGCTCATCAGCGTCAGCTTGGACTGGTCGGCGCCGTGGCGGGGAATACAGGTCGGGTGGATCTGGGTGTAGCAGGGGTTGGCGAAGCCCGCGCCGCGCTTGTGCGCCCGCCAGATCGCGGTGGCGTTGCAGCCGATGGCGTTGGTCGAGAGGTAGAACACGTTGCTGTAGCCGCCGGTCGCCAGCACCACCGCGTCGCCCGCATGGCTGCGCATCTCGCCGGTCACAAGGTCGCGCGTGACGATCCCCTTGGCGTGGCCCGCGCCGTCGGCGCCGGGGACCACCACGAGGTCCAGCATCTCGGCGCGGGTGATCATCGTCACCGTTCCGGCGGCGATCTGGCGGTTGAGCTGGGAATAGGCGCCGAGCAGAAGCTGCTGGCCGGTCTGGCCGCGGGCGTAGAAGGTGCGGCTGACCTGCGCGCCGCCGAACGAGCGGTTGTCGAGCATCCCGCCATACTCGCGCGCGAACGGCACGCCGATCGCCACGCAATGGTCGATGATCTGGTTCGACACCTCCGCCAGACGGTGGACATTCGCCTCGCGCGCGCGGAAGTCGCCGCCCTTGATGGTGTCCTTGAACAGACGGCGCACCGAGTCGCCGTCGTTCTGATAGTTCTTGGCGGCGTTGATGCCGCCCTGCGCGGCGATGGAGTGGGCGCGGCGGGGGCTGTCCTGATAGCACAGGCACAGCACGCGATAGCCCATGCCGCCCAGCGTCGCCGCCGCCGCCGCCCCCGCCAGCCCCGAGCCGACGACGATGATGGTGTATTTGCGGCGGTTGTTGGGGGCGACCAGCTTCACGCTGGCGCGGTGGGTCTGCCACTTGTCCTCAAGCGGCCCGTCGGGGATGTGCGCGTCGAGCGCGCGCGGCGCGGCGTCGAGCATGGCGGTCACCTCGGGTTCAGGGAGACGAGCGCGGCGCGGTCGAAGATCGCCACCCCGCCCCGCGCGTCGAGCAGCACCGCGAGCGGGATCGACGACAGCCCCAGAAACACGAACAGGCCATAGAGCCGCGCGATGCGCTCAAGCCGGGGCCGCCACACCGCGTTGCGCCAGCCCACGCTCTGGAACAGGCTGGCGACGCCGTGGCTCAGGTGCAGCGCCACCAGCGCCATCGCGCCGACATAGAGCAGCGCGACCAGCGGATCGGAGAACGCCTGATACATCATCGCATAGACATTGGGCGTCGGCGTGCCGTCGCTGGCCAGCGGCCACGGCGCGATGGCGGAGAAATCCGACAGGCTGCGGCTGGTGAAATGCAGGATGTGCAGGATCAGGAACAGCAGGATCGCCGCGCCGCTCAGCATCATCGTGCGCGACGCCTGCGTTGCACTCAGCCAGCGCTCCCGCCGATAGCCCCGGCCATGGCTGCGGCGGTTTATCGCGTGCAGCCGCACGGCCAGCGCCAGATGGCCCAGCACCGCGCCCAGCACCACGGCGCGGATGATCCACAGGATGCCATAGGGCAGCGATTGCAGGTGATACGCATAGCGGTTGATCGGGTCAGGCCCCCAGAACACCTGAAGATTGCCCAGCGTATGGCCCAGCGCAAAGATCGCCAGAAACGCCGCCGACCCCGCGACCAGAAACTTGCGCCCGATGGATGAGCGGAACAGCAGGCCCCAGGCGGGCGATGGCGCGGTGTGCATGGGCGCGTCCCCAAGGCGCAGCCGAACGCGGCGCGGTTGATGATCGTGAGACCATAGGGGCAAGGATCGCCGGGCGCGTTGAGCAAGATCAACCGCCCGGGGCCGCCGCGCGGATTTGTCGCCCGGCCCCCGGCGCCCGCGCCGCCCCCGGCGCCCGCCGCCTCAGACGATCACGCCCTCCGGCAGCCCGTGGCAGAACGCGCTGATCGCGCCCGCGCGGGTCAGCCAGACATCCTTGCGCGGCGCGGCGATATGGGCGAGCGCGCCGCGCAGCCGCCGCAGGCGGTGCGGCTGGCCCACGATATAGGGATGCAGCGCCACGCCCATCACCAGCGGCTGCGCGCGCGACTGCTCCAGCATCTCGTCGAACGCATCGACGATCATCGCGGCGAAGGCCTCGGCGCCGTCCTTGCGCGCCACGATGGCGGGGATGTCGTTGACCTCCTGCGGATAGGGCACCGCCAGGATGCGCCCCGCGCGGGTGCGCATCCACACCGGCTGATCGTCCATGCACCAGTTCAGCGTATAGCGGTATCCCGCCTCGGCCAGCAGATCGGGCGTCGCGCGGCTCTCGGCGATCCACGGGCTGAGCCAGCCCTGCGGCGCGGCGCCCTCGGCCTGCGTGATCGCGGCGGTGGCCTCGGCGATCAGCGCGCGCTCGGCCGCCTCGTCCAGCGTGCTCTGCCGTTCGGCATTGGTGCGCCCGTGGCCCGCCACCTCGTCGCCGCGCGCGCGGAATGCGGCCATCAGGTCGGGCGCGTGAGCATAGAGCGCGCTGTTGGCGATCACCGTGGCGGGCAGCGCCAGCCGGTCGAACATCTCCAGCATCCGCCAGGCGCCGACGCGGGCGCCATACTCGCGCCAGGCGTAGTTGAGCACGTCTGGCTGCGGCCCGCCCGGCGCCAGCTCCGCGCCCAGCCCCTCGCCAAACGCGAAGTGCTCCAGGTTCAGACCGAAATACACCGCCAGCCGCGCGCCGCCCGGCCAGTCGAAATCCTGCCGCGCGGTGATCGGGCGATAGGCGAAACGGCCGTGATCGGGCAGCGTCACAGCGGCGCCTCGGCGTCGGGCGCGCCAGACAATGGCGCCTCGGCCAAACCCGCGCGCGCCAGCAGGATCTCGGCGCTGTCGTTCCACACCCCGGTCGCCACGATCAGCCCGTCGCGCACGGTGAAGATGTCGATGTAGCGGTTGGTCTGAAACGGCGTGCCGTCCGGCCAGGCGCCATACAGATAGCCGGTGTTATAGACGTGCACATCGCCGCTGTCGGGGTCGAGCGCCGCGTCGGTGCGCAGGAAGCGCTTTTTCACCCACGCATAGCGCCTGGCGTTGAACGCCGTGCAGTCGGCGGGGCCGGAAAACCGCCGCCCGCCGGTGAAGGTGAGCGCGAGGTCGGGGCTGACGAAGGTCGCGGCGCGCACCGGGTCCGGCGCCATCGAGGCCTCCAGATAGGCCTCGACCACTGCGCGCGCGCGGCTCACCGGGTCGGCTTCGGTCATCTCGCTCTCCTTTCGCGTCAGCCGAACGAGCGCCTGCGCCAGCAGGGTCGCGGCGCGCACGCCGTCGATCATGCGCACGCCGGTGCGCGCCGCCAGCCGGTCGGCCAGATCGGCCATGCCCGCGCAGCCCAGCACCACGGCGCCCGCGCCATCCTCATCACGGGCGCGCAGCACTTCGGCGGCGACGGCGGCTTCCGCTGCGGGGTCGCTCTCCAGCGCCAGCACCGGCACGCCCGAGGCGCGCACCCGCGCGCAGCGGCCCAGCAGGCCATAGCGGCGCAGGTTGTCCTCGATCACCGGCACGGATACCGCCAGCGTCGTCACCACCGAGAACCGCGCGCCCAGCATCGCCGCCGCGTGAAACGCCGCCTCGCCGATGCCGATCGCCGGGCGGCCCGTCAGCGCGCGCGCCTCGTCCAGCCCGGTGTCGTCGAAACAGGCGATGATAAAGGCGTCCGCGCCCTCCTCCAGCCCGCGCGCGACCTCGGCCAGCACGCCCGGCACGGCGGCGGCGCCGTCCTCGGGGCCCTGGATCGCGGGCGGGCCGCTCAGCGACGTGCGCGCGACGATCTCCACGCCGGGGCCTGCGGCGGCGCGGGCGGCGGCGGCGATGGTGTCGGTCATCGACGCGGTGCTGTTGGGGTTGATCAGCAGCAGGCGCATCACGCGAGCCCGCTCCCCGCGTCCGAGCCCAGCCGCGCCCGCCTGCGCCGCGCCAGCCAGACGATCCCCAGCAGCCCCAGGATCACCACCATCGAGAACGCCGTGGTCAGCGTGCCCAGCGCATAGAGCACCGGCGTCGTGACGCTGGTGGTCATGCCGAAGATCTCCAGCGGCAGGGTGTTGTAGGAGCCTGCGGTCAGCAGCGTGCGGGCGAACTCGTCGTAGCTGAGCGTGAAGCCGAACAGCGCCACGCCGATCAGCGCGGGCGCGATGATCGGCAGCACCACATGGCGCACCGTCTGCCACGGCGAGGCGCCGAGGTCGCGCGCGGCCTCCTCATAGGATTTGTCGAAGCGGTTGAACACCGCGAACATGATCAGCAGGCCGAACGGCAGCGTCCATGTCAGCTGCGACCCGAACCCCGAGGTCGCCCAGTGCACCGGCCACTCGAGGATGTTGAAGATCAGCCCCACCCCCAGCGAAATCAGGATCGAGGGGATGATCAGGCTGGCGACGATCAGGTAGAACAGCGCGCCCGAGCCGGGAAACCGCTTGCGAAACGCCAGCCCGCCCATCACCGCGACCAGCACGGTCACCACCATCACCATCAGCCCCAGCGCCAGCGAGCGGCGGAACGCGCCCCAGATGTCGCCGACCGCCTGCTGCTGGAACAGGTTGGCGAACCAGTGCGTCGAGACGCCGTTCATCGGGAAGGTCAGCCCGCCCTGCGGCCCCTGAAACGACAGGATCGCGATGGTGATCGTCGGGCCGTAGAGAAACAGCACGAACAGCGCGAAGAACGCGGCCAGCACATAGAAGGATCGCGGGCGCTTCTCCATCTACAGCTCCTTGCGAATATCGACCGCGCGCAGCATCGCCGCGATCATGATCAGCACCGTGACCAGCAGCACCACCGCGCTCGCCGCCGCCGCCGGGTATTGCAGCAGGCCGATCTCGTTGGAGATGACCCGGCCCACCGAGGCCGACTGCCCGCCCGACATGAAGCGCACGGTGATGAAATCGCCCATCACCAGCGTCACCACGAAGATCGAGCCGATCATGATCCCCGGCTTGGTGAGCGGGATCACCACGTTGGTGAGGATCTGGAAGCCCGTGGCGCCCGCGTCGCGCGCCGCCTCGATCAGCGATTTGTCGATCCGCATCATGGTGTTGAAGATCGGCACCACCATGAACAGCGTGTAGAGATGCACGAAGGCCAGCACCACGGCGAAGTCGGAGAACAGCAGCCACTCCAGCGGCGCGTCGATCAGCCCCAGATCCATCAGCGCGGTGTTGGCGATGCCGTTGCGGCCGAGGAACGGGATCCACGAGATCATGCGGATGATGTTGGAGGTCCAGAACGGGATGGTGCACAGCAGGAACAGCCCCACCTGCCAGCTGAGGCTGCGCACATGGAACGCCAGGAAATACGCGACCGTGAAGCCGATGCCGAGGCAGAAGGTCCAGGACAGGATCACATAGCTGAAGGTCTTGAGATAGACCGACAGCGTGACCGGCGAGGTCAGCAGGAATTCGTAGTTCTCAAGGTTGAAGTCCGGCTCGAAGGAATAGGCGCTGGAGGTCCAGAAGCTGACGACGACGATGGTCAGCACCGGCAGCACCAGAAAGAACGCCAGCACCGCCACCAGCGGCGCGGCGAGCAGCCAGCCGGTGACGGCGGCGGGAAGGCGGGCGATGGCGCCCATGCGTCTCTCCTGTGTCCAAGTCCCCCCTCACCCCGACCCTCTCCCCCCGGCGGGGGGAGAGGGGGCGCGAGAGACGCGCGGCGCCGCCAAACCTGACGCCGCGCGCCGCCTTAGCCGCCAGCGCGCTCCCTCTCCCCCTTGGGGGAGAGGGTCGGGGTGAGGGGGCGCCGCCGCAAAAAACTGCCGCCCGCCGCCCGCGTCCTCCCTCGCCCCCTCGGGGGAGAGGGTCGGGGTGAGGGGGGCGCCGCCCGCAGTCTCTCGCTCCCCTGTGGGGGAACAGACCGGGGCGCACTCCCCAGCCTTACGCCGCGATGAACTCGTTCCACTTGCGAACCATGTACTGGTTCTCGTCCATCACCGCGTTCCAGCAGGCGACCTTGCCCATGCGGTCGTAGAACGAGCCGCCGTCGCGCACCGCGCCCGCCTTCTCCATCACCACGCCCTGCGGGTTGACGATGTCGCCCTGCGCGGGCTTGCCCTCGAACCAGTAGCCCCACTCGTCCTCAGACATGAACAGCCTGGAGGTCTCGGGCACGGCGGAGTAATAGCCCTGCCGCATCAGGAAGCCGCCGACCCAGCCCGAGAGATACCAGTTGATGTACTCATAGGCCGCGTCCAGCGCGAGGCCGCTGACGTTCTTCGACAGGCCGATGCCGCCGCCCCATGAGCGATAGCCCTCCTTCAGCGGCTGATACACGCAAGGAATGCCCTTGGCGCGCACGGCGGTGATCGCGGGCGACCACATCGACTGGATCACCACCTCGCCCGAGGCCATCAGGTTCACGCTTTCGTCGAAGCTTTTCCAGAAGGCGCGGAACTGCCCGGCCTTTTTCGCCTCGATGAAGATCGCGATGGTCTTGTCGATCTCCTCACGGGTCATGTCGCCCTTGTCGCCATACTGAACCTCGCCCATCGCCTCGCAGACCATGGCGGCGTCCATGATGCCGATCGAGGCGATGTCGAGGATCGAGGCCTTGCCCTTGAACTCGGGGTTGAGCAGCTCGGTCCAGCTGCCGATGGGCCGCCCGATCAGGTCGGGGCGGATGCCCAGCGT
>Ga0100393_10003077_pt1 | contig 15872 bp, 18 predicted proteins | sample CryGeymeta201517_FD_81546 | JGI IMG/M metagenome (GOLD analysis project Ga0100393, IMG submission 81546) | Groundwater microbial communities from Crystal Geyser aquifers in Utah, USA - Crystal Geyser metaG 2015-17 | ecosystem: Environmental > Aquatic > Deep subsurface > Groundwater | place... | reverse complement strand
TTTTTGCCGTTCTTAAGGGCACAGCCTTGGCCCTTAGTAATCAAATTGCTGACATTAGGTGCTGTGCAGTTAGGGCTGATGTATTTATGGTATTATCAGGCTTTTTTGTTGTTGAGCGTGCCAGAAGTGCTTATTTTCACCATATTTACGCCAGTTTATATCACCCTATTGTATGACCTAATGCAGCGCCGCTTCCAATATCAATTTTTGTTGGCAGCAATAGTTGCCGTGCTGGCCGCTGCAATTATGCGTTATCACAGATTAACTGAGGACTATTGGCTTGGCTTCGCACTAGTTCAGGGCGCCAATCTGTGTTTTGCTGTCGGTCAGGTGGGCTATAAATTATTAATGTCAAAACACACCAAAGCAGTAAGGCAACATCAATTATTTGCTTGGTTTTACCTTGGTGCGTTAATTGTGGCTTTACCGGCCTGGGTTTGGCTTGGAGGGCCGAAGTATCCGGCAACTGCTGAGCAATGGGGCGTGCTATTGTGGTTAGGTCTGGTGGCATCAGGCGGTGGTTATTTTTGGTGGAATAAAGGGGCGACGCAAGTAAGCAGCGGCGTGTTGGCCGTAATGAACAATATGCTGATCCCTGCGGGTTTAGTAGTTAATATTGTTGTGTGGAATCGCAGTGAAAACTTACTGAGCATTGCACTGGGTTCATTATTATTAGTCATATCTTGCTGGTTATGCCAACCGCCGCGGCAAGTTGACGATTCTGGAGAAAAAGATGGCAAGACAAGTTAGTTATACTTTTAAAAAACAGCGTAAGGTCATCAATTTTAGCTATGACAAGCATCATGATATGTACGAGGCGGTCGCCGCGGCAGAAGGCATAGATTTAGCTGCTTTTCTTGCCATGGAGCAACAAGTGGCAATGACAGCTAAACGCGGAGCAGCGGTGAAGAATTATCGTCAACAAGAATTTGCCCGAATGGGCTTTGCCGATATTGCCTTTGTGCGGGAAGAAAAGTAAACGCAGAGCAGGAGCGTTACCTCTGGCTAATTTGCTGTATTAAATCGCAGGCAATAAAAAAGGACACTTAAGTGTCCTTTTTTTAGCAAGTGCTTAAATTACAGAACTGTAACGTTAGCAGCTTGTGGGCCTTTTTGGCCTTGTTCGATTTCGAACGCTACACGTTGACCTTCGTTTAAGGTTTTGTAGCCTTCAGTCTGGATCGCACGGAAGTGAACGAATGCGTCAGCGCCGCCGTTATCTTGAGTAATGAAACCGAAACCTTTATCAGCGTTGAACCACTTAACTACACCAGTTACTTTAGCCATGAATGACTCCTAAAAATTTAAATAAAACTAATTGACGCTTAATTGCGCTTTTAGCCTGACTGTTACCTTACTTATGCGGCCAAACGTGCGTGAATCTTCAGGACATGACTTACAATGAAGCTGTGTAGCGAAGTTTTCATAAACATTTTGTTACATAGGTCTGCTTTACAGGCCGAGACGCACTATAACAGGTCTGGACGGAATGTATATAGCAAAACACAAATAAACCGTTGTTAGGCAATAAAAAAGCGTAAAAAATCAAAAAGGCCGGAGATCCGGCCTTTTTGACTTGTTGCTTAATTATTGAGCATTAAGCATTTAATGCGGTTTGCGGCGCAATAAAGGCTAAACCTAAAGCTTCAGCCACACTTTCATTTGTTACCATGCCGTTTATAACGTTCAGGCCATTCATCAGATGAACATCATCTAACAATGCTTGCTTGTAACCTTTATTAGCCAAACGAATAATAAATGGCAGGGTAGCGTTGTTTAATGCAAAGGTAGAAGTACGTGGCACCGCGCCTGGCATGTTAGCTACGCAGTAATGCACAACGTCATCAACGATGTAGGTTGGGTCAGCATGGGTAGTCGGTTTTGACGTTTCTACACATCCACCCTGGTCGATAGCAACGTCGACAATAGCTGAACCCGGCTTCATGCGTTTAATATGGTCTTTAGTCACCAGTTTAGGCGCGGCTGCACCCGGCACTAATACACCACCGATAACTAAGTCAGCTGCCAGTACTTCTTGCTCTAACGCATCCGCAGTAGAGTAAATGGCTTTAACCGCGCCGTTAAATTGGGCGTTGATGCGGCGCAATACGTCTACACTACGATCCAGAACCGTAACATCAGCTCCTAAACCCAGTGCCATTTGCGCGGCGTTAGTACCCACCATGCCACCACCGATAACTACAACTTTTGCTGGTGCTACACCCGGTACGCCACCTAATAACATGCCGCGGCCGGCACAAGATTTCTCTAGTGCCCTTGCGCCTGCTTGAATTGACATACGGCCGGCAACTTCAGACATTGGCGCCAGTAGTGGTAAACCACCGCGATTGTCGGTAACGGTTTCATACGCTATACAAATGGCTTTTGATTTAATCAAATCTTCTGTTTGCGGTAAATCAGGTGCCAGGTGTAAATACGTGAACAGCACCTGACCTTCCCGCAACATGGCACGCTCAACAGCTTGAGGCTCTTTTACTTTAACGATCATGTCTGCCTGAGCAAATACGTCTGCTGCGGTTGCTAAAACTGTAGCACCGGCAGAAGTATAGTCTTCATCAGTAAAACCAATACCCATACCCGCATTGGTTTCTACCAGTACGCTATGTTTATGATTTATCAGCTCACGAACGCTAGCTGGAGTCATGCCAACACGGTATTCGTGGTTTTTAATTTCTTTTGGTACGCCAATGATCATCGTTTTATGCCCTATATTGAGGTAATTGTTGGCTGAGGTAACATTTATGCGCAGTATACTGCTAATTATATAGAATTAATGCTTGTTTTATAGCTATCTTGTAGTGTTTAATTCTGTTTAAATTTAAAAAGCAAATTTTTAAACTGCTATGTATTCTTTAAGTAAAAGTATCAAGAAGTTAGACCGTATTGACCGCAAAATATTGTTAGAATTACAACGTGACGGTCGGTTAGCTAATGTTGAACTTGCCCGCAGGGTCGGGCTCAGTCCTACGCCATGTCTTGAACGCGTGCGTAAACTGGAAGCTGAAGGGGTGATATTAGGCTACACCGCACAGGTTGATCCGCAAAAAGTTGGGGCGGCGCTTTTGGTTTTTGTAGAGATTACGCTAAGTAAAACCTCCCCTGAAGATTTTGATGAATTTAGCAAAGCAGTAGAAAAGCTGGAGCAAATTCAGGAGTGCCATCTGGTATCGGGTAGTTTTGATTTTTTACTTAAAACCAGGGTAGCCAATATGGCAGCGTATCGTGAGTTGCTTGGTGAAACCTTACTTCGGTTACCCAGCGTCCGGGAAAGCCGTACTTATGTGGTTATGGAAGAAGTTAAGCAAACTACCTTTGTTGCAATCAGTAGTTAAATACGGGTTCAGCCACGCTTCACGGATGCACTTTTATAGTGTCTCTGGTATCTTAGCCTGCAGTACTAAACCTTGGTGCGCTTGAATAAAAAATAAAGACAATAGGTAGGGCCTTGCATTTGCAAAACAGAGTGTATTTTCCGTTAAACGGTGTGCAGCGGTTGCTGGAAGTTGGATTGATTGTGTTTTCCAGCCTTAGTGTATTTTTGTTGCTGGCATTGTTGTCATTTGACCCGGCAGATCCAAGCTGGTCACAAACGGGTTATCAAACCAGTACCCATAATTATGCGGGGCCTATTGGTGCCTGGTTGGCTGATTTACTGTTGTTTTGTTTTGGTTGGATTGCCTATTTAGTACCTTTGTTAGTAGCCATTACCGGTTATCTTTTATTTAAACGCTTTCATGATTTACTTAGTCTTGATTATCTTATTTTAGGGTTACGCGTTATAGGTTTGGTGTTGACGCTTATCACTTCAACAGCCATTAGTAGTTTGAATTTTAACGATATATTTTATTTTTCGTCGGGTGGCGTTATTGGTGATGTAGTGAGTGGTGCCATGCTGCCGTATTTTAACTTTATAGGCACTATTTTATTACTGTTATCCGGTTTTGCTACCGGACTAACATTTTTGACAGGTATATCCTGGTTTACTGTGGCAGATGCAATAGGCGCGGCCTGTTTTACCGCAATGCAGTTTGTGATGTCTTTGCCGCAACGTCTACGCGAGCGCGCCAAAGATGATTACGACCCCTTTGCCGAAGAAAATACCGCAGGGCATATTGATGATCAGCAGGAAGAAGCTAATTTTACTGCTGAGCCAACACCTGCGCTGACAAGCAACAAAAAAACACCTCAATTGTCAAAACCTGCTGTTGAGCCCCTGCCTATTACGCCTTTGGATGTTAAACGCGATGCTAAAGCGTTTTATAGTGTCGATACACTGGCAGACGAGAACTTGTCATTTAGCGCTATTGACGAAATCGAAACAGCGTATTTTGGTGAGACATTACAGCAACTGGATTTACCGGCAGATGTTGCTTACGAGCCTATGATCTCTGAAATTACTGACGAAGAAGACGACGGCGAAGAAGTGTCGCATCAATTAGAAGAACTGCCGTCTTTAGCGCTGCTAGATCGCCCGGATAAAGCCGAAAACCCGATTGACCCAGCAGACTTAGAACGGGTGTCTCGTTTAGTAGAAGCAAAACTATTAGATTTTAACGTTGAAGCAAACGTGGTAGGGGTTCATCCCGGCCCGGTAGTCACGCGGTTTGAGTTAGATTTAGCGCCGGGCGTTAAGGTAAGTAAAATTACCGGTTTATCGAAAGATTTAGCGCGTTCTTTGTCGGCAATAAGCGTGCGTGTGGTTGAGGTGATTCCGGGGAAATCTTTTATCGGTTTGGAATTACCGAACCAACATCGTGAGATTGTTCGGTTGTCAGAGGTTATTGGCGACGAAATTTTTGAACAATCCAAATCGCCACTTACAATGGTATTGGGCAAAGACATTGCCGGTAAATCTGTGGTGGCTGATTTGGCTAAAATGCCGCATTTATTGGTCGCGGGTACCACAGGTTCGGGTAAGTCGGTTGGGGTTAACGTAATGATTTGTAGTTTGTTATATAAATCAACCCCTGAAGATGTTCGCTTTTTAATGATCGACCCTAAAATGCTTGAGTTGTCAATTTATGAGGGGATCCCACACTTACTCACCGAAGTTGTAACTGACATGAAAGACGCCGCGAATGGTCTGCGTTGGTGTGTTGGTGAGATGGAACGGCGTTATAAATTAATGTCGGCGCTTGGGGTGCGCAATCTTAAAGGCTACAACGTTAAAGTAAAAGAAGCGATTGCTGAGGGCATGCCGTTAAAAGATCCGTTATGGCGGCCATCAGATGATATGCGTACCGAACAACCCCTGTTAGAGAAATTGCCTTCAATTGTCGTGGTGATTGATGAGTTTGCTGACATGATGATGATTGTTGGTAAAAAAGTAGAAGAGCTGATTGCCCGAATTGCACAAAAGGCAAGGGCCGCAGGAATTCACTTAATCCTGGCGACACAAAGGCCGTCGGTCGATTTCATCACTGGCTTAATTAAAGCCAATATTCCTACCCGTATTGCGTTTCAGGTATCGTCAAAAATTGATTCTCGTACCATTTTGGATCAGCAAGGCGCGGAAAGTCTGTTGGGGCAGGGTGATATGCTTTATTTACCGCCGGGTTCAGGCGTTCCAAACCGCGTACACGGTGCTTTTGTTGACGATCATGAAGTGCATGCGGTGGTGGCAGATTGGAAAAAGCGCGGCCGGCCTAATTATATACCTGAGATATTAACCGGGGAAACCACGGAAGAGAATCTACTTCCTGGCGAAACTCTGGAAGGTGATGATGGGGAAGCTGATCCGTTATACGATCAAGCCGTTGCCTTTGTAACAGAAACGCGTCGTGCATCAGTTTCCGGTGTACAGCGTAAATTCCGTATTGGCTATAACCGCGCTGCGCGTTTAGTTGAACAAATGGAACACAGTGGCATTGTTACGGGCCCTGGTCATAATGGTAACCGAGAAGTGATGGCGCCAGCGCCACCAAAAGGATATTAAATGCTACGTCGGTATTTTACAGTAGGGCTAATGTTGTTATCGGGTCTGGCATCGGCACAGACTGCCGAACAAACATTGCAGCGTAAATTGGCAACAATTAATACTTTTTCTGCCAGTTTTGAGCAGCAGGTGTTTGATGCTCAGCGGCAATTGTTACAACAGGGCAAAGGTCAGTTGGTGCTTAAGCAGCCGGCAAAATTCCGTTTTGAAACAACTGAGCCTGAACCTAACGTCTTTATTGGTGATGGCGAAACATTGTGGTTTTATAACGAACTGTTAGAACAGCTAACTATCTTCGATGCCGCCACTGAAGTCAATCGTACGCCTTTTGTGCTATTAACCTCAACCAATCCTCAGTTGTGGCAACAATATGTTGTTTCTGAACAGGGCGAACAGTTTGTTATTGCATCAAAAGATACTACCAGTGCGGTACAGCAACTTACCTTGAGTTTTTCGGCAGGCGCCTTATCACGCATGCAGGTGCTGGACATTAACCAACAGATTAGTGAGTTCAATTTTACCCTGGTACAGTTAAATATTGAAATTGACGATAGTCAGTTTAAGTTTATGCCGCCTGAATTTACTGATATCGATGACCAGCGACAGAGATAACAGAGTGAATTCTTTACCGTTAGATTTTGCTGATGACTTTCGCCCGTTGGCAGCTCGAATGCGGCCCAGAACGTTGGCTGAGTATGCAGGCCAGCAACATTTAGTTGGTGATGGCACGGCGCTTAGAAAAGCCATTACTGACGGACGGGTATTTTCACTAATTCTTTGGGGACCGCCGGGTACCGGCAAAACGACACTAGCAGAGGTGATTGCTAAACAAGCTGATGCATCAATCATTAAGCTATCTGCTGTCACCTGTGGCATAAAAGAAATCCGTGACGCCATAACACAAGCTCAGCAACGACAGCAGCAATATCAGCAGCGCACCTTGTTATTTGTTGATGAAGTACATCGCTTTAATAAAAGCCAACAGGATGCGTTTTTACCCTTCATTGAAGATGGCACTATTATTTTTATTGGTGCAACCACCGAAAACCCGTCTTTTGCGCTAAATAATGCCATTTTGTCACGTGCCAGGGTGTGTGTACTTAAACCGCTTGCTGATGAAGATTTACAGCAAGTACTGACGCAAGCTATAACTGATAAAGAGCGTGGGCTGGGTAATGTCGATCTTACTATTGTGCCCGATGCACAGCAGTTACTGTTGCAGTTGGCAGCAGGTGACGCGCGTAAATTGCTTAATTTGCTTGAGCAGGCCGTTGAGCTTGCCGGTATTGTCGATAATGTTAAACAGATTGATTTTGCGATTTTAAAGCATCTGGTACCTAAACAGCTACCCGGGTTTGATAACCAGGGGGATATGTTTTACGACCTTATTTCTGCATTTCATAAGTCGGTGCGAGGTTCTGATCCCGATGCGGCGTTATATTGGTACTGTCGAATTTTAGCCGGTGGCGGCGATCCGCTATATGTAGCCAGGCGCTTACTCGCTATTGCTAGTGAGGATATAGGTAATGCTGACCCTCGCGCGTTGACGTTAGCGCTTAATGCCTGGGACACGTTTGAACGTGTTGGCCCAGCTGAGGGCGAGCGAGCCATAGCGCAAGCGGCAGTGTATCTGGCATTGGCACCAAAAAGTAATGCGGTATACAGTGCGTTTAATCAAATAAAAAAAATAGTAGCAGAACACCCGGCATACGAAGTGCCGCTGCATTTACGTAATGCACCAACGTCATTAATGAAGCAGCTAGGCTTTGGCGAGGGATATCGTTATGCGCACGATGAACCGGGCGCTTATGCTGCAGGAGAACGTTATTTACCCGCTGAGCTGGCTGACCAACAGTTTTACCAACCGGTAGAGCGAGGTATGGAGAAGCAGCTTGCTGAGAAATTGCGCTATTTAAAACAGTTAGATCAGGATAGTGTGCAGCAAAGAGATAAAAAATGTTGACCTATGTTGCTGTTGCCATTGGTGGTGCAGTAGGGGCGTGTTTACGCTATGCCACTAATGAGTTGGCATTGAATGTTTTTGGTAAAGCATTCCCTTTTGGAACGTTGGTGGTTAATATTCTCGGCTCATTTGTTCTGGGGTTGTTGTATGCGCTGCTAAGTAATGGTGTACTAGCCGTATCTCCCTGGCGAGCGTTGGTTACTATTGGTTTAATCGGCGCTTTCACCACGTTTTCAACTTTTTCGCTGGATACTGTCTTGCTGTTACAGCAAGGCGACTGGCTTAAAGCAATCGCCAACGTATTATTAAATGTGTTGTTATGTTTAACGCTTGCCTGGTTAGGGCTTAAACTGGGTTCAATGAAGTAAATACTATGTTAGATCCGAAATTTTTGCGTAATGAATTAACTGAAACTGCCGCGCGTTTGGCACAGCGTGGTTTTACTTTGGATGTTTCACGCTTAACGGCGTTGGAAGAGCAGCGCCGTCAGTTGCAAGTTGCAACGCAGGAGTTGCAAAATCAGCGTAATACTAAGTCCAAAGCAATAGGCCAGGCTAAAGGACGCGGGGAAGATATTACTCCGTTACTGGCTGAGGTTGATGGCTTGGGGGCACAATTAGATGCAGCGAAACATAAGCTGGACGCCGTTCTAGCCGAGGTTGAACAAATTGCATTGACTGTGCCTAACCTGGCAGACAGCTCAGTGCCTTTGGGTAAAGATGAAAATGAAAATGTTGAAGTTCGCCGTTTTGGTGAGCCTCGCCAGTTTGAATTTGAGGTTAAAGATCACGTCGCATTGGGTGAGGCGTTAGATAAAGGCCTGGATTTCGAGAGTGCAGTAAAAATTGCAGGTTCACGTTTTGTCGTGATGCGCGGCAAAATCGCTAGGTTACATCGTGCTTTAACGCAGTTTATGCTGGATTTACATAGCACTGAACATGGTTACACAGAGTTATATGTACCTTATCTTGTAAATCATACCAGTCTTTACGGCACAGGCCAGTTACCCAAATTTGGCGCAGACTTGTTCCATACACAACCGGCGACGGAAGAAGGACAGGGCATGGCCCTGATCCCCACAGCAGAAGTCCCCGTAACTAATTTGGCGCGGGATACCATATTTGATGCGTCTGAGCTTCCAGTGAAATATACCGCCCACACGCCATGTTTTCGCAGTGAAGCAGGTTCTTATGGTCGCGATACCCGGGGACTCATTCGCCAGCATCAGTTTGACAAGGTAGAGTTGGTACAGCTGGTGCAGCCTGAGCATTCTATGCAAGCGCTGGAAGAGCTTACCGGTCACGCAGAGAAAGTGCTGCAGTTATTAGGCTTACCTTATCGGGTCATGCTGTTATGTACTGGAGATATGGGCTTTGGTTCGAGCAAAACCTTCGATCTTGAAGTGTGGTTGCCAGCTCAGAATACATATCGTGAAATTTCTTCTTGCAGTAACATGGGCGATTTCCAAGCTCGACGTATGCAGGCGAGATACCGCAGCACTGATATGAAAAAGCCGGAGTTGATCCATACCTTAAACGGTTCTGCTTTAGCGGTGGGGCGTACGTTGGTTGCAATATTAGAGAACTACCAACAAGCAGATGGCAGTATTGAAGTACCTCAGGTGCTACGTAGCTATATGGGTGGCGTTGCTCGTATAGGTTAAGTGGTGTAAATATCTACTCTATCTCAGGCTATAGCTTTGCTTATACTGAGGTAGAGTATATGCGGAGTGAGCATATGGCACCAAAGCGTAAAAGAAGCATAAAGCAAACCAATCCACCGTTGATGCGCAGTATTTATTGGGCCATCGTTATCGGCATTATTGCTGTTTTTGTTATTGTTACGCTGGAGGGTATAGTCGGTATTATGCGCAGCAGCACAACGTAGCACTTTTTCCGTTATAAGCACTTTGCTGGCTTAGGTAAGCCGGCAATTCGTGTAGCTTGCTTTGCCGGGCCTTGTGGAAATAGTTGAAACAAATATTTACTGTTGCCTTTTTCCGCCCCCAACTTTTGTGCCATAGCTTTTACCAAAATACGCATTGCCGGTGATGTATTAAATTCGAGATAAAAATCACGAACAAAATGCACGACTTCCCAATGAGCGTCAGTGAGGTTAATTTGCTCTAATAACGCAAAGTGCTCGGCAACTTGTATGTTCCAGTCTGTTAAATTAGCAAGATAACCATGTTTATCCAGCATTAGATTTGCATTATCAATCATTAATTCTGCCATAACAGGTTTTGCTTAGCATTGATGGTTAATTCGAGCCACTGCTTTGCCGTTACTACGACAATATCTTCTGGTACTAAAACATGTCTAACGTATATATCGCTGTCTAATGCATAGCGTTGGGTTGTTGGCCAGCTGATGTCGTTGCGTAGACACAAATATACCGCATCTTGTCGCAGTAAAATTGCGTCAGTTGCAGCACAAACCAGAGCAAGATCGGCAAGATTAATGGTTGGTGAAATTATGCTAATGAGTTTCATTTTAGCTGCTAATTACCTGATGTTGTTCCGCCATTAACACAGTGATGTCATTTGCAGACACTGGCCTTGCGGCTGTGACTAGTTGATTTTGTTTTATGCCTCGCTCACGCAATGATTGCTCGCAGACATACACCTGGTCAATATCGTATAGTTCAAACAATTTAAAACTGCGCGGGTACGCTTTTAACGCAAAATCAGGCTGGTCCCTGGTTGGTAGTAGCTGGAATACGGCATCGCCGCTAAATAGCACACTGACGTTATGATCGACCGCAGCGAGTGCTAATATAAGATCAAGTGCTTCACGTCCTTGGGCATTGTTAAAAGGGCTGTAACGCAGCAATACCAGTAAATTACACATTAAAATTGTACCAATTTATCAATATTTGTCTGTCGCATTGCAAACTCTGCCAAGCCTGCTGCGATATAGCCTTTACGGGCCGGCAAAGTATCACTTACAACACCACGTTTTTCAGCAGCTGTAATACAAAACAGCAATGGAATGCAGTGCTGATGACAGAAACTGGCCAACATGGCGCTAATATCTGGCTCATCGGCGGGCAAATCAATATTTGCCGCAGCAGAGTAAACTGCTTCTTGGTATAAAAAGATATGGTCAATCTGGTGGCCATGCTCAACAGCTGTTTTGGCAAATAACAATGCACTAGCCAGACTTTGGCTGGCGTAGCTATTGGAAGTGATTAATAAACCAAAACGTGTCATATGCCGCCCAAATAAAAAATGCCCCGAAGTGGGGGCATTTTAACTAATAAGCATCACTAGGCAAAGTAGCGTTATTAATCATCACCACCAAAAACGCCTAGTAGTTGCAGCAGATTTACAAAAATGTTGAAGACATTTAAATAAAGGCTCACTGTAGCGCGGATGTAATTAGTTTCGCCACCGTTGATAATACGGCTGGTATCAAACAGGATTAGTGCTGACATAATAAGAATAATGGCAGCGCTGATAGTCAGGCTAAGGGCCGGAATGTTAAGGAAGATATTCGCCAGTGCAGCAACTAAAACTACAATAAGGCCTACTGTTAAAAAACCACCCATGAAAGAGAAATCTTTACGTGTAGTTAGCGCATAAGCCGACAGACTGAAGAAGATTAGTGCTGTACCGCCTAATGCTTGCATTATTAAAGAAGGTCCGTTTGCCAAACCTGCATAATAATTTAGCATCGGGCCTAACGAGGCGCCTAATGCGCCAGTAAAGGCGAAAACCCAAAAAATACCACTGGCTGAATCCGCTTTTTTGTTAACAACAAAGAGCATGATAAAGCCTGCAACAAAAAAGACGATAGACATCATTGGCGACATATTTAGCACCATTGCAACGCCGGCTGTAACTGCGCTGAAAGCCAATGTCATTGCCAATAAAAAATAGGTGTTACGAAGTACTTTATTAATTTCAACACTGCGTCCGGCAGTACTGATCGTTGTTGTTTCTCTGTATGACATTAATTGTTCTCCTAATACAAAGGTTTATTAATATAACTGACATTATAATACGCAGATAGTTCACACTAGACCAGTGGTTGAAGTAAGAATTTGGTGACGGTGAGATTTTTTTGCATTTAATGCTTTCTTTTCTCAACCTAAGTGATTAATATACGCGTCGCCGGAGGGATGGCAGAGCGGTTTAATGCACCGGTCTTGAAAACCGGCGTGGGTTAATAGCCCACCGAGAGTTCGAATCTCTCTCCCTCCGCCATTAAAGCCACCCTAGGGTGGTTTTTTTGTGCCTGTAAAAAATTGACTAGCTTATAGCCTGTTGGATTCCATACTTTAATTGTTTAAATTATGGCTTTGTTGTTGATTTACTAAGCAAACACTCAAAAATAACAAAAAAGCGCTTTACAAAGCAGGCTGCAGTTTTTAATATGCGCCCTGTAACGCGGAGGGATGGCAGAGCGGTTTAATGCACCGGTCTTGAAAACCGGCGTGGGTTAATAGCCCACCGAGAGTTCGAATCTCTCTCCCTCCGCCACTTACACCTCACCTTCAAATAATTTACTTCTCATTTCCGAAGCAAAAAATAAATCCATTTGTTTAAAATTATTAACTTTTCTGGCACACTTTGCATGAACTGGTCAAAACCACTAGTTCCGACTCAAATTGTTTAGCAAAAGTGTTTCTGCTCAGCTATGCTAACCAATTATAATAATTCTAATATCCAGTGAAGCGGAGAGGCTAAATTGATTAACGTCTTGTTAGTTGATGATCATGAGCTTGTACGTACTGGGATCAGTCGCATTCTAATGGATGAGCGCGGTATCAAGGTGATTGGCGAAGCTGGCTCAGGTGAAGAAGCACTACAATTTTGCCGTCAACACGAACCTGATGTTGTGTTGATGGATATGAATATGCCAGGTATGGGAGGCATGACAGCGACGAAGCGTATACTGCATTATTGTCCAGACATTAAAGTTTTGGCTTTATCAGTGTCGTGTGAAGAGCCTGTGCCAACCAAAGTTATGCAGTTAGGCGCTGCAGGTTTTATTTCTAAAAACTCACCGCCACGTGAAATGGTGTCAGCCATTCGCAAAGTTTATACCGGTGTGAGACATATTTCTGACGAAGTTGCGCAAAAAATGGCCTTGAGTAAGGTAAATAACCTTAGTCAAAACCCTTTTGATGATTTATCTGACCGTGAACTGCAAATTATGATGATGATTACGCAGGGACAAAAAGTTACGGATATCGCGGATCAATTAAATGTTAGTGCGAAAACGGTTAATTCATATCGTTATCGTATGTTTGAGAAGCTTGCTATTAGTGGTGATGTCGAACTAACGCATTTGGCATTGCGACACGGTATGATTGACATCGCAAAAGCCTGATGTTCGATTCCAGAACCTTTTTAACCACTGTACCGCATCAGCCTGGTGTTTACCGCATGGTAAATGCCGCTGAGCAGGTTATTTATGTTGGCAAGGCTAAAGACCTACGCAACAGGTTAAGTAGTTATTTTCGTCGTACCGTCGATAGTGTTAAAACCCGCTCGCTGGTTAGCCAGATAGCGCAAGTTGAATACACCTTGACTCACAGCGAAACAGAAGCACTTATCCTCGAAAATAACCTTATCAAACAATTTATGCCACGTTACAACGTGTTGCTTCGGGATGATAAATCCTATCCTTATATTTTAATAACTGATCATAAACATCCAAGAATTAGCTCACACCGTGGGCCACGTAAAGCAGCGGGGCAGTACTTTGGTCCCTATCCAAACGCTGGGGCTGTTTGGCAAAGTTTAAAAACGCTACAGAAGATTTTTCCAATCCGCCAGTGTGAAGACGGGTTTTATCGCGCCAGAACACGTCCTTGCCTGCAGTATCAATTGAAGCTGTGTTCGGCGCCCTGTGTTGGCAAAATTACTGATGAGGCCTATCAGCAGCAAGTAAAACTAGCAAGCTTATTTCTACTTGGGAAAGATCAGCAGGTGATAGATAACCTGGTGCAGGATATGAATCGGGCTAGTGAAGAATTGCAGTTTGAACAAGCAGCGCAATTACGGGATAAAATCATTGCGCTGCGAAAAGTTCAGGAGCAGCAAAGCGTCAGTGGCGATCATGACGAAATGGATGTTATAGGCTTTGTGTTTTCACATGGAGTCGCTGCGGTACATGCACTTTTTGTCCGTGATAAAAAAATCCTTGGCAGTAAGGCGTATTTTCCTAAAGTGCCTGCTGATACTGAAGAAGATGAAATTCTTACTGCGTTTATCTTGCAGTTTTATCTAGATGGTTATGGTACTCAGCAAATGCCACGCGAAATTGTATTGTCGCATCCATTATCCGATGGAGATGTTGTTGCTGCAGCGATTAGCGAAATTGCTGGCCGTAAAGTTCGTATTACCTATGCCCAGCGAGGTGAAAAGGCAAAATATCTTAGCCTTGCACTGAAAAATGCCCAGCTATCTTGTGATAATAAGCAATCGCAGGCACAAAAAACAGCATTGCGGTATCAGCAATTGCAGCAGGTGCTACAGCTTGATCACGCTATTAATCGTATGGAATGCTTCGACATAAGCCATACCATGGGGCAGGCAACAATTGCTTCTTGTGTCGTGTTTGACGGCCAGGGACCGTTTAAAGCAGAATATCGGCGTTATAACGTTACCGGTATTACTGGAGGTGACGACTATGCAGCTATGGCGTTTGCCCTGAATAAACGCTACGGCAAAGTGCAGGATACCGACAAAATACCTGATATTATTTTTATTGATGGTGGACAAGGGCAGCTGAACATTGCCATTGAGCAATTTTTAGACTGGCCACACGAGAAACATCCCATTTTGGTTGGAGTCGCTAAAGGCACGAGCAGAAAGCCAGGTTTGGAGACGTTGATTTTAGCCAAAAGCGGACGCAGTATTCACTTAGCTGAAGATGCACCAGCACTACATTTAATTCAACAAATTCGTGACGAAGCACATCGCTTTGCGATAACCGGTCATCGAAACAAGCGTGGTAAGGCGTTCGTTATTAGCCCACTTGAGCAAGTGAAAGGTATTGGTGAAAAACGCCGGCAAGCATTATTACAATATTTGGGTGGGCTGCAAGGCGTAATGAGAGCATCCATTACAGAACTTAGCTCTGTACCGGGTATTTCAAAGGCTCAGGCGGAAAAGATTTACCAAGCCTGCCATAACAAGTAGCATAGCGACATGGATGCTGTAGAGAATAATAAGATGTGGAATATTCCCAATCTGTTAACCCTGTTCCGACTGTTTTTAATCCCGGTTTTTATAGTGTGTTTTTACTCAGGTGTTGAGAATGCACGATTTTGGGCCGCTTTTGTCTTCTGGCTTGCAGCAATTACAGATGCATTAGATGGTTATCTGGCGCGTAAGCTGCAGCAGTCTACGCCTTTTGGTGCTTTTTTAGATCCTGTGGCTGATAAAGTCATGGTGGCGGTAGCCCTAGTATTAATTGCCGTTGATAGTTTATCGTTATGGGTAACGGTACCTGCCATTATTATGATAAGTCGCGAAATTGTCATTTCGGCGCTGCGTGAATGGATGGCAGAGCTAGGGAAACGCGCGAATGTGGCAGTATCAAATCTGGGTAAATATAAGACTATTGCACAAATGCTGGCATTAATTGGACTAATTTGGCGGCCCGAACATTGGTTTGTAAGCTGGTTTACCCCTGCAGGTATGCTGTTGTTATACATTGCAACCGTGCTAACACTATGGTCAATGTACAGTTATTTGCGTGCCGCCTGGCGAGATTTGGTGCACTAGGCGATGTTTTTGTTGATTATTAGCGCAACTCAGTCAAATTTTAATCAGTCAGTCATAAAAGCAAAAATTTATTATTGACTGGCTGAATTAAAACAGTAGAATGCGTCACGTGTTAAGGCACATGGCCATAACAATGCGAGTATAGCTCAGCTGGTAGAGCGCGACCTTGCCAAGGTCGAGGTCACGAGTTCGAACCTCGTTACTCGCTCCAA
>Ga0100393_10003056_pt1 | contig 15910 bp, 13 predicted proteins | sample CryGeymeta201517_FD_81546 | JGI IMG/M metagenome (GOLD analysis project Ga0100393, IMG submission 81546) | Groundwater microbial communities from Crystal Geyser aquifers in Utah, USA - Crystal Geyser metaG 2015-17 | ecosystem: Environmental > Aquatic > Deep subsurface > Groundwater | place... | reverse complement strand
GATGTAATGGAAGTCAAAAAACTCGCCATTTTACAAAGTCTGATTACGATGGCGGATGTGATTTTATTGAACAAAATCGACTTAGCAAGTCCCCAAAAAACTCAAGACTTCCAAGATTACTTAGCCGGCCTCTTCCCTCCTAAACTGGCTGTCATTGCGACACAACAGGCAAAAATAGATTATCGCCACTTAAACTACCCGCACTTCCCATCACCCAAATTTATTCAACAGAATCAACCATTCAAATTAGTGATGCCTAACCCCTCATCCAGTAGCCAACAAACTGAGACCAGCATATCTCTGATAGGGTGCCACACTCGCCAAAGGCATCAAGATCTCAACACCCAATTGATTGGGTGGATTTTTGACCCACAGATTCAATTTGACTGGAAAAAATTACAGAATATCTTTAACCATCTTACAGAAATGCCCAATACACTGTTACGCGCCAAAGGCGTTTTTAGAGTCGGTGATCAGCCGAGAATGCTGTTTCAGCTCGTTCACCAAACCGTCAGCCGCGAATTGATTGCATACCGTAAAGACAGTCGGCTAGAAGTGTTATTAACCGCCAATCATCCGTTTGATTTAGCAAGTTTCGAACGGCAATTAGCGGATTCGATAACGACTGAGCGCACCCGCTAATTCAGTTGGGTCGGTTGTGCTTAGAAGCGACTTTTAGAAACCTTGAGTCCTTTGCATGAGTGGGCCGCGAAAAAAAATATGGGAAATTTTAACCATTTTTATTCGTGTAACTATCTCGTGCAAAGGTCTCACCTTATGATTGTTGATACTTTACGCCTGAGTGCCATTGCCAGATAAAGTACATCAATGGAATCACTAACAAGGTCAAGACGGTGGAAGACAAGGTTCCAAATATCAACGAAACCGCTAAGCCGCCAAAGACCGGATCGGTAATCATAATCATTGATCCAAACATAATCGCTAAGGCCGTTAATAAAATTGGCCGAAATCGAACTTTACCGGCTTCTATCACGGAATCTTTTAAGGATTTCCCTTCGGCGCGATACTCTAAAATAAAGTCAATTAACAGCAAGGAGTTACGAACCACAATACCGGCTAAGGCAATGACACCAATCATTGAGGTTGCGGTAAAGGCTTGGCCGGTTAACCAATGACCGGGAAAAACCCCAATCATGGTTAAGGGAATCGCTCCCATGACAATCACCGGCATCATAAAGGAACGGTAATACCCCACCAAAACCAAGTAGATGAAGACCAGCGCAACAATAAAGGCACTGCCCATATCTCTAAACACATCTAATGTCAGACGCATTTCGCCGCCCCATAATAAGGTGTAATTCATCACATCGTCCGGTTGCGCTTCAACAAACCCTAGGTTCGCCGTTTTAAAAGCCACACCGGATTCTGGTAAGCGTTGATTATCCAACATCGAATCCAAGCTCAAAATCGCATATACCGGACTAGAACGGAGTAATTCGCCTCCCACCATGACCATTTGATGCTGATCACGACTCAAAATGGGTTTTGCCTGAGTGACCTGTTGAATTTTCGCAAAGGTTGAAACAGGCACTGACTCACCCGAACGAGACTGTACCGTCAGCGACAATAATTGCTCCGGAACGGTTCTCTCTGAGCGTGGCAAGCGCACCATAATATTCACGGGTTCGCGAACGTTATCCAAGTGCATATAGCCTAATTCATAACCATAAATATAATCGCGCAACATTTTAGCCACTTCCGCAGGTACAATACCGAGTAAATTGGCCTGTGTGCGATCGATATTGATTTGATAGCTTTCGGTATTGGCAGTTACACTGTCATCGATATTACTCAACCCATAAATCTCATCCATCTTACCACTGACGTCTTGAGCCGCCTTCCGCAAAACGTCATAATCCGGACCATATAGCTCAGCCATAATTTGAGTGGTAACGGGTGGCCCCGGGGGGGGTTCATAAATTTTGATCTTAGCTGAAGGCACGGCCATTCGCAACGGCTTCAAGCTATCATCTAACATTTGCACGATTTCATGTGACGACAAGGCTCGATCATGTTTATTCACCAAATTAACCCGGATTTGAGCAAAATTTGAACCCGCTTTAATGAGGTCGCCACGAACCAAAGCCGCAAAATCAATTGGTGCCGGTCGCCCTAAAAAGACAGAATAATTGGTCACAAATGGCGTTTGTGCAATCACCGCATTGGTTTGGCGCACCACTGCATCGGTTGCTTCTAAGGCTGTCCCCTCCGGCATATCGACCTGCACCAAGAAGGTTTCGGTATTATCATAAGGCAACATTTTGACTTCAACCCCGGCCGGATGTAGTGGATTATTCATGCCATCTTCCCGCACAAACTGTAATGCCGGCTGAAGTAACGCTCCGATTAAGGCCGCCAAGACCACCAATAAAAATACATTGCGCTTGGTTTGACTCTCCAACATCGGCACAATCGTTTTTTCATAGAGCGATTGCATCCAGTCTTGTTTATGGACATGATGCGCCTCCATACTTTCTCTGGCACGCATCTCAGCAATGGCCTTTTTACCTAAAAATCGATAGGACGCATAAGGCACAAGAATATAAGCGATCAATAATGAGGCTATCATGGCGATGGGCACATTAAAGGGGATCGGTGCCATAAAAGGCCCCATCATCCCTGTGACGAACATCATTGGAATAAAGGCTAAAATAACCGCAAACGTCGCGACATTGGTCGGGTTACCAATTTCATTGGTGGCTTTAACCATCAACGCATCAAAATTCTCAGGATCAAAGCCATCATGAATATGGCGATGAATATTCTCTATCACCACGATGGCAGCATCTACCAATAGGCCTAATGATAAAATCAGTGCAAATAACGTGATTCGGTTAATGGTTTGGCCTGACAAATAGCCGATAAACAACACAACAAACAAGATTAACGGTACGGTTAACGTCACGATACCCGCTTCACGCCAGCCCAAAAACAGCACTAAAATCACAATCACCGATGCCACGGCAATGACAAGATGTTCCATCAACAAGTTAACCGCTGCATTGGCTTTTTCGCCATCATTGCGGGTGACCACCACATCCACATTGGCGGGTAAAACGCTCCGTTTCAATTCTTCAATTTTTGTCAATACATTATCGGCAACCGTCACCGCATTCGTGCCCGGTTTTTTGGCAATAGAGATGGTCACCGCTGCTCTCTCTCCCTTGGGAAAGCGCGCATTCGTCTGACCATAACCCATTCGGCTATCCTGATCGACCTCCATAGGGCCATCTTCAATTTCAGCGATGTCTTTTAAATAAATTGGGCGGCCTTTTTCGATGCCAATAATAATTTCGCCGACTTCTTCGGCATTGCCCAAAAAGCCATTAACACGCACCTTTGAGCTTTTATTATCATTCACCAAAGAACCCACAGGTAAAGAGACATTACTGCCTTTTAACATCTTGCTAATCTGTTCAAGGGTCATACCCGTCAGCGCAATTTTTTGTGCATCCAACCAGACATTAACTGCTCGACGTTGCCCGCCAATCACATCGGTAAAAGAGACCCCCGGAATATTACGCACACTTTCAATCAATTTGGTTGATACATCTCTAAGATCATAACCCGACAAGGTGTCCGACGTAATGGCCAAGGTCATAATCGGTACATCATCAACATTAATAGGCTTAATCATCGGCTGTTGCGTATCCGGCGGCATTTTATCCATATTTTGCATAAGTTGGTTATACAGCTTCACCAAACTATCTACCTGGTTTTCACCCACATCAAACTGTACCGTCACCACGCCAAAATCATTAGAAGCATAACCAAAAGTATGTTTTACCCCGGGTAAAGCCCCCATAATGGTTTCAAGGGGTTTAACCACCATATTTTGGACTTCACTGGGCGTTGCGCCCCCTTTGGGCACAATAATATTCGCCGCCGGCACCACAATCTGTGGGTTATATTCTCTGGGAGTCACCACATAAGCCAAGGTTCCGGCCAGCGTCACCGCAATCATCATCATTAGGGTGATTTTGGAATGAATAAACCCTTTTGCGAGCTTACCGGCAATATTTAATTTTGTGGGTGACGAGTGTTCAGCACCTGACATTACGCAGCTCCTTTAATGTCATCAGTCTTAGAAACAGCGATAATTTTGTCGCCATTTAATATGCTTTGATTATTATCAATGACAATTTGATCGCCAAGATTGACTCCTGCTTTAATCTCAATCCGGTTTCCGATCGACTCACCTAACCGCACCATATGGAAATAAGCCGTACCGTCCTTCACCACAAAAACCCCTTCTATACCAGACCGGTTGACAATGGCTGATTTGGGCACCATCATGGTTTGACGCTCACCGCGTTTAAAGCCAACCCGGGCAAAGGTTCCACTGTTAACATTCACCACCGATGGCAAACTCAGCTTAACCGTATGCGTTCGGGATCTTGGATCAGCCGCACTGACCAATGTATAAATGGTCGCCATAATCGGTTGCGGTTGTCCGTCAATACGAACTTCAGCTTCATCACCATTTCGTAGCACCGCAAATAGGTCTTCAGAAACCTGAGTGCGCACACTTAAAGACGTCAGATTTTCTAAAACCAAAACAGGGTTACCCGGGGCAGCCAAAGCACCCGCAACCGCTAATTTCTCAACCACAATCCCATCAAAAGGGGCTTTCACATTGGCATAGTTCAATTGTGACCTAGCCTGGTTGAACCCGGAACGTGCCGACACTAAATTCTCTTTTGCCACCTTATATTGCAATGACACCTTATCAAATTGCTGTTTCGACACTGAATCTTCTTTATAAAGTTTTGAGAAGCGGTCATAATCCAGCTTTGCATCCTCCAAAGCAGCCAAGGCCTGCTGATAAGCGGATTGCGCTTGCAAAATCTGACTGTTCACATCATTTGAGTCAATTGAAAACAACAAATCACCCGCTTGGACTTTTTGCCCGACCTTCACATCAAAGTCTTTGATATATCCCATTAAACGCGAAGCAATCTGTGCTTTTTGATCCGGGACGACGGCGCCCGCCACGACCGCTTTCAGAGGAATGGTTCCCAGCGTGACTTGACCGACTGGCGCCGCTATCTGCTGATAACTATGTGCAACTGCCGTTTCTCCGTTCGGAGAATCACTACACCCCACTAACCCCAAAATAACAACACCGACCCAGATGGATTTTGACAAAACGTTCATACTGTCACCTTACATAAATATATTAATTGAATGCATTACAACTGATCCAAGCGCATAGAACCGGTTTCTAAACGCAATTTGGCTTTTTGAATATTTTGCTCGTACAAGGATTGCACCAACTCTGCTCGCGCTTTATCCAATTGTGCTTGACTCGCCAACACTTCTGTCATGGTTGCAATCCCCCCTTTATAGCGCTTTAAAATAAGTCGCTGTGCTTCTTCTGCCTGTTCAACCGCCAACTGATGTGAATAGACTTGTCTTTCAACAACCTGCAATGTGCGCCAAGCTTTCAGAATGGCATGACGTGTTTGATTTTCTTGCGACCGAACCGCGGCCTGCTTTTCAGCCGTCACCGCCGCAGCACGATTAAGCCGATTCGTAGTCTAGCCAAAATCGGTTATTTTCCAGGACAACACCCCCGCAACCGTATAAGACTGGCTATCAAATTCAAACCCGGCATCATTAAAATCGCCCCTGGCCATAATATTAAAACTGGGGCGCTGATCTGCTTTATGGATATCGACCTCGGCACGGCTAGAGCGAACGGCTTCACGCTTGGCATTTAATTGAGGATTGGTATTCATTCCCATGACTAACAAACTTTCCAATGATGCATTCGGCAAAGTCACACTCATTCTATCACCCACCCTGATTTCTTCATCATCCGGGGTTGCCATCAACATTTTTAGACTATCCAAAGCCAACTGTTCTTGCATTTTCGCCTGCTCAAAACTGGTTTTGGCTTGAGATAAATGCACATTTGCACTTAATAGTTCAGAACGAACCACCACACCCTGCTCAACCAGATTGGCAGTGGTATCCACATAGGCTTGCGCCGCTTTAACGGCCTGCTCTGCCACCGACACAAATGCACGCGCAGTATGCACGCCTTCATAGGCTTGATACACATTAAACGTTAAAAACTGCTGAACCGCTTGCTCACCTTTCTGAGCAGCCTGAATCATCGCCTTCGCTTGAGATTGATAACCCGAAATTTTGCCACCGTTCCAGACAGGAATCAAAATTTCCAATCGAGTATTGATATCGGTATGCCCACCGGGGTTGTTTAAATCATCGGGTTGCACCTTAAGAATATTCGGGTTTATTGAATCAAACTGACTAAACCCAAAATCGGCAAAAGAGGCCTGACGCTGGTTAAGCTTCATCCCAAATACATTTAACGCACTATTTGACTGGGAAGCCGTCATAGAGGCGGTCACTTGAGGGAATCGACTGGCATTCGCTTCCTTTAATGCGTATTGGGCTTGCGCTAGACGTTGCTGACTCACGACCATTTCCGGATTTTGACTTAATGCCGTTTCAACACAGGTCTTAAAATCATAAGGGGTTGACAAGGCTGCTGCCTGAACATTAACCCCAAAAATCAAGCAGAACCACCCAGTCACCGGCATCCATTTTAATTTTTCAAACATCTTCATCTCTGCACCATTCCTAATGTTTTAAAAACAACCCTAACTTGATTTAAATCGCCACCCAAGCCTATATATAAGAAAAAACTAATATTGCGGTATTGTATATAAGCATTTACTAATATTCAAGTCTTTGCCCGGTTCGATAGAAAAAAATTATGGGATTCCACACTCAACCCCTTTTTACTGCTTCAGTGATAAGCCATCTCAATCACTTTTTTTAACCAAACCAATTGGCCATGAAAAAAATGGCTGGCTTGCGCTCGCCAATAAACATCCGGCTGTTTAGGCAAATGCCAAAGCCAATCCAAAACTTCCTTAGCATTAATGACCTCATCCTGCCCCCCTTGAATCAATATCCACGGCATCTGCGGCGCTATTTGGCTAAAATCCATCATGGATACCGGCGGTGCCACTGTACAGATTGCATCTGCTTTTAAATATTCCGCTTGCTTCAAGGCAATGTAACTCCCAAATGAAAAGCCCGCTAACGTTAAATGCCCAACATCCTGGTTTTGACGCAACCAAGCAACCACCGCCACCAAATCAGCCTGCTCACCGTCACCTCCATCGTATTCACCTTCAGAAGCCTCCACCCCACGAAAGTTATAAGCAACGGTACCATAACCTAATCGTTGAAATGCCCGCTCCAGCGTGGTGATGACTTTATTATTCATGGTTCCACCAAATTGAGGGTGCGGATGACTTAAAACAACCCATTTGGACGCGGAAGAATCACCAGGCCTGGTCATTCTTATCGCTATTTTACCCACTGCACCTTCTATTAATTTCTTCATGTAACACCCTGTTTCAATCTCAACGCCTCTGTCGCTATACAAAGGCAATCGCCTCTTGCTATTATAGGCAGGAAATCTATCCATATCAGCAGAGAACACCATGAATAATCAACCCAAAACCCTTGTTGTCGATGATGCCATCCCTTATGCACAAGCCATCTTTTCCCATCTTGGCCAAGTTGTTTTACGCCCGTGGCGGCAAATTTGTCAGCAAGACCTACAGCATGCCGATGCACTCATTGTCCGCTCTCGCACCCAAGTCAATGCTGAAGTGCTCGACAACACTCAAGTGTCTTTTGTGGGGAGCACGGTTGTTGGTTTAGACCATATCGACCAACCTTATCTCAAACAAAAAGGCATTGCCTTTTATTCTGCTCAAGGTTGCAATGCAAACTCTGTCGCTGAATACATTATGACCAATCTGGTGAATCTTGCCTATCAAAAACAATTTTCGTTATCCACAAAAACCTTAGCGATCATCGGTGTCGGTCACGTTGGTCAACGAGTTGCTCAAAAAGCACAAGCATTGGGGATGACTTGCCTATTAAATGATCCTCCGCGCCAACGCCAAACCGGCGATAACCAATTTGTTGATTTAGAAACCGCACTGACAGCAGACATAATTACCGTTCACACGCCATTAACCACTGAGCGTGAAGCGGGAGAAGAGGCAACCCTTGATCTGATCTCAGCCGCTCGGCTCAAACAAATCACCCCCAATCAAATCCTAATCAATGCCGCGCGAGGCGGCATTATTAACGAAGCCCAATGGTGTCAAACCCCCACCTTAGCCAACATTATTGACTGTTGGGAAAATGAACCCAATATTTCGCGCCAACTCTACCAAGTCGCAGCGATAGCAACCCCGCACATTGCAGGCCATTCACTGGATGCCAAAATTGCCGGCAGTGAGATGGTCTATCAAGCCTTATGTCATGATTGGCAAACAACACCAAGCCAAGTATGGCGTGCTCATTTACCCGACACCCCTGGCCCAATAGAAACCAACGTCACAGGACACTTAGAAACCGATCTATACCGACTTCTCAAACATTGCTACCGACCCGATGAGGATGACGCCGCTCTACGAAAGGTCACTTCTGAAACATTTGAAGACCAATACGAAAGCTATCGTCGTCAGTATCCAATACGTCGTGAATGGCACCAACATCCCATTATTTCAACCCCTTCTGCTCAATTCAATCACCAACTTGAAAGACTCGGGTTTACACATTTCATCACTCCATAATATTATTAATTCGTAATCTTCATAAAATAAAATTATTAGCTCACAAAAAAATTGATTTTTATTTTATGCGCAACACAGGTAACCTTGTCATTTGAAAATTGACTCAAATCAAGCGATGGTTTCACAAAGGGGCTTTTGACCGGTTCTAACCTTTTGTGAATCAAAAACAAACTGCAACGGAGAAACTGAATGAAACTAACACAATTTTTTAAAGCCGCCTTTATCGCAGCTGCCATTACCACCCTTTCCGGGTGTGGCACTATGAATGCCATTGGCAACTTAGCGGATGGTGCCGGCGAAACCTTTATGCAAATCTGGGACAAATGGGTCGCAGCAGATGGTGATATTGCTGAAGCCACCATGTGGGAAGTTAAAGTAGAAGAAGGTGTAGAGCTTCAAGACGTTGTTGATGCCATCAACAATGTTGGTATCAACCGCAATATTAAAAACGTCGGTGAACTACCGCTTTCTAAAGAATTAGCCGCGCGAGGCATTGAAGGAGGCGTTATTCATGTTATGTCATTCTGTAATCCTGAAACTGCACGCAAAATGGTCGATTTCTCCCCGGCAATGGGTGGTTTTCTCCCTTGTCGCGTGAATATCATCGAAAAAGAAGACGGCCTACACATCTATACCATGAATATGGATATGGCCATCAAAATGGGGCGTAAAATGCCTGACGAGTTAAGAGAAGCCACCATGCAAGTCAGAGACACCATGTGGGAAATGCTTCAAAAAGGGAAATCTGGCGCTTTCTAAACAAAACACCCGTTATTCCTAATCAACTAAGCCTGCAATATGCAGGCTTTTTTATGGGTTACTGCTTAAAAAAATAATCACCCATACTGCTATCTGATTCATTTATATTAGGTTTCTCTTAAATAGAAAAAACCATGGCTAATATAAAATTATTCATTATATGCGTAAAAAGCTATGCCCTTCTCTCCACAATATATAAGCATACAACTGTTTTATAATAGAATCATACACTTATCTAAAATCAAACGCGCATTCCATCCTGTCATAAACTAAATTTTCTTTATGAATCAATGTTATTGATGGTTCTTTAAATTATTTTGATTATCCAGCGCCCACAAAGTTAGGCATAGTTTTAACTGTCAAAATCAGTCGCACCAAAATCACGGCTGTATAACCCATTTAATCAATAACGAGAGAGATCTTTCAATGCAGAAATCAAAAATTGCTTTAGCCATCGCTTCAGTCACCCTTGCCTCCGGTATGGCGCATGCAACCAACGGCATGAACATGGAAGGCTATGGCCCAATTTCAACCGCCATGGGCGGAACTGCACAGGCATACAACAATGGCCTGGGCGGGATGATGAACAACCCGGCGACCATGGGACACGGCTCAATTGAAGGCAACAAGTTTCAATTAGCGCTCGGTTCTCTAAATCCAACCATCACTTCATCTCACGACCAATCCGGCGCCGCAACCGATTCAACAGGCGGTCCATATATTATGCCGGGAGCGGGGTATGCTCAAAAACGTAACGGCTTTGTTTGGGGTGTTGGCGTAATGGGTCAAGGCGGCATGGGAACAGAATATGGTAAAGCGGGCGCGACTGACCTATTTGCAGGAGGGCTCTCATCTGGAGGCTATGATAGTTCAAGCGGCCCTTTAGCAGATGGTTCCACCCCCAATAACCCAAAAGCCCAAACATTATTAAGTGGCAAAGAGGTTCGCTCTGAAGTTTCAGTTGGTCGTGTCGTTATTCCCGTTGTTATGAAGTCACTGATAAATTAAATATCGCCGCGTCTCTGGATTATGTTTGGGCTGGCATGGATATGCTCATGGATATGGACGGTGCGAGTTTTAGCAAGCTAATGCAAGGTCAAGGCGGCAGCGTTGGTGGCACCATGGCTCAAGGTCTAGGAACTGCAACACAGCCTTCCTCATCAGCCAACAATGGAATGGTCGCTATCCGCGATGTTAATTATGCGCGTTTTGAGTTTTCTGATAACAGTGATTTCACCGGTCAAGCCAAAGGAAGTGGTTTTGCTGGTAAAGTAGGATTTACCTATGATGTGTCACCACAACTAACGATCGGGGGTTCTTTTCACAACAAAACAGCCATTAGCGATTTAGAAGGTGACGCCTCTTTGGTGATGAACGTCGATGCCGATGGGGGGTTATTACAACAATCTAATCCGACCGGCTATACGGATATGACAATGACGGTGACCGGGAAAATTAAAGTTGTCGATTTCCAATGGCCAACCACTTTTGGTATTGGTGCGTCTTACCGAGCAACAGACACTTTAACCATCAACGCTGACTTTAAGCGCATTTCTTGGTCTGATAGCATGAAAAGTTTGAAAATGGCTTTTGTTGCTGATGGTTCAGCGACGAATGGCAATTTTGCAAATACCGCTCTAAATGTTTCTATGGATCAAAACTGGGATGACCAAAATGTGATTATGGTCGGTGCGCAATGGAAAGCACAGAAAAATCTAGCGCTGCGGGTTGGGGCAAATATGTCGAATAATCCGGTTCCTAAAGAAACCTTAAATCCATTATTCCCGGCCATTATTGAAAATCACTATACAGCAGGTGTTGGATATGGCATTAGCCAAAACCACGTTGTGGATGCTTCCATTGTGATGGCTCCCGAAGTTAAACAAACTTCAGCAGCGGGTGTTACCTCATCGCACAGCCAAATGAATTGGCAAATGATGTACACCTACAAGTGGAACGTTCAGCGCAAAAGCGGGTTCTAACAAAGCTAGCCCCGTGCCTCTAGGCACATTTTAAAATAGCATAAAGCCTCTCCACGAGAGGCTTTTTTTATAACGGTTTCTTGGCGCTAAAATTTCCGATTATTTTGTCACTTTTTAAAATATGCGCCGTTTTTTTTGTGATACCATTCGATAAAACAAGCCCTCTGTTTCAACGACTCAAATTTACAACCCCAAAACATCAAAAGGACTCAAAATGGCACGTGTTTTAATTGCTGGATGTGGCAAATTAGGCAATCGCTTAGGTCAAAATTTAGCTGCTGAAGGACATGATGTCTTTGGCATTCGCCGTGATGGCAGTAAAATCGAAGCGCCGATTCAGCCAATTGAAGCCGATCTTTTGCGCCCTTGCCTGAGCTTCCGAGTGATTTAGACTACGTTTACTATATTGTCTCCGCTAAAACCTATAATGATCTTGCTTACTACAAAGCCTATGTATTAGGGCTCAAACACGTGATCGAGGCACTCAAAGGCCAAACCATTAAGCGATTATTTTTTGTTTCCAGCTCCTCCGTCTTTGGACAAAGTGATGGGGAAAGCGTCACGGAAGAAAGCTTGGCAGAAGCCAAAAACTTTTCCAGTCGTCGACTTCTTGAAGGGGAAGAGATTGCACATAATTCGCCATTCCCGGCCACGGTGATTCGATTTGGCGGCATTTATGGACCTGGCCGAACCTATCTCATTGATATGGTTTTACAGGGCAAAGCCAATTGCATGGAAGACGTCTATAGCAACCGAATTCATTCAGAAGACTGTGTTGGTATGCTTGAGCATTTAATGCAAGTGACCAATCCGGAACCCCTTTATATTGGCGTTGATAATGAATCTGCGCTTACATGCGATGTTTATGAGTGGCTGGCAGAGCAACTTTCTGTTGCCAGCGTTACCCACCGAGAACCCACTGAAAACAGTCGTATGCAACGTAGCAATAAGCGGCTATCCAATGCTAAAATCACCGCCACCGGTTATCAATTCAAATATCCAAGCTATCGAGAAGGTTACGGTGAAATGCTTGAAAAGATGTCTTAAATAAACACCATCCTAAACCCTTCATCAGCGACTTATGGCAGGGTTTAAATTATAAGCCACAATCTTTTTCAACCCTTCCGGAGCAGGCAAAACTGCGCCAACAACCTGCTCAACAAAGGCCGCTTTATCAAGTTTTAGCGTTGGGTTGTAACGCTTTTCAAAGCCGAGTGTCGACATCGGCTTGCCACTAATCCCTGCGCCACAAACACTACCCGCTTGTGCTCCAGGCAGAATTTCCATGGTATCTGGAAACGTTAAGATACGCCCATGAATCGAATCGTATAATTGATTGGCCATTTCTGTTGCTCGGCCTTTCAAGTCAGGTCGACCAACACTGCCCACAAAAAGCGTATGACCCGTTACTAAAAACCATGGTTCATCCGCGCGAGATCGGTCAGTGACCACTAAAGAAATACTGTCTTCTGTATGTCCCGGCGTATAAATCACCTCAACTTCGACATTACCTGCTTTGACGATTTGATGATCTTCAAGCGGTTTAAAAAGACACTGTGCCGGAGAATTTTTATGAAGTGCGTATTGCCCGCCACTTCGCTGTGCCAATTCGTAACCGCCGGTATAATGATCTGCATGAACATGGGTATCGACCACATAAGCAATTTGAATCCCCTTCTGATCAGCAATCTCTAGGTATAAATCCACTTCGTCCTGATGGACATCCACGGCAATCCCTAGCCCTTGACCCACGCATCCCAATAAATAGGATAACGATCCTGGCTCTGAAGCCGGTGTATGCTGAAATAAAAACATTTACGCTCTCCCGATTAGAAACCTTTGTACGAGATGGCGTCACCAATAAAAACGGTTAAAATTTCCCATATTTTCGTTAAAAAACTGGCCAATAGCCGGCTATTCGCTGGATTTTTTGCCTCAATATGAAAATTTTTCCACATTTTTGTTTCGCGCCCCACTCATGCAAAGATCTCTATTAATTTAATAAAAGCACGATCCAAACAAACACACGATTGGATCGCCTGAAATCGAACAATCTCTATTCAACTATCAGGTTGAATAAATACTATAAACACCCTACCCCTATTAATCAACTGAAGAGTTGATTACATTTATTAATTGCTACTATCAAAAAATTTAGGGCTTAGCAGGTTTGTAATTCATTCGACGCCAATTTATAATTCAACCACTAAGTTGAATACAACCCCTAAACAGGATAAATAGATGCCCAGTCACAACCAGGTTCAACACGGAATTCGTGCTAATTTGCTACAAATGCTTCAACAGCTCGTCCAAGTGTTTTTAGTTGGCTTAACCATTGGTATGACACGAACCGTTGTGCCAGGCCTGGCAGAAACTGAGTTTGGCCTAGCTAAACAAGCCTTTTTGAGCCTGTCACTTTTTGTCGTCATCTTTGGTTTGGTGAAAGCCGCCATCAACTTACTTGCCGGCCACATGAGCGACCAATATGGACGGCGTCGCTTACTGATTGCCGGCTGGCTATTTGCCATTCCCGTACCACTGCTGATCTTTTACGCGCAATCTTGGTGGTGGATTATTTGGGCAATGGTGTTTTTGGGCATCAACCAAGGGTTATGTTGGTCGATGGCACTCAACAGCAAACTGGATTTAGCACATGCGCATCAAAAAGGGTTAGTCAACGGTTTTAACGAATTTTCAGGTTATGCAGCAGTCGGCATCGCAGGCTGGGCAACCGCCGCCTTGGCAGAACACTACGGCCCACGCGAAGCCAAATTGGGATTTGGTTTGATTGTGATTGGGCTGGGACTTTTGTTAGCGCTGTGGAAGGTTGTTGATACCCGTCCTTGGGCACGACTACATCAACAAAACCACCAAGATACACTTAAAGAAGCAACGTCTCCAAAAACCCTACCGTTCAAAACCATGATGATTTTCGCCAGCTTAAAACAGCCCCAATTAGTCGCTCTAAATCAAGCAGGCCTGGTCGAAAAATTCATCGACGCCCTCGTTTGGATTTTTATGCCCGTTTACTTGCTGAATCAAGCTCAATCGCTTGTCCAAGCCAGTGCGATTATCGCTATTTATGGTGTGGTATGGGGCGCTTCGCAACTGATTACCGGCCCCTTATCCGATCAATGGGGTAGACGCGGCTTGATAGTGGGTGGCTTCTGGCTCTGTGCCTTTGCCAGCCTAGGATTTGTTTGGGTTGAAACCCCGCTTGCCTGGTCCATGCTTGCAGCCATGATGGGCTTTGGCATGGCCATGCTTTATCCAACGCTTGGCGCCGCTGTCGCGGATGTTAGCGAACCAAAATCACGTGCCGGCATTCTAGGCATTTATCGTTTTTGGCGGGATTTTGGTTATGCGATTGGCGCCTTACTGATGGGGGGAATTGCTTTTTATACCGAATCTGTCATTTGGCCCTTTTACTTTGTTGGAACAATGATGCTACTATCTGGTTTATGGGTTTTTATCGCCCTTAAGAAACCACCATACACAGCAACATCTTCTTAAACAAATCATAACTGACCCAACGACTTAACCTTAAAGGAGAATATACCATGAAAAAAATCACCCCTTTTTTCGCTTCTGCGGCAATCGGAATGCAACTCTTACTTGCCTCATCATTTGCTTATGCAGCAGAATTTCAAGAAATCAAGCAAAGCTACCAAGATATAACCCTGAATGCCAAACTGATGATGGCCGATAACAAAACCTTTGGCGATCCCATTGCACTGCTCACCCATGGCACCCTAACGCATAATGAACGCTCTACCTATCAACAGCTCCAAAAAAATCTTGCCAATCAAGGCATCAGTTCTCTGGCGATTAACTTATCGCTAGGGCTAAATGATCGCAAAGGCGAATATGACTGCGCCACCCCGCATACCCACAAGCATACCGATGCCCTGAAGGAAATGGATTTTTGGATAGCATGGCTTAAATCAAAAGGCGCAACCGCGATCACCTTAATGGGACACTCACGAGGCGGCAATCAAACCGCTTGGTATGCTGCCGAACACGATAATGCATTGATCAAAAATCTCGTGTTAATCGCGCCGGCAACCGGAGAACAACAATCTGCAACGGAGTATGAAACCAAATATGGCAAACCGCTCTCAGGTGTTCTCGCCAAAGCTAAAGCCATGGTTGCTAAGGGTAAAGGCAATGATTTTCTAAAAAACACTGACTTTATCTATTGCAAAAAAGCACAGGTCACGGCAGCAGCATTTGTGGATTATTATGATCCCAAACCTCAGTTTGACACCCCAACGGTTTTAGAAAAGGTTAACAATCCCACGCTCATCATTATGGGCACCAACGATACCGTTGTAGCCGACCTACCCCAAAAAATCCAACCTTTAGCCGATGCCGACAAAGTCCAAACGCTCATACTTGAAGATGCTGACCACTTCTTTTTAGATTTTGCCAATGAAGACATCGCCACAGCAACTGCTGAATTTATCGAATAACGCAACTGACCGGTCATGACAGGCATTTAACCATGTCTGTCAT
>Ga0100393_10003054_pt1 | contig 15913 bp, 18 predicted proteins | sample CryGeymeta201517_FD_81546 | JGI IMG/M metagenome (GOLD analysis project Ga0100393, IMG submission 81546) | Groundwater microbial communities from Crystal Geyser aquifers in Utah, USA - Crystal Geyser metaG 2015-17 | ecosystem: Environmental > Aquatic > Deep subsurface > Groundwater | place... | reverse complement strand
TCAAAGCATCTTCAAAAGCTGTAAATGGTAAAAAAGACATCGCGCAAATTGCAACTATCTCAGCAAACTCTGACACTGCTATCGGCGATATGATTGCTGAGGCGATGGAAAAAGTTGGACAAGATGGTGTTATCACTGTTGAAGAGGCGAAAGGTATCTCAGATGAACTTACAGTTGTGGAAGGGATGCAGTTTGACCGTGGTTACTTAAGCCCATACTTCATAACAAATACTGAGAAGATGACGGCTGAGATTGAAAATCCTTGGATTTTACTTGTAGATGGAAAAATCTCATCACTTAAAGATTTGCTTCCAGTGCTTGAACAAGTGCAAAAAACTTCTCGCCCACTTCTTATTATCGCGGAAGATGTAGAGGGTGAAGCACTTTCAACCTTAGTTGTAAACAAACTTCGTGGTGTTTTAAATATCTCTGCAGTAAAAGCTCCTGGTTTTGGTGATAGAAGAAAAGCTATGCTTCAAGATATTGCAACTTTAACTGCTGGAACGGTTATCTCAGAAGAGACTGGTTATACACTTGAAGGTGCAACGATTCAGCATCTTGGACAAGCATCTAGAATAGTAATCGACAAAGACAATACTGTTATCGTAAATGGTGCAGGTACTGAAGAAGCTGTTAAATCAAGAATCGCTGAGATAAAAGTTCAGATAGATGCAACAAGCTCAGAGTATGACAAAGAGAAGCTTCAAGAGCGTCTTGCAAAACTGAGTGGCGGTGTCGCAGTTATCAAAGTAGGTGCTGCAACGGAAACTGAGATGAAAGAGCGTAAAGACAGAGTAGATGATGCACTCTCAGCTACAAAAGCGGCAGTAGAAGAGGGGATTATCATCGGTGGTGGAGCGGCTTTAGTACGCGCTGCTGCGAAAGTGAAGCTTGATTTATCGGGCGACCAAAAAATCGGTTGTGAGATTATCCTTCGTGCAGTTAAAGCTCCAATGAAACAAATCGCTCAAAATGCAGGTTATGATACAGGTGTTGTCGTAAACTCTGTAGAGACTGCTACAAATGAGAACATAGGCTTTAACGCTGCAACTGGCGAATATGTAGATATGTTTGAAGCTGGAATTATTGATCCACTTAAAGTGGCTCGTGTTGCACTGCTTAACGCAACATCCGTTTCTAGTCTCCTTCTTACAACTGAAGCTGCGATTTTTGAAATACCAGAAGAGAAACCAGCTGCACCAGATATGAGTGGAATGGGTGGTATGGGCGGAATGCCAGGGATGATGTAGTCGTTTACTGCATCATGATTCTCCCCTCAAAGAACTTTAAGAATAGCCATATTCACGGCTATTCAAATACTCTACTCCACACTTTTAGAAATTCTAAAGGATAAAAATTGTTACTTAAAGTGCCATAAAGGCATGAAGCCAACAAACTTCATCTATTCCGCTGAACTATTCAGGTGATTATAGGATGTATTATCATAGAATCAAGCCTATGAAAAAGCATTTAACTCCTATGAGCATCACACTGCTTACTTTTACTCTTTTAATAGCATTTTTATTAAGTGGATATTCACTCTCTGACTTTGAAAAAACTATTTTCGCTATCTTTATTTCAATAGCTCTAGGCTATCTATTTCATTTGAAAATGAATGCAGAAAAAATGATTGTAAGACTTCAAAAAGCAGCAAACATCTCAAAGGTAGGCTTCTGGTCTTTAGACCTCGTCAAAGATGAACTCTATTGGTCACAGGAAATATTTGATATATTTGAAATTGACTCTAAAAAATTTCAACCATCCTATGCCTCTTTTTTGCATGCGATTCACCCTGATGATAGAGAGTTAGTAAATGATGCTTACACAACATCCTTAAAAACGAAAGAAAATTATAGTATTCAACATAGACTTCTCCTAAGTGGTGGACGAATAAAATGGGTCAAAGAAGAGTGCGAAACAGAGTTTGATAAAAGTGGTAAGCCTTTACTCTCCATAGGTATCATCACAGATATTACAACTGAAGTAGAGCATTTACATGCTGTAGAAGAGTCAGAGAGTTCTTTAAGCTCTATTATCAATTCTATAGATGATATTATATTTTTTAAAGATAAAGACTTTAAGTACTTAGGGTGTAATGAAGCATTTTTAAAATTTGTTGGAAAGACAAAAGAGGAGATGATTGGTCATTATGATTATGAGCTTGTAAGTAAGGATATGTCTTCAGTCTTTAGAGAGATGGATATTAAAACCTTAGAAACTAATGAAGTCTCTTCTGGTTATGCATGGCTTACCTATCCTAATGGCAAAAAATATTATAATCTCATCAAAAAAATCCCATTTAATTATCATGAGAGTGATATTGGAGTTTTAGGAATAGGAAGAGATATAACTGCACTTCATCTTTCACAGCAAAAGATAGAGTTACAGTCCTATGTAGATGACTTAACAAAACTCAATAACCGCAAATCGTACAATGAAAGAGTCGAAGAGTTACTGGCACTTAAAAAGCGATATAAAACTCCATTTTCTATGATTATTTATGATATTGATGACTTTAAATATATTAACGATACCTATGGACATAAAGTGGGTGATAATGTCTTGGTTAAAATGAGTGCGTTAATCAAATCTCTTCTAAGAGAGAGTGATTATCTCTTTAGACTTGGTGGGGAAGAGTTCGTTATTTTACTCACTGAAACCAATTTAGAAAATGCTAAAAAGGTTGCTTTAAAAGTTTGTAAGAGTGTTGAAGAGAACCTCAAAACAATTACAGATAATAAAATTACCATAAGTGTCGGAGTCTCAGAAGTCAATGAGAGTGATACCGAAGATACAATCTTTAAAAGAGTAGATGACTTGCTCTATAAGTCCAAACTGAGTGGTAAAAACAGAGTCTCTTTTTAACACTTTACATATATTATCCTAAAGGTTCCACATGACAAACCCTTTTGAAACAGGTCACATCAGAAACTACATCTTACTCTATGTAAGTGTTGTGGTGATTATGATACTTTTTTTTGTAGCAACTACACTTTTTAATGATGTTAAAGAGGTTGAGAGAAAGATTTTTGATACAAATGTGAGTGAAGTTCCACATGCCAAGAAAGTGGTAGAAAGTGCAGGGGTGCATACCAACACTTCAAGGGTTAAGCTTCTAGATAAAAGCTACTAGTTACTCCTTGGTAACGATGTAAAGTTGCTCATGCTTGAGACGTTTGAGTATATCCATCACACTTACAAAGTCTTGGAACTTTGAATCTTTATCACTTCTTAAAACAACGGTTTGCTCTTTTGAGAGTCCAGCTAATTTCTCTTCTAAAGTTGCTAAATCAACTTTTTCTTTTTCAAAAAACATCTCACCCATAGCATTGACATAAACAGATATCTCTTTTTGAGCTCCTCTTTTTGACTCCCTTTGGCATGTGGAAGTTCTACTGGAATCACACCTTGCTTGATGAAGGTTGCGGTAGTGAGAACCATAACTAAAAGAACAAGCATGATGTCGATAAAAGGGATGACGTTAATCTGGTCAAATCTTTTTTGACTTTTTTTACATTTTGCCATTTGTGTTACTTCTCTTTTTTGTCTTGCGTTACATCGTACTTTGTAAGAACTCTCTCAACTTTACGAAGGGCAATCGTATAAGCGACAATCGCAGGTATAGCAACCACAAGACCCATCGCAGTTGCTTTGAGAGCGAGCGCAAGACCAATCATGATTTTCTTAGCATCTACAGCGCCTACATCACCCATCGTATAAAACGTAAGCATGATTCCAACTACCGTTCCAAGAAGACCAACGTAAGGTGCATTTGCACCTATTGCACTAATGATTCCTATATTGTCAGTTAAATCCATCTCTAAGTTGTCTCGATGATCATAATCTTCAATTCTGACACTTTTATAAAACATCATTCTCTCTATAAAGAGCCATAAAGTGACAATACTCATAAGAAGTAAAATCCCCATAACACCATAATCAAGTGCATTCTCCGCGTAGAGTAGTAAGTTGTTTGTTTCCATCTGTTTTCCTTAAAATTTTAGTAGTACCGTTGTTCCATACTCTTTTTTGGATTTAAAGCTAAGTTTGATTTTATGCGAGTCACAAAATCGTTTTACCATGCCAAGACCTATGCCAAAGCCTTGCATGTTTTCATTACATTGATAATAGTTGTCAAAAATTTGCAGGAGTTCAACTTCATCCATCCCAGAGCCATAATCTTTTATCTCAAGGGTAAAATCATGTAGAGTTATCTCGATTTTATCGCTGTTTGGCGAGTATTTTACCCCATTATGAATGATGTTGTCAATCACTTTGGCAAGTCCTATTTTATCGTTGAAGATTATGGTTGGTTCAAGCTTACAATCAAAGTGAATATAGGAGTAGATTGCTTGGAAAAAATGGATTCTCTCTTGGATAAGGGCTTCAAGGCTGAAGTTCTCTTTTATCTCCTGCACACTTTGCGTTTTTATCATGTAATCGAGTTCGTTATATCTCTGTTGCAGCATAGAACACGCAGTCTCAATCCGCATAACTCTTTTTAAATCCTTCTCATCTTGCATATTTTTTTTAATCATGTGCAGATTGGTATTAATCGTTGTGATGGGGAGGTTGAGTTCATGGAGTGTCTCTTTGGAGAGATTTTGAAGATTTCTTACATGCTCTTGGAGGGGGTCGATGGCTAGCTTGGAGATAAAAACACCAGCGATAGTTACAAAGCTGAGCATCACAACTGCGAGTAAAAAAGTGTTTTGAACATGGACAATATTGAGCATATAGTGCAAAATAGCTAAAAAGGTACTCGCAGTTAAAAAGTAGTAGATAAAAATATTTATACGAAGATTACGAAACAAGCTTGTATCCTATTCCTCGTATATTTTCTATTTTAAGCTGAGGAAGAAGTTGTTTGATTCGGTTGATGTAAACGCGAATTGCTCCATCACTTCCAGACTCTGAAGTACTCCATAACTCATCTAAAATAAGCTCTTTTGGAACAGCACTATTGACATGTCTCATAAGAAGTAAAAGGAGTTCATACTCTTTTTTGGAGAGTTCAAGCTCCTGCTTATCGTAAAATATCGTTTTATGAACTTCATCATGGCAGAGAAGATTTATGCACTCTAAGGTCTCGACTTTAGTGCGTTTAAGAAGGGCGCTAATGCGAAGTAAAAGCTCATCCGTGTCAAAGGGTTTGGTGATGTAATCATCTGCCCCACTCATAAAACTGCTCTTTAACATCTCTTTATCTTTATGGGAGGTAAGAAAGATTGCGGGTGTTTTGTCATTTGCTTCACGTAGTTCACGAAGAAGGGTTATCCCATCTATGAGAGGAACATTGATGTCGAGCAGGTAAATATCAAACTTTTCATTAAAGATGGTGTCTAAGGCTTTTTGACCATTTGGCACATGCAATACCTCATAGTCGTTATCTTCGAGTAAATCTGTAAGCGTCTCCGCTAAAAGCAGATCATCCTCTAAAAGTAAGACTCTAATCAACACTGGCAATAGCCCATGAAATAGCCTCTCCTGCATACATAGGAACAACACCAGAGTAGTTCTCTGGAACTACAAAGGGACGTTTTTCTAAGATAACCTCTTTAAACTCAGGGCAAATTCCATAGATATTTTGAGCGTTGTCACTTACAAAAGCTTGTAAGTTCTCTAACTTGCCATACTGCTCAAAAACTTCACATAAGAGTTGAAGCGAAATAGGTGCGCTAAAAACTCCAGCAGCACAGCCACAAGACTCTTTTTTGTTTTGAGGGTGTGGTGCGGAGTCAGAGCCGAACATCACTTTTGGGTGTGCTTCGAGGGCAACAGTTAAGAGTGCGTCTAAGTCCTCAGGTCGTTTTGCAATAGGTTTACAAAAGAGGTGCGGTTTCATCATCCCACCAATAACATCATCGAGTGTCAAGATAAGATGGTGCACTGTAATCGTTGCATAGAGATTTTCATGATTGTCAAGCATATCGACTGCCGCTTTGGTAGTGATATGCTCCATAATGATTTTAAGTTTTGGAAATGAAGTCGCAAGAAGCTCATAGATACTCATAAACTCAGCCTCTCTATCCATCACAAAACCATCTGTTTCGCCATGCACACAAAGAGGAATCCCTAAGTCGCTCATTGTTTGAAGTGTCTCTCTCATCTCCTCAATGTCAAATGAGGAGAGACCACTTTCAGAGTTTGTCGTTATTCCAGCAGGGTAGAGGTTTATAGCTGTTATATGATCTGCAACACTTGCTAAAAAAGCCTTGTCATAGTTTTTGTAAAAGAGTGTCATATAGGGTTCAAAATAGTCGTTTGGAACAGCTGCGATGATGCGAGCTTTGTAGGCTTTTATATCTTCAAGAGATTCAACGGGTGGAACGAGATTTGGCATAATAAGCGCACCGCTGTAACTATAAGCAGTAAGGGGAGCAATATTTTCAAGCATCACTCCATCACGAAGATGAAGATGCATGTCTAGGGGCATTAAAAGTGTATGAGTTTTCATTGTTTTTCCTCAAAAGATATAATTTTATTTGTGGGCAAAATTATATCAAAATAAGATTTAAACAGTTATGGCATGTGGAAATTAGAGGGCGTTTTTTGCCTCTAAAATCAAATCATTTATCGCTTTTTCATAAAGGAGTGCTTCCTCTTTTGAAGTAGATTCAAAGCGGGTTACAAGAACTGGGGTCGTGTTACTTGCACGCACAAGTCCCCAGCCATTTTCAAAGTTTATGCGTACGCCATCCACATCTATAATATTTTTTATAGTTGGAAAGTTGGCATGTGGATTTTTAAGAAGCTCTTTTACTTTGTCGATGTTTTTAAACTTTTCTGCTTCCGTTGTCTCTACTTTAATCTCTTGAGTTGAGAAAACTTGAGGCAACTTCGCAAGCTCTGCATCCAAATCAATTCCATCATAAACAAGCTCTAACATTCTAAGGGTTGCATAAATCGCATCATCATAACCAAAGTAACGGTTTTTGAAAAAGACATGCCCTGAAACTTCACAAGCAAGGTCAGCATTTGTCTCTCTCATCTTCACTTTGAGGTTGGAGTGCCCAGTCTTATACATAATAGCAGTCGCACCTCTTTTTTCTAGCTCATCATACATCACTTGAGAACATTTCACTTCACCGATAACGGTCGGTTTATCCATTTTCATAGAGTATAAAAGTGCCATCATGTCGCCTTTTATATTGTTCTTATGTGTCAAAACTGCAATACGGTCTGCATCTCCATCATAAGCAAAAGCGATGTCGCCATCAGTTGCTAAAAGTTTTTTAATATCTTCTAAATTGTGCTCATCGGATGGGTCTGGATGATGGTTTGGAAAAGTTCCATCAGGGTCAACATAGAGACCTTTTGTTGTAAGTTCGAGTTGTGAAAAAATATCTTCAGTTACAACACCTGCAACACCATTTCCACAATCATAAACGATACGTGTTGGCATCCCTTTTAGGTGCTGAAACGCATGGACGATGAAGTCAATATATCTATGCACAGCATCTATCTTAGTCACATCTCTTTTGGCATGTGGAATTGTATCCATCGCTTCACACTCACGACCTAGTTGATAAATCTCTTCTCCAAAAAATGGAGCTTTATCCAGAGTGATTTTAAAGCCATTATATTCACTTGGATTGTGTGAACCTGTAATCATTACAGAAGCTGAAGGAGTGATACCATCCCACTCTTGATAGTTTGTAAAGTAGTTCACTGGAGTAGGAACAAGTCCCATATCTAAAACTTTTTTTCCACCAGCATTTAAACCGCGAACAAGATATTCAAACAAAATAGGTGAATGACTTCTCGCATCGTAACCCACAGCAACATAGTCACCAGATATTTTTGAAGCCAAAGCATACCCGATACGTGTTGTACTTAACTCATTTAACTCTTTCTCGTAAATTCCTCGGATGTCATACTCTCTGTAGATGCTCAAATCTAGCTCCTTTTAATCTTATCAAATCTAATATAATTGAATTGTTTCATTATTTTATTTATATTGAAGTGGAATGGTACAATGAAAAATATTAAACAAAGTATAACACCTCTACAAAGCAAGAAGAACTAGCTATTTGTTCTTCTTATATTGCCTAATGTAACTTCTTCGTGCAAAGTTTTAGTGGATGAATAGTATTGTATAATTCATGAAAATTTTTAAACAAGAGAGTGCAAATAAGTGTATAAAGAGATAACTCTCAAAATAATGAAGGATAAATTGAATGAAAAAAATAGTATTGCTACTCACTCTACTGACTAGCTCTGTGTTTGGTGAAATAAGCTGGATGAAGTATAAGGATGCGATAGCACAAGCAAAGGCAGAGAAAAAAATCGTTATGGTGATGCTTTCGAGAGAGGGGTGTCAAACATGTGAGTATATGAAAGATATTGTCTTTGAAAATGAGAAGGTAATGGCCGCATTTGAGAAGAATTTTCTCGGAGTATATATAGATATCCATGATGATTATATTCCAAATGATTTGAGCTACATGGGTACACCGACTTTTCATTTTCTAAATGGTTTTGAGAGAAAATTAGATAGGATTGATGGAGGGGTGAACTCTTTAGAATTTATAGAAAAATTAAAAGAGGTTCAAACGAAGTAGCGTCTCTTTACTGCATGTTGCTTTTTGCAACAAATGCAGAAAAGATTTTTACATACTCATTCTCATGCGTGTTGGCGACTTCTCTTGCTAACTCTTTATCTAAGTTTTTTCCAGCGATTCTTTTAAAGATAGATTTTATCTCTTCTATATCGCCTTTGTTCTCAAGTCTTCTTCTAAGCCCGATGACATTTAAACCTTTGACACTTGCACGATTCCCCTCAACGAGAGTAAAGGGAGGCATATCTTGGTCCACATACGAAGCGCCACCAACCATAACACCTGTTCCAAGTGTATTGTTCGCTTCTACCGTACTTAAACCACCGATGATGACGCGCTCTTCACACTTTACATTTTCATACAATCGCACAGCATTGGTAAGGATACAAAAATCACCAAGCTCTACGCCGCTGAGTATCTGAACATAACCCATAAGAAAATTGTTTGCACCGATAATAATCTTTTTAGGTTTTTCGTTCTCATCTTCTTGTGTTCCAATCTGTGCAAACTCACGTATATGTGTTTTTTCACCTATTGTGATGTCCGATTTTTTATGTCCAATAGAGGTAAAACTAAAAATTCGTACATCCTTATGAACAGTAAGTTTCCCTTTTAAGATGACATTTGACTCTAGCCTGCAACCAGATTCTAGAGTGACATTTTTTCCTATGTGACAAAACGGACCGATGATAACATCGTCGGCTACGCTCGCTCCATCTTCGATGATGACTGAGTTATGAATCATTTGCTATCTCCAATGTTATGATGCTGTCTTGTAGAGATGCCAAAGAGCCTCTCTCACCACTCTCTAGATAAGTGATAAATGCTTGAAGTTCATCCAGAAGAGCATCGCTTCTTCTTATAAAACAGTTTCTTGTTGTGTGGGAATTTCCATCAATGTTGATTCTCTCTTTTAAAGTTTGTGAAATCAGATCGGCTTCAAAATATTTTATTTTGCTATTTGCATCAACTCTACAAGCTACTGTAATACTTCTTTTACGGTATGGCGTAAGCCAGTTTGTAGTAATGTCCCCTATAACCTCACCCTCAAGCTCAAAAGCTAAAATAGCATTATCTTCATGTGTTTTATGGATTTTTTGTGACTTGAAAAAGGCACTTCTAACGATGTTCTTTTGCGTGATAAATCGAATCAAATCACTATCATGTACAGAGAGATCTGTTAAAATTCCAACATCGGCGATACGCCCAGGAAAAGCACCACTGCGAGTAATGGAGATAGATAAAATCTCATGATCTTTTATCTCACTAATAAGCGCTTTGACAACAGGGTTAAAACGCTCAATATGCCCAACACAGCTTTTGAGATTTTTGTTCTCTACGACTCTCGCCATCTCTTTTGCATCTTCTACCGTTGAAGCAGCAGGTTTTTCTATAAACATGTGAATGTTTCGTTTAGCACACTCGAGAGCAGTCTGTTTATGTAAAAATGTAGGTGTTACAATGATAACTGCATCGGGTTTTACTTCATCAAGCATACTCTCAAGAGAGGTATAAAAGGGTGCTTTAAAATCACCATTTTTTACTACATCGCAAAGTGCGGCAATGTTTACATTTTTGATATTTTTCAAAGTGTTGTAATGGTTTTTTCCCATCACACCTAAACCCACTATTGCTATATTATGCATTGTTAGCCTTTGATTGCTTGAATGATGAAATCTTGCTGCTCTTCTTTAAGATAAGGACTCATAGGAAGTGACATAATCTGCCCAGCAATCTCTTCACTGATTGGGAAATCTCCAACTTTATATCCAAGATACTCAAAAGCCTCTTGAAGATGAAGTGGCACAGGATAGTGAACTGCAGTAGGAATTTCTTGCTCAGTCAGTTTTTCCACCATCGCTTCTCTATCTTTCACACGGATAGAGTATTGCGCATAAACACTCGTATTTCCCTCTTTGATTTTAGGAGTGATAACATCCGTATCCTCTAGTAGGTCAGAGTATCTTGCGCCAATCTCTTCTCTCTCTTGAACCTCTTTTTCAAAATGTTTTAATTTAACATTTAAAACAGCAGCTTGAACAGCATCAAGACGACCATTAATACCGATATATTTATGTTTGTATCTTTCGTTTTGACCATGGTTTAAGAGCATTCGCATTTTTGCAGCAAGGGCATCATCACTTGTGAAAATCGCACCACCATCACCATAGGCACCAAGTGGTTTTGAAGGGAAAAAGCTTGTACAGCCAATCGTGGAAAGATTACATGATTTTTTGCCATTGTAAGTTGCACCAAAACTTTGGCAAGCATCTTCAATGACTGGGATGTTATGCTTAGAAGCGATGTAGTTTATCGCATCCATATCTGCACATTGACCATAAAGTGAAACAGGGATAATCGCTTTTGTTCTCTCAGTGATGGCACTTTCAATCTTTTTTGCATCAATGTTATATGTGTCACTCTCAATATCAACAAAAATAGATGTCGCGCCTAAGAGAGCGATGACTTCAGCCGTAGCTATAAAAGTAAAAGGAGTGGTAATCACTTCATCGCCTGCACCAATATCTAGAGCCATAAGAGCAAGTAAAAGAGCATCTGTTCCACTGCTACAGCCGATTGCGTGCTTTGCGCCAGTGTAGGTTGCAAGTGAATTTTCTAGTCTGTTTAATTTTTCGCCGCCAATAAATTGTGCTGAGCTAAAAACTTCTAAAACTTCTTGATCTATCTCTGTCTGATACTCTAAATATTGTGCCTGTAAGTCTATAAAGTTGATTTTCATGTTTATCCTCGATACCACTGTTTTTAAGTTTGAAAGGATAGCGTAAAGATAGTTTAAATCTTCTTTGTAGCGCTTTTAAAAATATAAACATGGCTAAAAATAGGAGCGCATGAAGCGAGTTTCATGCTAAGAAAGTGTTCTATTTTCTATGAGAGATGCGACTGTTTTTGAACTTCCATGTTCTAAATAGCTGCGAAGTGACTTTGAATCACTTAAAAAACTACTTCTGTCATACGCTTTATATGCTTGGATGAGATTTTCTGCATTTACCTCTTCTTGAATAAACTCAGGGTGTAAATCTCTCTCGCAAAATTTAGAAAACATAATATTACTAAGCCCTATATGACTCAGTTTTACAAGTCTGCTCGCTATAAAATAATCAAGTGGCTTTGCGATATAAGTGAGAATAAAAGGGGTTCCAATAAGTGCTGCTTCAAGTGTTGCTGTTCCACTTCATATAAAAGCAAAATCTGCTTCATAAAGCGTTTTATAGGTCTCATTTGAGATGCTAAAACCTGATAGGTCGCCATAAAGCTCCGCTATATCCTCTTGCGTAAAGTGTTTTGGAATGATGATAGTCGCTTTTACATCAAGCTTTTTTAGCAGCTCTTTAAAAATAGGCATCAACTTTTTGATTTCACCCTTACGGCTTCCTGGCATAAAGGCTACGCTCTTAATCTCTGTGTTTAACTCCTCTTTAAACTTCGGAATAATATCGAGGAGCGGATGTCCTACATAGGTGATAGGAGCAGTTTTAGAGTAGTACTCTTTTTCAAAGGGAAGAATAGAAGCGAGATGGTCAATCGTACGCTCCAAGACTGGAATGCGCTTTTTCTTCCACGCCCATGCCTGAGGTAAAATGTAGTAGATTATCTCTTTTTCGGGGTATCTTTTTTTGATTTTTTTTGCCAAGGGGAGGTTGAAGCCTGAGGAGTCTATCAGCAGGACTTTATCGACATCTTTTGCCAAATCCGCCATCTGTGTGTTGAGTTTAAAAAAGTAGCGAAGTTTCTTGATGGCATCGACAAATCCCATAATGGCAAGTGCGCGTAAATCCACAATGGAATCTCCTCACTCACTATCAAAAATCCCAACAAACTCCACATCACTGCTCAGCTCTTTTTTTAAAGATTTTAGGTGTATATTTGCTGAGTGTTCTAAAGCGCTAACTAAAATTTTCATGAACCGCCATCCCCTTGTGTTCTAAAACTGTCATCATATTGTTCCTCTAAATTATCCTCTTTAAACTCATATAAAAATGTAGTGAGTCTATCAATATCCTCATCACTTAAGTGAAGAGCAAAAGGAATCATCATCTCTTGTTGCTGTGTGCTTGTCTTCTTGTCCCGAAATTGTTCCAGCTTGTAACTCAAAAATCCCTTTGCCCGATTTGAGAGACGCGGATATCTATGCATACCCTCAGCTTTCGTTCCGTGACAACTGTAACAACCCTTTTGCATATAGAGCTCTTTGCCAAGTTGGTAGGGAGTTTGAGCTTTTAAAAAGCTTGCTAGAAGAAAAGATAGAAGTAAAAAACGCAATTCTAAGCCTTAATAATTTATAATGCCAATATTATATCAAAGGTGGTCTGAAATATGGTTATAGCTAATGCAATCGTTTGCGATCTTAGAGGCGAAAAAAGTGCTGATATCAAAATAGAAAATGGAATCATTACCCAGATAGGTTCTAACCTCAAAGATGAAGAGGTTATAGATGCAAACGGCGCATACTTTATGCCGCTTTTAGTAGATACAAATATAAGACTTTACGACTCTACACTTAACTCAAAAAATATTAAAGCGATTTCAGAAGAGGCACTTCGAGGTGGAGTAGGGCATTTAGTTTTAAATGCACAGAGCCAACCTGCCATTGATAATGAAGTTGTTTTGGAGTTTGCACAAAATAGTCTTGCCGAGCTAAAAGGTGCAAAAGTAGACTTGATGATTAACACACTTAAAGAGGATAGTACACTTAGTAATATTGCTATCCTTTTAAAAAGAGGAGCCATAGCACCTTTTATGAGTACGATTGCTAAAAATGATATTGCAATCAAGATAGCTGAGTATGTGAAAATGTATGGAGTAACTCTTTTTTGTAAGGCAGAAGATAACTCTTTGATGCAAAACGGGGTAATGCTTGAGGGAGATATGAGTGCGAAGCTAGGACTTGCAGGCATACCAGATTTGAGTGAAGTTTTACATGTCTCTCGAATGATAGAGTTAGCAAGGCATTTTAAAATCAAAATTGTTTTCAAGTCCATCGCCTCTCCTCGCTCAATATACTTAATAGACAAGGCAAAAAAAGAGGGTGTAGAAGTGCAATGTGAAGTCTCTATCCACCATCTAGTAAACTCAGATTTGGCATGTGAAAACTTTAATACCAATGCAAAATTGAACCCACCTTTGGCATGTGAAAAAGATGTCGCGTTACTTCAAGAAGCACTTAAAAACAAACAGATTGATATGTTGACAACTCTGCATCAACCAAGTTCTCCTGTCAACAAAGAGGTCGCATTTTTCGATGCTGCCTATGGTTGCGAAGCCCTTACAGATGCACTTCCACTCTACTATACAAAGCTCGTACAAACTGGGATGTTAAGTATGGGTGAACTTATTAGACTCACAGTGCAAGCACCTTCAAAAAGTATAGGTAAAGAGTCAGGAGTTCTAGAAGTAGGGCAGAGAGTAGGGGCAGTTTTATTTAATCCACATGCCAAAAAAACGCTTCACAATAAACAATCTCTTTATAATGGCGAAGCGTTAAACGGTGAAGTGCTTATGAGCTTTCAAGGGGAGAGAATAAATAAATTTTAGTCTCCTCTGGAGCATAGCATTTCTGTACATAGAGACCTGCAATAGCTAAAAATACACCAGTAATGGAAGTAATAAAAGCTAGAGAAGCAAACCATAAAAGAGCAACGAGTCCAACAGTCCCTTTTGGTACATCAAGCCCATTATCTTTACCACTGACATAGGATGCAACACGATAGACTTGGTTCTGGTTGACCAGTCTATTCATATCGTAGTTTATATCTTTTTGCTCTATTTTGAGTGCGTAGATTTCTGCATCATATATTTTGACTTGTGCTTGAATCTCTTCATATGTACCATAGAGTACCTGCTTTTCATCTCCAGCTCTTTTGATGAGATTAGATTTGTTTTTATGTGCATTATTTGTAAAAATTTCTAAATCTTTACGATACTTTGCCTGTAAAAATTCATTTGAATTTTGATGCTCTTTTAACTGTTTATTGAGGTAATTGATGCGAGAGCGAATGGAATCAATACGCTTTTGATAACCATTTCCCACCGCTTTGAGTTGTTCTTGCAACTGTTTTTCTGTATCTGTTTGTTGATCAAGTGCTTTGGTTCCTGTAGAGTAGTCAGATACGGCGTAGAGACGTTTTTCTTTTTTTGCAATGAGTTCTCTATACTCTTTTTCAACACCTTGTCTTGTTAAAAAGTTAGCCTCAGCCATTTTCTGTTTCATCTCATTTTTTAACTCTTGAACTTCTTGTTCAAGTTTGTCTTTATCTGTATTTGCACCTTTGATGTTTTGGTTTAATAAACTTCTTAAGCGTTGCTGTGTACTCTCTCGTTCTTTATCCCATGCTTCATAGATCTTTGTCTCTTTATTGTAGAGGTCATTTAATTCTGCATCTGTTTTAGTCTTAAAACTATCATCCATACTATTTAATTGTTCGTTGATATAGTCACTCTGATGCTGGACTTGCTGATTGAAGCTTTGATTTGCCATAGTGATTTTTTTCAAGTAAGCATTTTCTACATTTTCAATATTTATGATATCTATTTTTCGTTTTTCTTCTTCAATGTTATCTATACTGTGTTGTAATAACATCGCATCATTTTTACGTTTTTCAATTGCAAATGTGAGGTTGGCAAAATTACGCTCAAAGCCATTAATCATTGTTTCAAATGTTATCAGCACAAGCATTACAATACCAATGAGGAAGAGAATTCTCCAGCTTGTATGCTTTGCATACATCATAGCAGTTGCTAAAGGAATCTTAGTAGCCTCAACGATTGCAACAAGAAGAAAGGGTAAACCAGAAACTATGACAGAGGAGTAGTCACCAAATGTTAATGCTCTATCAAGTTTATTCATCTCTATAAAAACAGAATAAGAGACTATGATAGATATTAAAAAGCCTATTAAAACAGCTATGATTTCAACAGTCCATGCGAACTTAACTAGGTTTTGACCAACTTTGAAGAGTCTATGTTCATTCATACTCTATCCTACATTTTAAATAAGAGCAAAAGAGTATCAAATGAAAGTGAGTTTGTAGTGAGTTTAGCTTCTTTTTCTGTAAAACTCTGTTTTATATTCTGCAAATCTATCCTCAACAATAGCGACTCTTATCTCTCGCATCAGGTTTAAGTAGTAGTGGAGATTATGGATGGTTGCAAGTCTGAAGTAGCTTATCTCTCCTGCACGGAAGAGGTGATTGAGGTAGGCTCTTGTGTAGGTTTTACACGTAAGACATTGACACTCAGGGTCGATTGGTAAGGCATCTTCTTTAAACTTTGCACCTTTAATGTTGATACGTCCAAAAGATGTAAAAAGTGTTCCATTTCTTGCGTTTCTTGTT
>Ga0100393_10003022_pt1 | contig 16046 bp, 7 predicted proteins | sample CryGeymeta201517_FD_81546 | JGI IMG/M metagenome (GOLD analysis project Ga0100393, IMG submission 81546) | Groundwater microbial communities from Crystal Geyser aquifers in Utah, USA - Crystal Geyser metaG 2015-17 | ecosystem: Environmental > Aquatic > Deep subsurface > Groundwater | place: USA... | reverse complement strand
TACATACCGTACTAACAGGTACCAGGTAGTACCAGGTACCGTACTACCAGGTAAAGTAGACATTTTAAAACGAACTTAAATAGTCGAAAATACGTACTGTACCAGGTATGTTGTATTTCCTTGTTCGACGTACTAAATCAGAACTATAAGTCGTTTGAACTAAAATTCGATAGAAATCTTGTCAATGGCTATCCAAAGCTGCAGAAATTAGTGTTTTCGTATTCTACCAGGGGGGTACTAAAAGTACTAGAATAATGCTACTATCATGGATGTGTGATCTTTTCGCTCTCAAAACTCAAACGCCCGCAGAAAAGCGACGAATCTCAACACCAACACTGTAGACAACACTCCACTCATCGTATCTGCGTATTCACCATTACTGATACCAAAAACGCACATGAACGCTGACAATATTGCTGCTGCCGCTCTCGCGACCTTGTTAAGGTCGGATGCTGACCAGAGCTTGATTGCTTCTACGGCGCTAAACCGAAAAAGCCAGAGCGCCAAAGGGAACAAGCAGGCATCCTTCGAGTTCAACAAGAATGTTCCAATTGATGCCACAAAAGTCAGTATGTCCGCCTCGGCCAATCTCCCGGAGCATTGTAGCGCCAACACTAAGCAGGGTAAATTCGTTGTCGAACCTCGTATCATCCAAGTCATCAAGAAGCCACGTACCTTTGTCAATCATTCGTACCGTGACTTTTCCTCCGTTCCAGCAGAAGATGGCGACATCTTTCCGACAGAGATCCCCGAGATGACATTCCCCCAAAAGGTGTATCACATGTTATCCCAGCCAGAGTACTCCAGGTTTATTAGCTGGCAGCCCCATGGAAGGTCGTTTCGAGTTCACCTTCCTAAGCAGTTCGAGACAAAGGTCTGCGCCAAGTATTTAGGCCACACTCGTTACAGCTCCTTTTTAAGGCAGCTCTCGAATCATTCTTTCAAGCATATTACGCAGGGACAGGACAGAAATTGTTATTATCATGAGGTATGTATTACTATGCAGGTCATTTTTTGCCTTCACTTCTCCAAATATCTGACACGGCCCTTCTACTCTTTCAACTTCAAATTCGTACAGTTCATGTTGCGAGGTCGTCCTCATCTATGCAAGTTCATGCCTAAGCCCAAAGATGCACGACGACTGATTCCTGATCCCGTAAACGAGCCTGACTTTTACGCCATTAGTGCCCAGGATCCTCTCTCGGGTGGAAGTGGCCCAAGCGGCGAAGATGATGCCGGACAAAAGGCGGACAAAACGAATTCTGGAGTTGGTTCTACTCGTCTACATTCGATCATGACGACGGGGCAAGCTGTCGCGCCTCCATCGAAACGAGCTCGCTTGAGTCCACATGAAACTCCTATGCAAGCAGGAATTGAACAGCTCTCGAGTCAAGTGGCGAGCCCTAGTTCTTACGCAAGCCACAGAAGTGTTACCAGTCTTGGTTCGGCATCTTTACTGGCTGCCACCCAGCATTTATTGAGAGGCAGTGGAGCTCCACAAACTGCAGCTTTGGTACCCTTTCCAAGCTCTGTGTGGAGTGAGGTGGCACAGCAGCAAACAGCAAGTCATCCTGCTCCCCAGATGCAGACAGTTGTGGATGACACATCCCTTCTCATGTACGCGATTCGCGCGGGTTTGAACACGCTGTTTCCCGCTGCCAATCAGCAACGGGTAGTGCCACCACTGCCTTCGGCTATTCCTGCTCCCACGGTTGTGACGAATCCAGCATTGGCTTCACTTGCCATGATGTTGCTGCAACAAGCCACTGCCAAACCAACAGCAACACAAGTAGCACCTGCACCTGCATCGCCAAGCAACAGCATGACCAACGAGCAGCTTTCTGCTTTGAGCAATCTGCTCAACCTGACTAACCCACGATACTCTACTAAGTAGTGTATCGATTATCGGTTGAGCGAAACTCTCTGCTTGGTCTCTATTGCAGTATTACTAACCTGCATATTTCCACAACCTGCAGGCTGTATTAACCATCTGTCAATCTGAAGACTGCTATTACGACTAGTTGAACAAACTACCAGTACTATTTACTACGGTACTAGTACCAGTACCAGGCCAGGTACCACTGGTAACAAGCTCCTTTGCCCTCCAAATTCGGAATTGTGTACGTACGGTAGATCTTTCGTTCTTGATATCGGAAAAGAAGCCTCTTAATAAGATGATGAGTTTTTAGCATCTTTTACGGCAAACTTCAACTATGACCTACTACGGTACCTGGTACAGTACCTGGTACCGTACCAGGTGAAAAAAAGATTGTTGTCCACTAGGTGGACTACTACTACCGTACCTGGTACCTGGCAGCTAATCTAGTACTACTAGTAGTAGTACTAGTAGTACCCTGGTAGTAGTCTACTGGTACTACCTACCGGTACTACAGTACCTACTATGGTACCGTAGTACCTACGATTGTTGGCTGGTGGAGTACTAGACCCTACTACTTTGAAATAGCAGTACTAGTGGTACCGGTAGTAGGTACTACCAGGTACTAGTAGTACCTGGTACTAGGTACCTGGTAGTACGAGTGGTAATCATTGTATGTTGAAGACAAAATTGTGCCGGTTCCGTACTGTACAATAGTCTACAGTAAAGCAGAAATCTTGCCGGTAGCTGTCCAGTTGGTGCAGTGCCGCTTCAAGTTACCGTAGCTCTATCTGTTTTGCGTTTACAAAAGTACGGGATAGTAGCTACTAGTAGTCTACCAGGTACCTTAGTACCTGGTACCTGGTAGAGTAAAAGTTTGCCTCCTGTTTGAATACGTTACTACGTCACTTTACAGCAAAATTATTTTCTGAGAGAGCGAGTTATTCCACGTGAACAAGGACGAAGAATAATCTATTTGACACTTTGCGGTGTCCTTCGCCGATCGAAAAACATTACGAGAGAAGGAACAGTATAATAATTTTTGCGATCCCAGAATTATTATTACTTCTTAAAGTCAGCAGCAAAAGATTCATAGGCATCGTTCATCAAGTCCATCAAGCTGAGTGCGCGCTTCCCTAATGTAGAATTCCTTCCGTTAAAACTCGTGCAATTCTGAAAAACAAGAGTCAAGTCTCTCTGGAGTTCTCTGATGGAATTGTAATACGGCAGGCGATCGTCTTCAATTGTTCTGAAGTCCATTGGCTGTGAAACCACTTTCAGATAATCATCTTCCACATCAGGGTAACTTTCAAGCACTGGAACAGCAAAAATACGATCGTCGTCCAAGTCACGCAGATAAGAAAGCATTTCTTGTGCAACCTTGGTAATTGCTGACTTCTTTATTTCAAACCAAGGCTTGGTTCTTGAGCCAGAGCCAATCTGTTTCTTTCTCCTCTTGCTTGGGGTGGCCACATAACCAGCAGAAGATTCGTCATCTTCCTCATCCTCTTCTTCATAGGATTCAGCTCTTGGTCGTTTGCGACTGCGGGGGTCCGAACGGACTCGCCTCGTAGGTTTCGGGCTGGGTACTTCCTCTTCGGACTCTGGCTCGTCAAATTCGGATTCTGACAAGTCGGCATAAGAAACAGCGTTGCTAGTTCGACGATTGCCTTTGTAGCTGCTCGACGTCTGAAACTTACGTCGACTCGCCGTGGCTGCTGGCTTGCGCGATGCCGATCGCCTTGTTATCGCAAGTGGCTTTTTATCTTCCTCCTCTGATTCTTCTTCGCTCTGATCAGAGCTTCTTCCGTCCGAGGCGTCTTTATAAGACTTGCGTTTCCGTCGTGCGGAAGTGACATCTTCTTCGTCTTGGAGATGCGCTCTTCTACTTCGCGTTGAACGTCTGTTGTCAGCTGCAGACTCATTTTCACCATCACATCCAAGTTCAGTGCGTGCACCGTGCCGTAAATTTCGGCGTGGGCGAGCAGCAGGCTTGGTGTCACTGTCATCTTTCCTTTCAGATGCCGCGGAAGCTTCCTCTTTAGTTTCTGGCTCGTGCGTCCGAATAGCAGAGATTCTTCCATGGTCACGTCCCGCGATCGAACTTTGACCAACTAATTCAAGAGCCGATTGTGAGTCAGAACTCTGCCTTCTTGATGCGCGCCTTTCGCGGGCTTGCCTGGCTTCAGCAGCGGCAGCTGTGGCAGCTTCTCTCTCCGCAAATGTGTCCGATGCTCGTCTTTCGTTGGATCTTCTTCGTGGTTGACGCCTTCGAGCATTCGCAAAGGAAGTGTCTGTGTCTGCTTCGGGGTTGGCCCGAGTAGCTCTCCCCGATGTCCTTCTTGGCGCCTCCGCAGTTGCTTGAGATGCATTGATGCGAATTCGCAGAGAACGACGTCCTGCTTCGCCAGCCCCCAAATGCCTTGGAGGAGCAGGCAAGTTTTCTAAGGATGATCTTGTCGTTGTCGTACCTGCACCAGTAGATGTGCCAGATATCTTGAGATCGTGGAAGAGGCGACGCTCTTCCTCGGAAAGCATTTCCATTTCAAAAGTGCCGTACATTTCTCTGGCACTATCTTGAAGTGCGCCAATGTCGCCGTTATACTTGATGCAATTATCACGAATCTGTCTCACATCAAACACCATTGACCATCGAGTCGAGTAATAATTGGCATCCAGTCGCCTTACGATTGTTTGCAGATTCATAGGGACTTCCACTCTGCAGGAATAATCAGAGTAGACTCGTTCATTGACTGGATCAGAGAAATGCTCCGCCACATCTGGAATGCGCTTTATTTTCTTCAAAGCTTCGCGTGCGCGGATCTTCTCTTCTTCACTAAGGCAACTTCGGCTGAATTCGAATGTCTTCGATTTTGGTTTATCAATAATGATTTCCCAAGGACTCATTCTATTCTCGCTGTGACCGCCCGAGTCGTCCCAGCTCACGTTAACAGATCCGTAACCGCTGTTGTTGAGATTTGGATCATTCAGAGATTGTTCTCTCATACGATAATCGTCCAATTTCCCTTTGTAGAGGAGAAGATCAGGGTCATCATTGACATTTTTTTCATCGTCGTAGTAAGCTGATACTTCTATACCCTCCGACAACATGTTATTCTCCCAAATAGCTTCTTCTAGACATCGCAAGTTAAAGTCGTATCGGTCAAATGGTATTATAAACTCCTCCATGTCCGAGCTAGCAAACACATCCAGCTAAAAATATTGAAGAAAATGAGTAAAGCACATCAAATAATGGGATGCGGGAACGTCATCGGCACAATCAGTATTTAACTTACCTCAAATATGTAGCTTCTCGCTTGGTCGACAAAGTTTGGATCTGGCCAGTTGTATAAGCGATCCTGAGAAAGGACTGGAATTCCAATGACTTCTAGAGTCAGAATGGCAACAATACTGTCGCATTTGTTGCCTGTAACGCGGGGTCCAAAATGATTCATGTATGGGAAGCGAAACCTCATATCCCGAACTCGGCATTTGACAACTGGCCATTCACTCTCATTTGGCCAATCCATCCACGGAGCTCCTACCGAAGGAAAAGTGTTTATCGTATCTAAGTGAACTCGAGGAATGTAGACAACTAGATCTCCAACCTGGGGAACATAAGTCTTCCGACCCATATAGGCAGAGTCACTCTCAACTCTTTCCAGCCAGTGTTTCTTGATTTTCGGACCATTCCTAGGCACTTTCCAGTAGTGCTTCTCATAATCTTTGACGTGGGGACCAGATGGATCGTTGTTTGTGCTCACTATTTCGGCCCCGAAATCCATATCGTCTTCAGAGTCTGTATCATATCTTTGGCTAGACCGGCGCCGACTGGAGGATCTTAAAGGTAGGATTTCTTCTTCCGGCTGCCTTCGAGGACGAACAGAATTCTGGCGAGCACGAGGTGCTGGGCGAGATTGTTGACGAGGCCTTCGTGGAGATTCGGGATCAAATTCATCGAGATCGTCCTCATTTTCCGAGTCGCCAAAAGCAGATGCCCTGTTATTGCTAACAGGCAATTCGAAATCTTCATCGTCTTCATCTTCCTCGGCGTCCCTTTCATTCTGAATCATGTCGCTGTAATCTCTCCAACGGTAATTGCTAGATAGCTGTCTTCCAGAAGCAGAGGTCCGTCGCTGTTCGCTGCCCGGTGGTTCAGGTTCCCCCAAAAGAGGCACGGATGCCTGTGTGGAAACCCGGTTTGGATGGGTCCCGCGGATTGGCGACAACGGGAGAATTTCACCACGAGCATTCTTCGTTGGAATAACCTCCCCACATTTTCGAATCAAAATGGTAGTGAGTGGGTCAAATTCTTGCATGATATTACCCCTTCTGCTTTTGGTTGCAGGAGGCACTCTCCCAGATACTTCTTGCAGTCTACGGGCGCGCGAGCGAAGCAGCTCACGATGCCACCGACAATCGCGAATTGTTGACGGAAGTGGCCCTCCCAACTTTTTGAAGGCATCAGTAACAGTTTCAGGATATGGATTGCGTTCCATGTTGCAGCGTACACCACGTGGAGCCAGGTGCGGAGGCATCCCCGAGCCCTGTTCTACACAATAACCGTTAGCATCATAGAAGAGATCGTAGTAATCGCTCGAAAAATACTGTTCTTTGAGCCAGTAGGGGGGCGATGCAAGAGAGGATCCAGACTGTAAGCTGTTTGGAAGGATCGTATCAAACACACTGACCCGTCCGTTATAGTCTGTCAGTGCAATACCGTTACCATCAGGAAAGAAAGAACCATCCAAGTATTGACCAACTCGCTCCTTGATGCCAACGGCTGCTTGCTGACTAAGGGGGACTTCGTTCTCGTGACAGAAAATGCATTCGCCCGTCTCGATGTCCCAGACCTTGACTTCTTTGCTCGCGGAGCAAAGGATAGAAGAGTCCGTCGGATGTGGAAGGAGGACCTGGCATGACATATCATGGGGCTGAGCTATACCCAACAGGCAGTGTCCTGTAAGACTGTCCCAAATAAATAGATAGTTCGAGCCTGGAACAATGGAATTCTTCAACGGCTGGGATTGAGATGTAATAATCCGTGAGTCGTCGTTCGACCAAACCGCGGTGTCTAGCTCTATCGTGGCGGCAGTGTGGGCTCCAGCGGCGCCTCCTCGTCGCCTTGTTTTTCGAGTGTCGTCCGATTTTGCCGCCATGGGATCAGTGAGTTTAATGACGATGTGACGTAAACCCCTGTCGTTATTTGCGAGCATCGAATCTGGAATGATGGGGTCGGCATTCCAGGACCAAAGGCGTACAACGCCATCCTTCTGAGAGCCTGTCATTATGCGATCTCCAGCATTTGAATACTTCAGATCTGTAATCGCATTCATGTGACCTTTCAGTTGAAGCAAGAGTGGGCTGGACGAGGCTCGGCGCGCTGTAGCCGTGAAAAGGAACAGAAAAATGAATGGTTAGCCACGACGAAAAGGACCTTGTTCTTGCTTAACCAACTGAGAAACTTACTATTTCTGCGAATTGGTGCTTCATTGGCAGTTGCTGTACCATCAAACAGTCTACCACTTCTTCTATCAACAACCTCGACTTTTGGATCTTCAGAGTCTTCCCAAACACGACAAACTCCATCGTCGGCACCGGTCGCAAAATGGCCTCCAAGGGGACATCGTGCAATCGCTAAAACTTTCACAGCCGCACGGCGGGATCGAGTTCCTGGTTGGGACAATCTCTCTTCAACAGCCATTCCATGCAAGAACTGTTGGACCAGGTTCACGCCCTCGTCGATTGTACTGCTTGGGATAAATTGGCCATCCTCGGCAGCTTGTGGGCCAACAGCGCCATTATTTACCGGGGCTTGTTGGTTTTCGAGTGCACCTGCAGCTGCAGGAAAAGCAGGTCCATCGCCTTGCGGTGCCGGGGGCAACGGTGGAAGGGGGACTTGATCCGGAAGCGCTGCTGCTGCTTGAACTACAAGGGGGGCATTCTCTGGTAAAGGAGGCACGGGAGCCTCAACATTATGTGGAGGTTGGTTTTGGCGTTCAGGGAGTGGTGGTGGTACAACGTTACTCACATTGGTGACATCCAGCTCGTTTTCGCTTTTTTGTTTCGAAGTGCACCTCTTTTCTTCTGCGGTCAGTTTGAGAGTGTACTCGGGTCGTTTTCCTACGACTCTGCGGTATCGCTTTAAGGCTGCTTCTCTAATGTCCCATGTACGAGCAAAACCATCCTCTGCGGTTGTTGTTAGTCGATAAGGCGAAAGCTTGGAGAACATGACGCTCGTGCAACCGTTGCCATGACCACGTAGAATAGCCACAGGCGCTCCATCGTTCAGACCCCAAATGCGACAATCCCCGTCATCAGAAGCTGTGGCCAAGAAACAGTTGTCAGATGATACGTCCATGTCATTGATCACCGACGCATGGCCTCGCAACGTGCAAACCAACACCGCCCCTCGAATCGTTGTCTCTTGCCCTGGTCCGAGCCGACCTTTTCCAGTGGAATCGATAATTTGCTTGGCACCAAGGCAAAAGACCCGCGCTAGCATGTCATCTGCACCAGTGATAAAATAGCGTCCCGTTTTATCAAAGGCCAGACAATAGGCTGGCCAATTCAAATGAACACTCGCAGTGAGGGCGTGGGACAGTCGAGATAGTGTCAGTGCCTTCCTCGAACGCAAAGCAAGTTGCTTCGACGATCCCGTGCCCTCGAGTGCATGCGGCGTCCGTAATGGATAGATTGGTAATCCGGAGCGTCGGTATTCAATAGAACGAAATAATCCATTGTTTCGAGCAACGCGTCTGCCAAAATCCGATCGCAATCGACTGGCATCCAAAAATGGATCACGGTAACAAAGAAGCGCTTTTTTTGTCATATCGTATTGTGAATAGGCTTTCTCCTGGGCAGTCGCCAACTCTGCAGTGACCTTGGCATAGCTGCTTTCCAGATCTCCAATCTTGCGTTCAAGCTGCGCAATAACTCTCTCTGCATCGTGCTCGTCTGCCGTAATTTCCATACCTTCTGGGTTGGGAAGCAAGGACGCAGCAACAGGAATTCGATCATGTTGAAGTTTTTGAAGAACGGCTTGTTGTTTGGTCAAGGACGCTTTCAAGGATGATAATTCTTGTGCTTGTAAATTGCTCTGTTCCTTCAGATCGAGGAATTCGCGCATAGCCTGAGATGAATTGCTCTGAAGTTGCGTTATTTGCGATTCTAACGGGGGCATATTAACGGGATCGCCTGCACTGCGTGGTTTGGACACCTCTGATGAATCACCTGACGGGAATGCAAAATTCAATTGAGCAGCTCGCTGTAACAACGATGGTTTGACGGGTACAATGGGAGCTTTCGCATGTTCCATTGTTTCGAGATTAATAGCATCCTGTACCGTACGTCCCGAAGAAGGATTACGTCGTTCTTCGTGAACCGCTTCGTCAGCCGCATGGACTAAATTGGATTCGGCCCACTGATCTACTACTTCTTCCACTGCCACCGTGGAAGAAACAGCAGCCATCACCAAGCTACCTAGATGGTTGGAAGGCAGTGCGGCCCACTGTCGATTCAAATCTGCAAAAGTCGCATTTCGGCTGTGTGCATTGATGACGCTGCCATTCTCAGATGATGCCTGCAAAGTTAAGGAAGGCTGCATAAAAAATAGCGTAAACGTTGAAGACCACAATTTTTCAGAAGTCAATAAAAAAGAATTACACGGAATGCACACACAAACATTCAACCGTAACAACACGTCCAGATTAACTTACTTTGCTGCTGGTCGTGCCAAATGCTCCAAGAGTCGAAAAGGCCGATGCTAGATCTGTCGCCGCTCGTTGGATTTGCTCCAGTGCTTTTCGCTTTGCTTTGATTTGTTCGTCTGTTGCAGTAGCTCCTCCCGAGGATGAAATAATGGTTTCGTTGCTTGTGATACCAACAGAAGCAGCAGCAGCAGCAGAATTGTAATTGTTGTTGTTGTTATTATTGTCGTTGTTTGCGGTGAAATTTCGTAACCAATGCGTGACAAGAAATGCCATTTCATTTTCGTTCACCGACTCTTGAGGTCTCTGCCGCTGAGAGGATATTTGTTGGCTGGTCATGGTCAACTTTAATTTATTATTATTTGAGCAGATTTCACGGAGGAGGATCGAGATCTCAATCGTATCACTCTTCCCCCCGGGATCTACTGGCAATAAAGAGAGAAGCCACGGCAGTACTTGATAAAAAGTATTCAAGGTTTACAGCGGCCGAGAAATCAGATAAAGAAGAGATAAAGCAGGAGCCTTCAGTATATTATTATTTGCTACGTGGTGGTTGGTGGTGTGTCTATTATATACTAATATTATGTAATAGGTTGTTTACCCGTTTTGTTTCCGGTTGTCTTTTCAAGAGCACCAGCCGAGCCAAGGTGGCGGCAATCTACCCCCTACGACCAATCAGTACTGAAACTACGTAGAAAATAGATTTTCCGTAAACTACTACTGTATGATCTCATCGATTGGCTAAAATCATATTAAATTTTCATCAGACTTCATTCCACCACACAACTCCCACACAGTGCGGCAGGATACTGTAGCTAGAGACTACCACAGCTACCTAGAGACGGATCATCTTGCAAAGCAAAAAAGTGCCTTCAGATTGATTTTGATCTCAAAATTGATTATGGAGTGTAAACCATTGATTGTGGTGTGCGTACGGATGCTCGAATTGCACAGGACGTATCGTAGTGCCTGGAACTGAGTTGATTTTTTATTTTGAAATTTTGAATTTTTTGATTTGAAGCAACCAGAAATCGAGGTATTTTGAGGGCTGTGACTCGGGAATCCAGCCAACAACGTCGCTGTGTTGTCAAGGAGCGCAATCAGATACTGTAAGGCGTGCCTGGTGTAGTTGCGCTTGCTAATAGAGAGATCACATGGTTTTCACCTACTAAATAATATAAAATCGGGAAAAGCTGTGTAATGTACCTGGTACTACTCGTACTCCTGTACGTACTGTACAATAACAGTACTAGACTTGCAAAGGAAAAAACGAGCAAAACCAAACTCTTCGAAGTTGAATAACTTCTTGTTCGCGCGGTCGGGCGCACGATTTTGGGCGTCCGGGATACTTCTCGAGGTCTCGTAAACCTCAACCCTACATGTCCTGCTGCACTACTAACCAAAAAATGGAGAAATTCTTTACACTGGCTAATGTAGCTAGTCTACCTCGAAATAATTCTCTACCACAGTAGTTAGCTAGCTGCAGCAGCTACCTAGTAATCAACGACCTTCAGTAAATAACAACTCTCAGTACTAATTTTGGTAGTATTTGATAAAAAATTAGTTTTTCCTTGCCTTTTTTCTACCGGTCCCTTTCCCTTCTGTAGCAGGTTTGGGCGCAGCAGAACCAGCGGCCGACGCAGGCGTGGCAGGAGCTACTGCCGACGCCGCTTCCGCAACTGTGGGTGTTTGGGGATCTGGCTTTCTCTTACGCTTTACAGCGCCTTTTCTTCCTTTTGCACCGGGAACTTGTTTACCACCGGGTACTTGCTTGCCGCCGGGAGCTTGTTTTCCACCGGTTGGTGAAAGTTTGGCTGTGCCAGTTGGTGTTGCGGCTGCCTTTTTGCCGTCTCCTCCTGCCTTGGCCTTTGACTTTGCATCAGATTTTGATTTGATGGCACTGGTAGAAACTGAAGAACCTGCAACGGCTCCCTTGGCGGCTTTACCTCCACCTGATTTCGCTTTGCCACCAGCACCTGATTTGCTCTTTGTTCCTGGGCCCTTCTTTTTCGTAGAGGCGGTCGAGGCTGCCCCCCCTGCTGTCGACGTAGAGGAAGGTGCTTCAGGTCTCGGAATGCCGAGTGCCAACTCCTCATCGGCGACTTGAATGCTTCCTCCCATTTTGGACAATTTCATTCGCTTGCTCTGCAATTGTCCTTCCTTTTGCAGTACCATTTTTTGCAAGGTCAACAGGGTCAAAATATCCTTTCGTACCGAATCATAGAGATCGCAGACGCGTTTGGTAGGTATCGGTCGCTCAGGGATATTGAGCTCTTCTAAGACATGATTCATTCGTCCCAACAACGTTTTGTTCAAGCCGGTATTGCCGCCTGTTGACGGCGGTACCAACCGTCCCGATTGCGCATACGGCGTTCCCGACACGGGTACTGGCGCCGTTGAAGCAAAGCACTGATCTAACACCGCCTCGGCAGAATGACCGACATCGGTATCTTTTACATCCGTCGGAGATGGAGCTCGAGAAACATTGCGAGATGATGCTGCACTGGCAATTCCTCCGCCCGCTGCTTTTCCTTTTGCTTCGTTGGCGGCCAGGATATGTCCTCCTTGTTTTTTGAGTTTCCGGATCTGCGCATCCACCAATCGCAATTCTTTGCGCAGTGTCACTTCTTCTTCCTCATCTTCTTTGGTGCGGTGCCACAATAACTCGAGATGATTGCGTCGTTCCTTTTCGTACTGATAATCAAAGACTTTGTTGGAGGTACCTGTTCCTAAATTGTGAATCAATGGCTGATGTTTGGGATCTGCTGCTGCCACTACACGAGCTGCTGCTGCATCCTGTGCAACATTAGGATCGGCCGCAGGACTGACCACCGCTGCCGCCGCCATGGCCTTTGCTTCTTGGGCAGCTTCGTGAGCGATGCGTGCCTGTGACAAGACAGCCGCCGCGGCATAATAGCGATGCTGCAAATCCTCCAATTTGCGTGCAATGGCAACTTTTGCGGACTTGTTGTTATTGTTATTCCTGTTGTTGTTTTTGTCGTCGTCACCGCCACTGCTACTGCCACCACCATTGCCATTGTCATCGTCATGTTGGATCTTGTAGTGGTACAGATCAAACCATCGATCGTAAATAACGGGCCATCGCAGCTCGTGTTTGCGCGCCAATTCCATGAGAGTATCTGTTTCTGCTTTGGTCCAATGTTTGCTCGTATTTTTTGTGTTGTCAAGCGGTTGAATGCGATCCCTGTATTCTTCGTCAGTGTATTGCACCGGATCTAAATGAACATCAAATTTGGCGTACGGATAGTCGGGATAATCAATGCCGTGACGGACCCAGTGGTTCAAGAGGAGACCATCGGACCTGGCACTGCTAGCAAAATTGGCCCAGACCCATTTTCGGGCAGGTTTCGTAGTATCAATCCATTTGTTTCCAATCTTGACGATCGTTTTAGTCGTGGCTGCGGGATCAGCAGCAGCAGCAGCACCGTTGTTGCTGGTTTTTGCAGCAAAAGCCGCTGAAGAAAAAGTGGGTACTATGGGAGGAAGAGCCACCGTGGCAGGATCTTGATTGGAACCACCAACTAAATCCATCACTTCTTTGGGTATGCCCGTCATTTTCATGGCACGAGAAGGATGATGGCCTTTGGGAAGTGGTGGAGGTGGCTTGGGTGCACTGGCAGATTTTGGATTGTTGGATGATTCATCGTAACGGCCGAGGCCAGCACCTAGTATTTGGGCAACGTCTCCCATGTAACAGCTATTATTATTATTATTATTATATTTGAAACTTGATAAGTCACAATTGAGGGCTTGTACTGGCCGATTGACATCCAAATAACCTCCTCTGATATCTGATAAACTACAGAAACGATATTATAATATAATGAGTATTAATATGAAAGGGAGACAAACAATCAAGTGTTGCATTTTTGTCTACTAGTAGTCTAGTAGAGTAGTTTGTCGTATCGGGTTTTGTGTTGGCTGCAGGCTGCAATTCATCGATTTGAGTCGTACCGGGATTGCAAATGAACCTTTCCTAGTACTAGTATGCGTTTGTCTACTTCCAGCTAGACTGGACTACGAGTAATAATAATAAATGCAACTAATCCTACCAGGTACAAACAAGCATGCTCTCTCGGGCTGCTACAGTACAGTACCTCCCAACAGAGCTCAAGCTAGCAGATGTCACATGGGAATCAACTGTCTGAAAGGTTTCCGTTCATCTGGATGGGGCCTCTGCTGGTAACAACCAGCCTTGAAGTCAACACTTACTACTAGTACTAGCTAGTACCAGGTACTTGGAAGGAATTCAGGCTGACCTTCCAAGCACGGGCCACACTAGATATATTCTAATTGGTGGACAAAACAGGAACTGACTGACTCCGTTATTTCTTTATAGAGTAGACTACACTGATCGATCAACTGATTTGCGCCTCTGAAATTTGGTTAGATTACTACTACTCGAGTATGAGCTCTACAGTTGTTTTTGTCAGTGACTCTAGCTAGTACCAGGTAGAGTACTCCGAGTACCACAACTCAGTAGACTACTTGTAGTACTCGAGTAGCTACCGCTACTCATAAACTGTTACTGCTCGTACTCTTCGACATTAGGAAACATCGATATGAGTCGTTTCAGGACTAAAACTAGTACTCTACTGTAGTGGGAACTCGGTGCTAAAAACCCTGCTAGATAGTAGTAGTCGTAGTATACTAGTAGCTAGTCTACCAGGTACCTGGTAGTGCACTCGTCTAATACTACTAGCTAGTAGCGTGTGGTAGTAGATTACTCTACTAGCTACCAGGTAGACAGAGTAGTAGTTACTACTAGTAGTAGTAGTAGTCTACTACTACTACTACATCAAGAGAGCCTACTGTTCTTTGGTGCGCTGGCTAGCAACTGTGCAGTACGTACTGTACTTTTGCTTTTTTAAGAACTGTACTAGCAACCAAGAGAAAAATTTCCCCTCCCTCCGATCGAACAATAATTAATTAAACAGAGCAAACGAATGATGAGTCAACGAAACAGATATTGACTCTTTCGTCTAAACACCATCAGGACACCAGAAGAAAAAGTACCAAGACGTCGGGACAGATATCAGCTGTCATGGCGCTTGTCGTTGTGCAACATCAGATATTAGCTTTTTTCGTTGTAACTGTTTTACTGACAGTTATTGTGAAGGACGTTGGCTCATTCCACGCACCCACGACGACCACAATGGTTCCTGTGCCAGCCAATGCTCTTGTTCCTTCTCAGGTCGTATCATCGTCCAATTTTTTATTCAAAACAACGACCAACAGAAAAACACATTCAAACAGTCGTTCAGCTGCTGCCAACACACGAGTACATTTGATAAATCCCAACCGAGCATCAGTTGCGGCATCCACTCCAACACATGCTCATCTGATACCATCGCAAGTCAAAAGAGTTGCAACCAAACGACGAAATCAACAAAGCAAGTTGAAGAAGGAGAAAGATAACGATCAACAACCAGGATTATCGGCGTTGGCCTCTCAAGATGCCCAGCAAGTCGAAGAGAGAACATCTTCTAGCACAAAGGCTATTGCGAACGACACCAGCAGTAGCAATCATTTGAAAAAGAATCCGCGACGTCGACGGCAACAAAGACCCAAAACAGCGGTCAAGCAGAGTGAAATAGGTAGTTTAAATACTGCACACAACGTCACGAAAGGTACTTTTGTCAAGGATGGAGTTGGACAGAAGAACTTGCGACCCACCAGGACATCGCGACGACAGACACAGTTTGGAAGTCTTCCTGATACTCAATGGTGAGTAAACATTTTTGAGTACTGTTTAGCTATTTGGTGTGAAGTACTCGTATCACGTCATTTATCTCACCTAATGTGTACTTTTATACTGTGCCCTCCCCTAACAACTATTACGCAAAAAGGGGTTCCATTCCCATGGAACATTTGCGACTGCATCCATGTTTTGAGTCTCTACCTCTACCAGAAGATTTGTACCCTCTCGAGACTCTTGAAGATGTTCGCAACATTCGACAAGACTCGTGGCAGTGGGATCTGTTACATAATGGACGGTGTACCACATCTCAGGCCGTTGCAGCCTTGGGATTTTTGGAACAGAAAGCGGGACGGTTGTTGGAAGTCCCCTCCACTTGGCAACGCCGAGGCATTGGAGCGTATACCCGATTGCGACAACGAGCCTTACGGACGCTCGATGAAATGAATGAAGAATTGCTGAGTGAATCGGTTTTGGAACAAGCCACACGAATGGGTCTCTCTGACAACAATATCGACAAGAATCAATCCGACGATTTCAGTAGTAAACTGTGGAAAAAGAACAATGTTTCTACTAGAAACGCTGACAACAATTCGGCTTTTGTTGCCACTTATCTGCACAGACTTTCTAATGCCGAGAAACAGAAACGAAAAGTTCGGGCAAAGCACGTTTCGGGAAATGGAATGGGAATTCGCATGATTTGGGGCGACGCTCAAGAGGCGACGTCTGTTCTGACAGCCTT
>Ga0100393_10002999_pt1 | contig 16123 bp, 14 predicted proteins | sample CryGeymeta201517_FD_81546 | JGI IMG/M metagenome (GOLD analysis project Ga0100393, IMG submission 81546) | Groundwater microbial communities from Crystal Geyser aquifers in Utah, USA - Crystal Geyser metaG 2015-17 | ecosystem: Environmental > Aquatic > Deep subsurface > Groundwater | place... | reverse complement strand
GTTTCATGGGATAGCGCAGGCGGAATTCGCCGTGGCCGTGCTCGCGCAGCGCAGCGCCCTTGGCACAGTGCGCACCAAGGTTGATGGGCGAATCAAACACCGGCTCCTGGCGCACCCAGACGCCGTTTTCCACCACCGCATCCACCGCACAACCTACCGAGCAGTGGGTGCACACCGTGCGCGTTATTTCGATCTTGCCTTCGCATACGTCCACTTTGCCGGTAGCTGCTTGAGATTATTTGACCAACGTGAGCTGAGATGCGGCCAGCCCTACGCCTACGCCCAATCCCGAGCGGCGCAGAAAAGCGCGCCGGTCCATGGTGGGCAGCGCCTGGCTCAGGCCGCGACGCAAACTGTGCACAAACGGCGCGCGTGCAGATGCGTTGGTACCGCCAGATTTTTTGGTTAACAACATGAGAGTCTCCGAAAAAGATTAATTCTTTGTGGGTCAGACCACTCGCGAAGCGACGTGCTTTGACCCCAACTCATCAGACGCGCGCAGTCTGGTAGTAGTGCTTGACGTGCTCGGTCAAAGCGTAGCCGCCGCCGTTTTCAGGCTTGGGCCGGGGCTGTGATGTCTGCGCTTCAGGCAGCGCCTTGACCGAGGGCAAGACACTCACCGCAACGGCCAGTGCACCTGCGGTGCCGGCCCCTGCAAACAGGGTACGCCGCGATAACGTGGAAGGGGATGAGGGCATGAAAAGTCTCCTGAGTGAAATACTTATGAACGCAACGACATAGCTTTTATGAAATCTAATCTAACAACATGCAAGCGTTTGTTCAACAGGGTAAACCCAGGCGCCTGTCAATCGGGTGTCAGGCGATGTGCAGCTTGCATTCAGCCGCCGCTTGCATGGCCACAAGGCTGTGCCCGCGCCTAAGCAGATTGCATGCCACAAAGCCCATCAATCCAGTTTTTGGCCTATCACAAGATGTTTGCCGAAGCGCCTGTCTGGACGGTAGCATTTGCGATCGAGCAGCCTTCCTGCCAATGCGTGAACCCTGCGCCCGGGTACGCCAAATTGTCAGTGCGTTTGCGACAACTTGTCACAAGGCCAGGGCGGTTGGGCGGCCACGCAGCGAACACTTTCACATTGCTGATGGCCCGCAAATAAGTCAAAAAATATTTATACCCGACTGATTTTGTCAAGTCCGTGGCTAGAATTTAGCCGCAAAATGACTACTTTGTCCCAACCCACACGCTCCGAATCAACACTCACCACACATCCTGAGGGCTGGCCGGACTGGTCGATTTTGGTGGTGGACGATGAGCCGGGCATGTGCAATTTTTTGCTCAAAAGCCTGGCGCCGCGCTGCCACCAGGTGCATGTGGCGGGCAGTGCCGAAGAAGGCGCGCAATGCCTGCAACAGCAGCACGTTGACCTGATCATTCTCGACATTTCTTTGCCCGGTCAAAGTGGCGTGGCCTGGCTGCAAAGTTTGCGCGAACAGGGTTTCCGCGGCTTCGTAATTTTGATCACCGCGTTTGCCGACCTGGAAACTGCCATTGAGGCCTTGCGCGCGGGCGCCTCCGACTTCATTCTCAAGCCATTTCGGGTGCCGCAGATTCTGAACGCCATCAAGCACTGCTTTGAATGCGCCCGATTGGCGCGGGAAAACTTTGTGCTCAGGCACACGCTGTCACGACAAATCGATACCAGCACCGGGCTGCTTGGCCGCTCAAACTTTATGCAGGTGCTGCGCGAGTCGCTGGCGCGGGTGGCCATGGTCGACAGCACCGTGCTGCTGCAAGGCGAATCGGGCACCGGCAAAGAAATGGTGGCGCGCGCGCTGCACCAGATGAGCCCACGCCAGCACGGTCCGTTTGTGCCGGTCAACTGCGCCAGCACGTCGCCCGAACTCTTGGAGGGCAGCCTGTTTGGCTATGCCAAGAGCGCCGTCCAGGGGGCCCAGCATGCGCGCGACGGCCTGTTTTATTACGCCCAGGGCGGCACCCTTTTTCTGGATGAAGTGGCCGAATTGCCACCCACCGTGCAAGCGTCGCTGCTGCGCGCACTGGAAGACCTGCACATTCGCCCGGTAGGCAGCGGCCAGCTGGTGCCAGTGAACGTGCGCATCATGGCCGCCAGCAACCACATCCTTGAAGATGAAGTGGCCGCAGGGCGTTTTCGCAAAGATCTTTACTACCGGCTACAGGTGGTCGACATCACCATGGCGCCGCTGCGTGAGCGCCGCGAAGATGTTGCCGACCTGGTCGCTCACTTCAATGCACAACTGGCGCAACGCATGGCCGTGGCACCACTGACCATCAGCGCGGCGCAAATGGACTACCTGATGCAGTACGACTGGCCGGGCAATGCCCGCGAGTTGCGCAACCTGATCGAGCGTTCGCTCATTCTGGGCGAGCTCAATGTGTCGGCGCTTTACGATGCTGCTGCGCGCCGTCCGCTGGCCAGCCAGGGCGCCACCACTAACCTGCAAAGCCTGGAAAAACGGCACATCCAGTCGGTGCTCAACAGCGTGCAGGGCGACAAGACCCGCGCGGCAGAATTGCTGGGCGTCTCGAGGCGCACGCTGGAGCGCCGCTGCGCCGACTGGGCCGACGCATGAGCGCACGAGGCTTGCGGCTGCGCTGGCAGCAGCTGTCGGTGCGCCACAAGCTGATGGCCTTGTCATTGCTGCCGCTGCTGGTGGGGCTGCCCTTGCTGGTGGCCGCTTTGGTGCTCTGGGGCAGTTCGGCCTATGACCGCTTGCTGATCACCAAAGTGCGCAGCGACCTGGCGGTGGCGCATGGCTACTTTGGTCGGGTACTGGCCGAGGTAGGCACCGGCACGCAGGCACTGGCCAACGCGCACACGCTGCACCTGGCGCTGGCCGCGCAAGACCTTTTGGCGCTACACCAGGAATTGGCCCAAGCCCGCCAGCGCCTGGGGTTTGATTTTGTCAATCTGTACGCTCTTGACGGTCAATTGCTCAATGCCAGTTGGCTGGATGCTGGCCAAGCGCCCGCTCCGGCCAGCCAAAGTGCAATGGCCGCGCCGGGCATCCAATTGCAGCGACTCAGCCAAACCGAACTGCTGGCACTGGCACCGCACCTGGCGCCGCGCCTGAACATTGCGCTGATTCCCACCCAAGGCGCTGCACCCACCACCCGCAGCGTTGAAGACCAGGCGCTGGTGATGCTGGCAAGCCATGCCGTCACTGACCCACAGGGCCGGCCACTGGCCTGGGTGCGTGCTGGCGTGTTGCTCAACCAGAATCTGGACCTGATCGACCACATCAACCAGATCGTTTACCCCATGGACTCGCTGCCGCTGGGCAGCGTTGGCACCGCCACGCTGTTTCTGGACGATGTGCGCGTGACCACCAATGTGCGCCTGTTTCTGGACCAGCGCGCCATTGGCACGCGCGTGTCAAAAGCCGTGCGCGATGCGGTACTGGTGCGTGGCGAGACCTGGCTCGACCGCGCCTTTGTGGTCAACGACTGGTATGTCTCGGCCTACGAGCCACTGCTAAACGGCCAAGGCGCACGCATCGGCATGTTGTACGTGGGTTACCTGGAAACGCCGTTTCGACAGACCAAATACGGCATTCTGGCCATCATCGTGGGCATCTTTGCCGTGGCCATGGTGTTGGCGGCATGGCTGTCATTGCGCTGGGCGCGCAGCATTTTCCAACCCGTTGAGCGCATGAACCACACCATGCAGCAAGTGCAAGACGGCAATGCGGCCGCGCGCGTGGGGCCGTTGGCGCAGCAGGACGAACTGGGTGCGCTGGCCCATCATCTGGACCAGTTGCTGGTGGCTGTGGACGACAAAACCCGCACTCTGCAGCGCTGGGGTCAGGAGCTCGATGCCAAAGTGACCGAGCGCACCCGGGCGCTGGCCGAGAGCCACGAGTCGCTGAAATTGACACAGGCGCAGCTGGTGAAATCAGAAAAACTGGCCGCCATTGGTCAGCTCACCGCCAGTTTGGCGCACGAAATCAACAACCCCATTGCCGTGATGCAGGGCAACCTCGACCTGATGCGCGAAACGCTGGGCCCGCAGGCGCTTCCCATCGCCCCCGAACTCAAGCTGATGGACCAACAGATTGAGCGCATGCGTCTGATCGTGACGCAGTTGCTGCAGTACGCCCGCCCCAATGATTACGCCGGTTATGTGGAGGCGGTGGATGTGAACGATGCGCTGGCAAGTTCCCTGGTGCTGGTGGAACACCTGTTGAACCGCACCCACATCCACGTGCAGCGCCGGTGGCAGGCCAGCCACGCGGTTCACATCAACCGCCAGGAGTTGCAACAGGTGCTGATCAACCTGATGATCAACGCCATTCAGGCCATGCCCGAGGGTGGCGAACTGCTGCTGCGCACCGCAGACCAGACCGACGCGCAGCACCGGACGGGCGTGCGCATTGAGGTCTGCGACAGCGGCGCGGGCCTGAGCCAGGCCAACCTGGCGCAGGTTTTTAGCCCGTTTTTCACCACCAAGAACGACGGCAACGGCCTGGGCCTGTGGATCAGCGTGGGGTTGGTGGAGCGCTACGGCGGTAGCATCCGGGCCGGCAACCGGCGCGACTGGGGCGAGGACTCGCCCGGTGCCGTCTTTGCCATTGACTTGCTGTGCGAAGCAGCCGACACCTGACAGCCATAAGAGATACTCTCAGACCTCGCACAGCAATAACCCGTAATTTTGCCAAGCCACCCAGTGTTCGTCTCGTTTTGCAACACAGCTCATTTGAGAAACCATGCGCCACCCTGTCACAGACAAGCACACCATTCAGCAACTGCTGCGCGCCACCGGTTTTGCCATTCTGGCCACGGAAGGCGCGGGCCAGCCGCACGCCAGCCTGATCGCTGTGACGCCCTTCCAGGGCTGGCGGCAACTGGTGTTTGCCACCTACCGCGACACGAAGAAATACCGCAATCTGCTGCAAAACCACAGGGTGTCGGTGCTGGTGGACGGCTGCAAAGCCAGCCGTGGTGGTGAACAAGAGGGCTTTGTGGTGACTGCCGTGGGGAAGGCGCAGGACATCGCCGCTGACCAGCACGATGCTGCAATGCAAGCGCATTTGCGCAGGCACCCGGACTTGACGTCTTTTGTGCAATCGCCTGATTGCGTGCTGGTGGCGGTGGCGGTCGAGGCCTACCAGGTGGTGCGCAGCATTGACGATGTGACCTGGTGGACGGTAGACGCGCTGAACACGCCTTGAGGTCACGCATCAAGCCATGAAGATGTAGCCCGGATGAAGCGAAGCGCAATCCGGGAATGCGTGAAGCAAAACCATCCCGGATTGGCATCCGGGCTACTCCAGCATGTCAAAACCTTGCGCTTCCACAGTCGCAAAGGCGCGGGTCAGCTCGGCCACGGCGGCATAAAAGCACGCCTTGGGGTGTTGAGCAATGGCATCGCACAGGGGTGCCGCCCAGGGCTGCAGGTGCTCGGCAAAAAAACTTTTTTGACGCGTCAGATTGGCCACGGCAACGTCGTCACCAGCAATCAGGTAGCGCATCACCTCGCACAAATAAGCAATGTGGTCTTCGGTGTCGGACATCGCCTCATCACGCGCCAGGCCCAGACTGGTGAGCTCGGTGCGCAGGCGCGCCAGCGGCTTTTCATTCAAAAAGCCGCTCAGGTAGTGCGAGCCGTAAAGATAAACCTCGGGCTTGCCAACGCCGCCAAACAAGGCGTTGTATTCGTCGGCAATGGCATCGTCCGGCAACGCGCGCGCCACGCCCACCAGCGCGCGCCAGGGTTCTTCCAGAAAACCACCGGCAGCAGGGGCCTCGGTGGCAGCCACGCGCAAGTTGGCCAGCAGTTCAGGCGCGGGCGGCGCATAGTAGAGCTGGGCCAGCAGGCCATACAACTCGGCACGGGCGGTTTCTTCGTCGAGCGCGCTGCTCGTGGCGGTTTCTGGCAAAAGCGTCATGGTTAGATGTCCGTAATTTTGATTTCGTTGTCGGCAGAATGGATGTCGATGACACGGCAGTCGCCGCACATTTTCAGCCGCTCCAGCGCCGCACCCTGGAACATGCTGTGACCAGCCAGTTTGCCCAGCATGCCTTCGATGGCCTTGAGCGTGCCGAAGGGTTTGCCACAGCGCACGCAGGCGTAGGGCTGCATCTCGTTAAGCACCACAAAGTCTTTACGCTGCGGTGCCAGATTGAGCTGCGGCACCAGCGACAGGGCTTTCTCGGGGCAGGTTGTCACACACAGGCCGCATTGCACGCAATTTTTCTCAATAAAGCGCAGTTGCGGCGCCTGCGTGTTGTCGGCCAGCGCACTGGCCGGGCAGGCGTTGACGCAGCTAAGGCACAGCGTGCAGGTGTCCTTGTTGATGGCCAGACCGCCGAGTGGCGAGCCACTGGCGGGCAAGGCGATGGCGGCACTACCTGCACTGACGAGCTTGGGCGCGTGGCTGATGAGGTGGTCCAGCGCCAGTTCCAGCGTGGCACGTTTGTCCGCTTGCACCGCAAAACTGGCGTGGCGCGCCGGGGCTTGTGCGGGAGCGGCCTGCAAGTCGCGGTCCAGCGCGGCCAGGTCGCGCGCATCGCGCACTTGCAGCAGTTTGAAATGCTCGCCGGCGTAGCCCAGGCCCGTCAGAATACCTTGCGCCACCGCCATCTGCTCTTGCAGTGCCACCGCATACTGGGGCGCTTCTTCGTCGGTCAGCAGCACCCAAACCTGGCTGGCGCCGTAGGCCACGGCGGTCAGCCACAGTTCAAGCCCGGTCGAAGACGTGTGCCACAGCGCCAGCGGCAGCACGCGCGCGGGCACGCCATGGGTGCCATCCTTTTGACCCTTTTCAAGTTGTGCGGCGCGGCCCAGGTCACCCAATAAAGCGGCACCCTTGCCCTGGCTATGCAACAGCAGCGCGGCATCTTTGCCGCCGCTGCGCTGGTAGGTGGCGAGCAGCGTTTTGAGCTTGACGCCTTGGTCGCTGGCGCGCGGGTAAGTAAAGCCCATGGCGCCAGTCGGGCACACCGTGCTGCAGGTACCACAGCCCACGCACAGGCTGGGGTTCACCTTGATTTGCTGGCGCTTGAAGTCGCTGCTGATGGCGCTGGCTGAGCACACGTCAATGCAGGCCGTGCAGCCCACTTTGTCGTTGCGGCTGTGCGCGCAGAGCTTTTGTTTGTAGTTGAAGAACTTGGGTTTTTCAAACTCGCCCACCAGTTCGCGCCAGGCCAGCAGCACTTTCATGTCGCGGCCGTCCCAGTGCAGGTAGCCCTGCGGCTTGGCGTGCTGGCTGAAAGCGGCTGTGGCGCGCAGGTCAAGCACCAGGTCAAAGCTGTCGCTGTGGCTTTGCGGCGCGCGGGTGAAGTCAATGGCACCGGCCACCTTGCACACCTTGACGCAGGCACGGTTGGCGTCGCAGACCTTTAGGTCGATCTGGTAATCCAGGCCAATGGCGTCTGTGGGGCAGGCGGCCAGGCAAGCGTTGCAGCGCGTGCACAGGTCCAGGTCGATCGGGTTGTTTTGCTGCCAGTTCAACTCGAACGCGCCGAGCCAGCCTGTCAACGATGCAATTTGGCCGCCGAGCACCGGGTAACGCCGTTCTTGCGCTGCGCCCAGGTCACCCGCACCCTGGGTGAACAGGGTCACATCGAGCGCGTCGCCCAACAAGGCGGCCGCTTGCTCCGCCGCGCCCAGTTCACCAATGATCAGCGCGCGCCCGGCGCTCTTGTAAGTGACAGTGGCCACCGGGTCAGGTTCGGGCAGGTGCGCCACGGCCAGCAGAGCGGCAATTTTGGGGCTGGCCTTGGCAGCGTCGCGGCTCCAGCCACCGGTTTCGCGAATGTTGACGAACTTGATCGCGGTGCCCAACTTGGCTTGGTCGGCCAGCTCGTTAAAGAGCCGGGTTTCCTGGGTGCAGGCCACCACCAGGCCATCGCCCTTGCCCGCTGCTTTAAGAAACTCAGCGGCTTGGCGGCGGCACAGGCTCGAATGCAGGGTCAGGGGCTCGTTCAGGCTCGCGCTTAAGTGCCGCGGGTCGAGCGGCATGGTCTGGTTGCAGTCGCAAATCAGTGTGGTCATGGTCTGTAGCTTGGTCTTGGGTTGAATTCGGGGATGGCTCTTGCGCTGGCGCCTGGCCTGACGCGGCAGGCGACTCTTCGTCGTCAAACAATTTGAGAAACTTGGCGCTGGCCATCTGGCGCAGCATGGCCGCCGGCATGGGGCTGGGCACGCTGTAGTCGTCGATGTAAATATCGAGCCCGTCCATCACGTTGTAATGCGGGTCGGCAAAGAGCTTTTTCATGGCAGCGTTGCGCACCTCGGGGGCCACGTCGCGCGCCACAAATGGGGCAAAACTACTGTCGGCGTTGAGCGCCTGCACATCGGCCAGCGTGGGTGCGGGCGGCTTTTCAGCGGCCGCAGGCAGCGCATCGGCAGGCTCTGCCGGGTGCGAGGTTACGGGCGTGTGTTCGGGCTGATTGGCCTTTTGCTGCTGCGCGCTGGCTGGCACGCCAGGCGCGGCGGGTTCAGTGGTTGCCACGCGCTGTGGCGCCACGGGCTCGTCCACCACCCTGCCCTCACGAAGCGCCTGTTTGCGCTGCGACCAGCGCCCCAAAAAGCCGTCAGCCATGACCACCACCCTGGCCACCACCAAATTTTTTCTCAGTGGAAATCGAGGCCGGATTGCCGAAGCGGTCAGTCAGCGACTTGAAGCTCTCGGGCCGCTTGCGCCGCTTGGGTTCGATCACGTAATGCTCGCCAACAAACGCATTGAGCCACTGCAACACTGGCGCAGGCGCTGGCACTTGCTCCACGGTTTCCTGGGCGTCGAGCCAGCGCCCAGCGTCGTAGTAGCTCAGGCTCACCACCAGCGGTCGGGCGATCGGCTCGGCCGCCACGCTGGGCTCGTCTTCCATGCGCCACAGCACAAACCAGCTTGGCACGTCGGTGCTGACGTTGAGGTAATAGCCTTCACCATCGTCCTTGAACAGTTCCACCTTGAGGCCGCCATGCAGCCAGCGCTGTTCCGTGTCGCTTTGGTAGAGCAGGCGCGGCTCGGTGCCAAAACCGGCTTCGTGCTGCACCACATCGGCCAGTTGCCAGCGCCACGGCTGCCAGCGCGCCGCCACGCCGGTGTTGGCCACGCGCTGCATGATCACGGCGACTTCGATGAATGGGCGTTTGATAGTCATAAGATGCGGAACTGTAACGGATTCAAATAGCCGTTCACCCGACGACACCCAGAAAGCGCCCGATGTTTCAATCTGCCGAAATTGGCCACCAACTGACCAAAGCTGCCTACCGCGCAGCCATGCCCACCCTGCGTGCCGAGCTGCTGGCGGCGCAGGTCGATTTGTTCGAGCAACACAAAACCCCCGTGCTGGTGCTCATCAGCGGCCAGGACGGCGCCGGCAAAGGCGAGACCATCAACGTGCTTTACGAGTGGATGGACGCGCGTTTTCTCACCACGCTGGCGTTTTCGCAACCCAGCGACGAAGAGCGCGAGCACCCGCCCATGTGGCGTTACTGGCGCAGTCTGCCGCCCAAGGGCCGGGTTGGCGTCTTTGCCGGCTCGTGGTACTCCGACCCGATCCGCGAGCGCATTGAGGGTGCCATTTCAATCAAGGAACTCGATGCGCGCGCCGAGCAGATCAACCGCTTCGAGGAAATGCTGGTCGATGAGGGCGCATTGGTGCTCAAGTTCTGGTTCCACCTGACCAAGGAAGGGCAAAAGCAGCGCCTCAAAGCGCTCTCTGCCGACCCGCGCACCGCCTGGCGCGTCACGCAATGGAACTGGGATCGCCTGAAAACCTACGACCAGTTGCAGGACGCGGCGCGCCATCTGCTGCGCATCACCAACACCGCTGCCGCGCCCTGGGTGGTGGTGGAGGCGGCCGACGACCGCTACCGCTGCATGACCGTGGGCCAGGTGCTGCTCAAGGCGATGCAAAACAAGCTGGCCGCCAAAGAGATTGCGCGCACCCCCATGGCGCCCATGGTGCGACTGGACCTGGACGGGCGCAACGTGCTTTCGGTGCTCGACTTGACATTGACATTGGACGACAAACCTTACAAGGACGAGTTGGCCAAGTGGCAGGGCCGGCTGTCTGAGTTGGTGCGGGACGCGCGCTTTAAAAACCGCGCGCTGGTATGCGCCTTCGAGGGTGCCGATGCCGCCGGCAAGGGCGGCGCCATCCGGCGCATTGCAGCCGCGCTGGATGCGCGCCAGTACCAGGTGACACCGGTGGCAGCACCCACTGACGAAGAGAAGGCGCAACCGCACCTGTGGCGCTTTTGGCGCAACCTGCCGCGCCACGGCCATGTCGCCCTTTTTGACCGCACTTGGTACGGCCGCGTGCTGGTGGAACGGGTCGAGGGCTTTTGCACTGAGGCCGACTGGCTGCGCGGCTACAGCGAGATCAACGACTTCGAGCACGAGCTGATTGAAGCCGGCGTCATCGTGGTCAAGTTCTGGTTGCAAATCAGCCAGGCCGAGCAGCTCAAGCGCTTCACGGAACGCGAGCAGGTTGAATTCAAACGCTTCAAAATCACGCAAGAGGACTGGCGCAACCGCGAAAAATGGCACGACTACCAGCAAGCCATTTGCGACATGGTGGAGCGCACCAGCACCGGCGAGGCGCCCTGGACGTTGGTCGAGGCCAACGACAAAAATTACGCAAGGGTCAAGATTTTGCGCACGCTGTGCGAACGGCTGGAGGCGGCCTTGCAGAAACCAGCTGGATCGAACGCGCCAGTGAGCGACAAGCCAACCAAGGCCAAAAAAATCAAAGCGGGGCGTTCAGACAGCAAGAAATGAGCTGCCGGTGCCAGAATCAGGCCCCTGTCAAGCTCCGCCGAAGAACCCGAAACCACTATGCCACCCACCCCCGCACAGCCACCTGCCCTGCCCGCGCCGCAAGCCCGCAACCCCTTGCACGGCATCACGCTAGAGGCCATGGTGACGGCCTTGAGCGCCCACTATGGCTGGGCCGGCCTGGGCGAGCGCATACCGGTGCGCTGCTTCACGCACGAGCCCAGCGTGGCGTCGAGCCTGAAATTCTTGCGCAAAACGCCCTGGGCGCGCGACAAGGTGGAAGGGCTGTACCTGTTCATGCTGCGCGAGATGCGTCGGCAGGGCTGATCCATGATGGCATTCACGCGACGAGGTTTCACCGACGTTGGCAAGGACTGCTGTGAAGCCTTGCCTAAGGGCTTGTTCACGGAGCTCATTGACCAAGCCAAAACAAATGTGTGCTTATCGTGCAGCATGCCCTGGGAAGCGCATCACTGATGCCACATAAAACGCCAAAAAAGCGAGGGCTGACAATGACTGCTCGTCTTTGAGGTAACACATGCAATTTGATTTTTTCAATGACAACCAAAGCGTTGCGCTGCGCAACGATGTCATTTTGGCGCTGGAGAAGTTCGATGCACCTGCGGCGCAGCAGGCATGGAAAGCCCTGACCGGGCATGACCCGCATGACGCGGCTGCGGTGCCCCTGCTGCTGGTCATCGTGAGTCTGCATGAGAGCACAACGACACCGTTTCAAAGCCATGCTGACCTACATGCTGCCTGCCATGAAATGCAAAACAAGATCAGCCCGGCCGCGCTTGCCGGTATGGGCACCGCGGCAGCCAATGTCTGGCTGAACGCTCGTTGGCAGGCGCTTGCCACACGCGCTGCGGCGCTTGCGTATCGCACTGAGCACCCGAACGAACACGCCGCCCCGCTTTGGCTGCAGACGCAGCAATGGCAAGCTGCGGCAGATGCGGTGGCGTTGATTGAATCGTGGCGACGCATTCCTGCCCCTTTGTCCTGGATGCTGCATGCACGCCTGCAATTGCAGGGTTTGCAGGCCAACTGGGGTCTGCTGGCTGAGTTGGCCTGGCTAGCGCCGCAGCGCCTGGAGCGCGTGGTGCAGCAAACCGCTGAGCCGATTCTGCAAGCGCTGGTGCGCCAATTTGAAGCGCGCTTTGAAGAGGCCGGCGACGCCGATGACCTCGCCTGGTTTCCGGCCTGGGTGTTGACCGAGCGGCCAGCCCTGGCACCGGCACTGACACAAGCGCAGGCCTCGCGGCACACCCAGCCCGAGCAAGCCATGCGTATCATGATCGAACTGCTGGGCCTGGAGCGCCAGGGCCGCCAGCGCGAGGTGCTGGCACACCGCAAGACACTGCGCGGGCTCAATGGTGCGCTGTACGCAGCGTACATGGCGACGCGTTGAGTTTTTGGGCCTCTTTGCGCTCGCCAACACTCCATAATAGAAAAATGCAAGCACTTCACCCCATTTCGCAACGCCTCTCACGCGTCCTGCTCTGCGTATTGGCCAGCTTTTTCTGCGCCAATGCGCTGGCGCAAGCCCTGCCACCGCCCGTGCTGATGGCCTTGAACCGCGCCCAAGTGCCAGCTGACGCCATTGCCCTGCTGGTGGTGGAAGCCGGTGGCCGCACCATGCCGCGCTTGAGCCACCGTGCCGACCAGCCCATGAACCCGGCGTCGGTCATGAAACTGGTCACCACCACGGCCGCGCTCGACCTGCTCGGGCCCGCCTACACCTGGCGCACGCCGGTCTGGGTCGATGGCCCGGTGGTCAATGGCGTGCTGCAAGGCAATGTGATCATCCAGGGTCAGGGCGACCCCAAATTGGTACTGGAAAAACTCTGGCTGCTGTTGCGCCGCCTGCAAGGTCTGGGCATTCACACCATTGCCGGCGACATCGTGCTGGACAACCGGGCGTTCGACGTGCCTGCCACTGATCCGGCCGAATTTGACGGCGAACCACTGCGCCCCTACAACGCGGCGGCCGACGCCCTGCTGATCAACTTCAAATCGGTGGTGATGACCTTTGTGCCAGACGTGCTGACCAGCAGCGCCCGCGTGCAATTCGACCCGCCACTTTGGGGCGTGCAACTGCAGCCCAGCGTGCCGCTCAGCCAAGGCAAATCGGCAAGCAACAGGGGCTGTGGCGACTACCGCGCCAACCTCAAAGCTGATTTTTCCGAACCCACACGCATCCGCTTCAACGGCAGCTACCCCGCCAGTTGTGGCGAAAAAGTGTGGCCTATCGCCTACTTTGAACCCGCCAGCTACAACGCCCGCGTGATTGAGGGCCTGTGGCGCAACATGGGCGGTCAGCTGAGCGGCTCGGTGCGCAGCGGCACAGCACCCGGCGGGCCTGCCACGTTCGAGGTTGCCTCGCCCACGCTGGCCGAAGTGATTCGCGACGTCAACAAATTCAGCAACAACGTGATGGCGCAACAGCTGTTTTTAACCCTGGGCCTGCCCTCAAGCCAAACCCCCTCCAGCCCCGCGTCAGCCCGCGAAGCCGTGCGCCAATGGTGGCAGCGCCGCATCAGCGCCACTGATGTGCCGACCATCGACAACGGCTCGGGCCTGTCACGGCACAACCGCATCAGCGCGCAGCAGTTGGGGCAATTGCTGCAAGTGGCTTATGCTGCGCCCTACATGCCTGAGTTGATGTCGTCACTGCCCCTGGTGGGTGTGGACGGCACTCTCAAACGCAGCAAGGCCAGCAGCGCCAGCGCCCACCTGAAAACCGGCAGCCTTAAAGAAGTGACCGCGCTGGCAGGCTATGTGCACGGTGCAAGCGGCAAACGCTATGTGCTGGTGGCCATGATCAATCACCCCAACGCCGCCGCAGTGCGCCCGGCACTGGACGCCCTGATCGACTGGGCCGTGATGGACAATCAGCGTCAGTGATGCCGCCTGGCGCAATGCCTCAATTTCCCGAACACCATGACTTTGACTGACCTCATCGGCACCATTGCCGCCGTGCTGACCACCATCAGCTTTTTGCCGCAAGCGCTGCACACCTTCCGCACCAAAGATGTCCGGGGTATCTCCTTGGGCATGTACAGCGTCTTCACTTTGGGCGTGGCCATGTGGCTGATCTATGGCCTGATGCTGGGCGCCTGGCCGGTGGTGATTGCCAACTGCGTCACACTGGCGCTGGCGAGTGCCATTTTGGTGATGAAACTGCGCTATCGCTGAGATAAGACAGCGACGCTCGCGGGTTTACCCGAATCACATTTCTGACTTTAAACGGTTACGATTCCATTTCAAATAGAACGAACGTTCGTTTTTAATCTTTTGGAGACAGTTAATGAGGCAATTCAAAATTCTTGGTGTGGTGTTGGGTGCAGCACTGATGGTGGCGGGGTGTGGTGGCGGTGGGGGAGGTGACACTTTTGGAACCCAGGTTACCAATCCGGCACGCGGGCAATTGATGCAAAGCCCACCAGCCCTCATCACCTCGTTGACACCTGAAGGATTTAAAGATTCTTTGAGTGCCAGTGCTGCTGGCCAAGGACTGCTAGAACTTTCCACGGGCTCCACCACCGGCGACCTTCCCTGCGGTGTGGATGTCCAGTACATCAAGTACGGCACCGTGGGCGGCGCAGGTGAACAGACAGATGCATCAGGTGCCTTGATGGTGCCAACCGGTACTGCGACTCAATGCACTGGTGCCCGGCCCATCGTTTTGTACGGCCACGGCACCAACATCACCAAACGCTACAACCTGGCAGAAATAGCAGACAGTACCAATCCGGCCAACGGGGAGTCCGTGTTGCTGGCAGCCATGTACGCCGCGCAAGGTTATATCGTGGTGGCCCCCAATTACGCGGGGTATGACAGTTCGTCTCTGAGCTACCACCCCTACGTCAACGCGGATCAGCAGTCCAAAGACATGATCGATGCCTTGGCCGCAGCCAAATCTGCGCTGCCTGCAGGCAAAGCCAGCGCCAAACTTTTTGTCACCGGGTATTCGCAAGGTGGTTTTGTGGCGATGGCAACGCAACGTGCACTGCAACTGGCCGACACACCGGTCACCGCCTCAGCGCCCATGTCGGGCCCTTACGCTTTGGCGGCATATCTTGATGCGATTTTTTATGGCAACGTGGCACTGGGTTCAACGGCTTTTGCGCCCTTGACGACCAACAGTTTCCAAAAGTCTTACGGCAACATTTACACCACGCCAGCAGACATTTATGAGGCCAACTATGCCACCGGCATCGAGTCTTTGGTGCCCGGTGACTATGATTTCACAACGGTTTACAGCAGTGGCAAGCTGCCGCAGACCGCGCTGTTTAGCAGCACCGCACCGACGGCACCTGCGGGGTTACCTGCGATCGTTCAAGGCACACTGACCGCTGCAACCGCGCCGTTTACGACAGGCGCAGCGACCGATGCCTTATTCAACGCAGGCTTTGGGACTTCCAATCTCATCAACAACAACGCGCGTTTGAGCTATCTGCTCGATGCCATGACAAACCCCGATGGTGCAGTGCCCTTGACTGCATTACCGCTGCCCGCCACTGCACCGGCAAGCCCGCTGCGCATAGCCGCCAAAAAGAACGATTTACGGCTCGGCTGGATGGGTCCATCCACACCCACACTGCTTTGTGGCGGCAGCGCCGATCCCACAGTGTTTTTCAAGGTCAACACCGAATTGATGGCGGGTATCTGGCCAGCACAAGTGGCCAACAGGCTCGTCACCGTGTTGGACGTTGATTCTGACCCTGGCACGCCAGGAGTGACCAATCCGTTCTACGCCGCCAAGGCGGGTTTTGCACAGCAAAAAGCTGCGCTCATCGCATCAGCTGGTGCCAATGCAGCAACCGCTGTGACCACCGCCTACCACGGCAGCTTGGTCCCGCCCTTCTGCAATGCCGCAGCCCGCGGTTTTTTCAGCCAGTTTTTGGCCGCACCGGTCTGACCTGAATTTGCACACTCAATTTATCAAGGAAATCCAATGAACTTCCCATCCACCATGAAATTGCTCCCAGCGTTGATCATCAGCCTGCTGGCCGGTAACGCATCGGCTGCAGGCTTTCAGTTGCTTGAACAAAATGCCAGCGGTTTGGGCAATGCCTACGCGGGCTCAGCAGCTGTAGCCGAGAACGCCAGCACCATTTTTTACAACCCGGCTGGCATGACTCAGTTGAAGGACCGTGAGCTCTCAACCGGCCTGGTGGCGGTGGGAACCAGCTTCAAGTTCAACGACACCGGTTCCAGCGTCGGCTTTTTGACTGGCACCGGCACCGGTGGCAATGGTGGTGGCTGGGGATTCATTCCCAACGCCTACATGTCATGGGCTCTGAACAAAGACCTGTACGTTGGCCTCGGGGTTGGCGCACCATTTGGCTTGAAGACCGAGTACGACAACCCATGGGTAGGTGCTGCGCAG